>Ga0182015_10002140_pt1 | contig 24547 bp, 24 predicted proteins | sample 712P3MmetaG_FD_120478 | JGI IMG/M metagenome (GOLD analysis project Ga0182015, IMG submission 120478) | Permafrost microbial communities from Stordalen Mire, Sweden - 712P3M metaG | ecosystem: Environmental > Terrestrial > Soil > Wetlands > Permafrost | place: Sweden: Stordalen | collected...
ATGACTACCCTCCTCTACAACCCCGGCGTCCGCATCGTCCTCGACACTCGTGCATACGGGATCATCGACGTGACCGAGGACATCGAGAGTGGTACGATGACTCTCAACGAGAATGCTCTCCACACGCTGAGCTTCACCCTCAGCAACCGGGGCGGTAAGTACATCGGCAAGCTCACTCCGAACGACCGGGTAGTGGTCCAGATGAAGAGGGTCCAGTGGCTACAGGTCTTCTCGGGCTACCTCAACGTCGTCCCCTACTTCTCGACCTTCAACCAGTCGGTTACCATCAGCGCCTCGTGTACCCTGAAGCGAATCTTCTATCACTTTTGGGACCCTGGTCTCACGGCTTCAATCGAGTTGCTTGTCAGTGCGCTCACGCAGCAGAGCAGCACTCCCGACGCTGGCATGACTCAGGTCATCATCGCCTTGCTCACCCAGGTGATCGGATGGGACCCGGCGCTCATCCACATCGGCGTCATCCCGCTCGACTTCCTACAGACGATTGCGAACTTGTGGACCAGCGTCGAGGCGGGCATCAACACGACCATTAACAACCTCGGTGGCCTGATCGTCGGCGGTCAGTTCGGCACCGACGTGGGGTCCACCGTTGCTCCCAATCTGAACGGAGCATCCGCCCCTCCGGGCACGACCATCCCCGTGCTCTCAGGTCTGGCGCAAACCGAAGCCTCCTTGAGCAAGTGGGACGCTTCCTTCCAGTGGGGATACGGGGCGCCCGGTGTCTCTGCCGACGAGCAGAAGACAGCCAAGGCCTACCTCAAGGGAGCGGATGGCCAGGGTCAGCGCATCCTCGTGGGCAACGCCCTCACCGGCAAGTGCATCTGCGTCTCCACGAACGGCGGCTTCCAAGACAGCACGCAGCCACAGGGAGCCGTCAACCTGTCAGCCAGCGCCATGAACGCCCTCGGGATCTCCGGCGACCAAGGACAGGTAGCCCTCGCCTGGGCGCCAGTCAAGCCGACAACTCCGTTCGGTCCCTTCACAGTGCCACCCCCGGCAGGAGCCGTGGCGCAGACGGGCGCCTCGCAGTCCGGTCTCTGGACCGCTGGCGACGGCCAACTCATCGCCGGTAACTGGGCACCGACGCCGCAACAGGACTACGTTGGCTACGAACTAACCGGCTACCGTGCCCTCATGAACGACACCTCCATCTACAGCACCGTCGCCTCGTGCGTCAACACGGCGCTCCGCTCCTTCTGCTCCGCTCCGAACGGCGACTTCATCTCCTGGTTCCCTGACTACTTCGGACTCTATGGCTTGGCAGCGACGTACACCCTTGAGACCATCGAGCTTCAGGACTTCACTATCACATGGACGGACGCCACGCTCGTCACCCACCAGTACACTGTCGGCTCGACCGTTGGTGGAGTAGCTACGGGCACAGACCCCTCGGAGGAGGGTAACACCATCTCCGCCTTCAACATGTACAACAGCTACGGCGTGGCCACCATCGACATCCCCGGTCTCTTCAAGGCTCTCTTCAACACGGGAGATGCCGACAACGGTCTCTTCGGTGCCGACGCAGCGCAGCAGATCTACCAGCAGTTCGGAGCACGTCCGAGCTTCCAGCAGATGCCGACCATCGCTCAGGGCGAGATCGAGTTCTGGTACGCCGTCCATCAGTGGATGCTCAGTTGGTCGCAGCAGTTCTCGTGCAACATCCCGATCACGTTCACGCCCGAACTCTTCCCTGGCATGTTGCTGCGCATCCCGGCCTACGGATTCCAAGCCTACGTCACCTCGGTGACGCACTCGTGGAGCTTGCAGAATGGTGGCGGCTTCCAAACGCAGGTGGGCATCCTGGCGCCGTCGTCTACGGACGGTAACGGTCTCATCGGTCTAGCAAGGAGCTACACAACCTAATGACAGGTCGAGATCCTTCAGGCGGTTCGATGGGCTTCCATCAGGTGCTCTTCACTATTCAGGAGATCACCAACGGATACGCCTTGGGCGTAGACAACTTCAACGTCACCCGCAAGATCCCGGTACAGGTGCAGCGGGCCAAGGGTGCCGCTCCGCTACCGGGTGAGCAGTGGGTCATCACCAAGGATCTCGGTCCATGGACCTTCGCCGCCATCATGAACAACCCCATCACGAACATCGTGGAGTCGGTAGTGGCTGGTGATGGAATCTCAGTAAACGACGATGATCCATTGAACCCCATTGTCACCAATACCGGAGTCTACTCTGTTGTGGCTGGTACCAATGTGACTGTCGATGACACCGATCCACACAACCCTATCGTCAGTGCTACGGGTGGAGGAGGTGGAGGCATCTCAGAGATTGACTCACCCAACTCGACCATCTCGATCACCAACGATACAGGTCCGACCACCGACATCGACGTGGCCAACCCACTCAACCTCTACTCGTCAAGCACGGGAGGCCACCTTGAGCTTGTTGCTGACGATGTGTACGGCACCCAACCGGAGGGTTACGTCAGTCTGACGGGAGCGTCGGAAGGGATTACAGCTACGGCAGTCCTCCTAGCCATGTCCACCGGAACGAAGCCCTATGCTGCCCTACGCATGTCGCAGAACGACAGTGGAGCATCCTTCTTGCTGGCGGGTGATGATCCGACCGAGAATGTCTACGAGTACACCGCTTCCTCGATGATATGGAGCGCCGAGTCTGAGTCTTTCTGGTCTACCATCACCACCGATCGCGGCGGCAACCCAACCGTCTTCCTTGCTCCCGGCTATCTCGGCATCACCACCGGAGAGCCTTCCCTTAGCCCCACATGGGCCTACGGTGCCATGATGTCCGACACCGATGGGTCACTGTGGATCTTCACCTCCTCTGGCTGGAACCACATCACCTAACCCTCCCGAAAGCCCCCTAGAACCACCTAAGGTATGACATGATAACCCTCGAAGTCGAGAACGGCGACTTGGTACTGGCCAACGGGTCATTCTCCACGCTCACCGGCCCTGACAAGGTATCCCAGGACATCGAGATCGCCGTGCTCACCCCATACGGCTCTGACCGATTCCACCCTCGTTACGGCTCCATCTTCAGCAGCTACATCGGCTCACCCTCGAACCCGTCGACAGCGACGTTCATTCAGGCTGAGATGTTGCGGGTCATCAAGAACTACATGGCAGTCCAACTCAGCAAGGTCAAGGCAGCCGCCCAGGCCGGTCTGGCTTCTCCCTTCTCCCAGGGCGAGCTAGTGGCCTCCGCAGGCGCCATCAACGTACAGCAGCAACTCGATCAGTTCCAAGTCACCGCCTCGGTCAACACGACCTCTGGCGCTCAGGTGAACGTAAGTACGACCACTACTGCGTAGTAGGAGAATCATGGGATACAAAGGACCAGGAACATACAAGCAAAAGGATTGTGCAGAGTGCGGTAGCACAACAGAATGGTCTCTGTGCCATGCGTGCAACATGACGCTTGGTCTCGTTCAAGATGATGTCGAGCGCCTACAGCGGGCCGCTCAGTATCTCGTAACTCACGGAGGTGAGTCCGATAGCTAGCCAATCCGACATCGTACAGCAGATGATCGCCGCCCTCGGCGTCTCGATCCCTGCGCTCGACACTACCATCGGTTCACCGGTCCGCTCTATCCTCGACGTGGTAGCCGAGGCTGTCGCTGAGGCCTACGCCGACCAGTACATCCTCTCGTACCAGTACGACATCTACACCAAGAGCGGTGCCGACCTCGACAACTACGTGGCCCAGTTCGGCTTCACCCGCCTGCCCGGCACCCGAGCCACCGGCTCGATCACCTTCTCTCGTACCAGCCCGGCTGCCTCGGACATCTACATCCCGACCGCTACGCAGCTATCCGACAACAACACGCCCCCGGACACCTTCAACACCCTGACGCCGGTCATCCTCGCCCAGGGCACCACCTCGTGCTCGGTTCCGATTCAGGCCAACGTCGCAGGCACCGCTGGCAACGTAGCCGCCTCGACCATCGTCAACTGCACCAACAACGTCGTCGGCTTCTCGACCCTCACCAACCCCTCGGGCCTCACGGGTGGTAGTGACCCGGAGAGCGATGACCAACTCATCGCCCGCTTCCTCGCCACCGTGTTCCGTAACATGTCCGGCACCGAGCCGATGTTCCTCGGCGTGGCCCTCGAAGACCCGGACGTGACCAAGGCCAACGTCATCGGCGCCGAGAAGACCTACAACGAGATCGTCCAGATTGTCGACGGCTTCGCCCTCTCGTCCGTGCAGGACTTCTTCTACCTCTACCCAGGTACTAGCGTCCTCGGCACCGACATCTTCAACGGCGACATCGTGACGCCGACCGGCGACTACACGCTCGCCTCCGAACTGGTCGACCCAGCCTCCTTCAGTCTCGGCGTGACCCCCGGCTCGTCGGGTAACTACACCGACTTCGGCACGGCCCACTACGCCATCGTCGCCAACACGGCGGCAGGCGCTTCACTGAATTGCGCTGAAGTCACCGCTGTCACGTCGGGCGGCAGCATCAACTCCTTCAGCCTCACGTGGGACGATAACTACCCTGGCGCCATCGTGTCGTGGGACATCTACTTCGCAGCCAACAGCACCACAGTGCAGTACCTCACCACGGTGCCGGGCACGCAGACCTCCTTCCTCGACACGGGACCCCTGGGCTTGGCTGACGGCGACCCTCCGACCGTCAATAATGCTTGGACTCCTCCCATCATCAACGTCCTCAACGACACTGTGGTGCCGGACGGTTTCTACGAGCTACAGTACGACTACCTCCCGAACTGCTCCCGCAACGATCCGGCCAACGGTATCACCAACCGCATCGACATCTACGTCAACAATGAGCGCTCCGTCGAGGTCGTGCAGGACGCCCAGTGGACAGATGCCTATGTGTTCAACCACAACGCAGGCGACCCGTTCGATGTCATCAACTGGTCTCGCCTCGATGACTCGACCCCACAGGACGGCAACTACTTCATCCCGTTCGCCTTCGTGCCGGTCCTCGACATGACCAGTGGCACCCTCGAAGTCGCCAGCACCACCTATTACGAAGGTGAGGACTACTGGGTCATCAACAACATCAGCCCCTTCGGTCTCAGCCCGCAGTCGCTATCGGGCCTTGAGTGGCTATCGAGTGCCAACGGGGAGTCTCCTATCCCGAGCAACGGCGATGCCATGACCCTCGACTACGACTTCAACCAGATCCCGCAGTCAGTGCAGGCAGCAATCGCCGCTTGGTCTCTCGTCACCACCGACGTGCAAGTCCACCAGGCGAAGGTGTACGACCTCAACGTCTACCTCGGTCTCATCATGTCAACCACCACCTACTCACAGGCCACAGTGCTCTCGCAGATCGAGACAGCCATCTCGAACTACTTCAACTCCGTCACCTTCGATGGCGTCGTGCAGGTGTCCGAGATCATCGCCCTCGTGCAGAACCTACCGGGTGTCGTAGCTGTCCGCTTGCTCACCTCTGCCGACGACACATCCGTGACCTACCCCGTCAACGATCAGTACGGTGGCACCAACTACGCCATCCAGTCTGTCGATGACGGCAACGAGGTGCTCCTCACCTTCGCTGCAACCGATGGCTCAGTATTCCGTGCCACCGATGTATCCCTCAACGATGACACCCTCGCCGTACTGAACCACGTGTACCTCAACTTCTACGCACAGAACACCTTCGGAAGCGTCTAGCCCGTGACGACCGTGTACTCGAATCCGGGTGGGTCATTCAACCTGTCTCCGTTGCTGTCTCCCGCCCAGGCGACAGACCCGGCTTCGTTGCTGACCCTTCAGGCTCCTCCTACGGCGCCGACCAACGACAACCTCACTGTCGTCACGAGTCCGCTCAACATCCCACCGGGCATCATGTCCCGCCTGCGCAGCTTCCCCGAAGAGGTCTACACCCTCCTCCCGACTGACAACCTCACCAAGCTCCTCAAGGTCATGCTCGGTGACGCCGGAGCCGGGCAGCTTCGCAAGTTCGGAACCCTCGCTCGCATGGGCACCTACCTTCAGGGTGCCAACTTCTACGACCTCGACAACTTCTACGGTGCCATCTTCAACATCACCCGCACCGTCAACGAGCAGCTTCCTCTCAACCCGTACACGGATCTCGGAACCGCTGACACGTGGTCGAGCATCAAGGGCTACGACGCCAGCTTCCGCTCCCGCATCGACCAGCTTGGCAAGGCCATCTCCTTCGGTCCCTCCGCCATCGGCATGGAGCTTGTGGCCGAGGCCATCCTTCAGGTCCCTTGCTCGATCTACGAGTCGTGGCGACTAGCCGACATCGACGCCGGATCGTGGGCCGCTCTTGAGACCTACTCGTGGTCTGCTCTCGAAGCCTACACGTGGACTGAGCTAGAGGCGCTCTCTTCGAGCGAGACGGCTGGCTACACCAACCGCAAGGTGTTCACCGTCGTGCCTCACCGACCGATCACCCCGGAGGAGGACTTCGCTCTCCGCAAGGTGCTGAACATCCTCAAGCCTGCCGACGCCGTACTGCTCATTGACGATGCTGGCTTCTCGGTCGCCACGCCGATCACCCTTCGAGGTGTCTACGCTGACAGCGAATACTGGGAACTGATCGAGGGCGTCATCCCGAACCCGGCCTACAGCGACTTCTACTCGCTCGACTCCGAGGTGCTGCCGGGTGGCTTCCGTGAACTTCTGCGCCCGAGCTTCACCGAGTACCAGGGCGAGCAGATTACCTACGGCGGCGACATCATCGGTGTGAGCGCCTACGACACGAACGACGCCGGAGACATCACGGCCACCCAGGTGATCGACGCCTACACCTTCCACGATGGCACGACCATCTACTACCCGCCGTCCCTCGCCATCGCCCCTCGCTTCTTCTCCCTCTCCGGGCGCTACGTCTCGGACGCCATCCTTCAGGGTGCTCCGTACTCGAACGACCCGAGCAACACGCCGAATGGCGAAGACAACCCGCTCATGGGTCTCTACGTCGATGGCATCCCGATTGACAGCCTCATCACGGCCCTCAACGTGCCGGGCACCGTCAACGCCCTCGGGATCAACGCACCGGGCCAGCGCTTCTGGTCGACGCCGCCTCGACTCGCCACCGACGACACTACCGAGGTACTCGACATCTCGCTCGTGGCCGCTCGTCTCGTCAACAACCTGACCTTCGCCATCGCTCACTACCCGCAGTCGGTCCAAGTCCAGACCTTCAACCCGAGCACGGGCTACTGGTCTACGATCTGGACGCAGAAGATCTACGACTCGGTTCCGTCTGTCCTGTCGATTGCCGACACCGTAGCGCATCAGCACCCGCAGCACCCGGAAGATAACTGGGACACGTTCACTCTCAACATCCCGCCGACTCTGATGAGCGAGATCCGCATCGTGCTTCAGCGCCTACCCGTAGGCAAGCCTCCGGTCACGGCTCAGATCTCGTTGGCTCCCGTGGTCGGCGGTGGACCCACGGTCGTCACGGTGCCCGTCCCCTACTCGCTCGGCATTCAGGACTTCGCCCTCGGCTACAACGTGTCTCAGGAGAGCGACCTCCCGGCGCAGCCGATCATCACTACCGACGCTCTCGGTTCGCAGGTCGAGTTCATCCCCCGCTTCGAGGTGGCCGACAACGCCATCAATGGTGGCACCGTCCCGTGGCGCTCATCGCCGCAGCCGACCGCTGACTCCGTGGTCAACTTCTACGTCGACACCCGAGACATCACCGGCAACGCCCAACTCATCAACCAGATCTTCATCGACCCGCTCTACCTCGGTCCGCACTGCACGGTCTACTACTCCGATGAGAGCACCGCAGATCTCGGCTTCCCCGCTGAGGCGACCGACATCCTGCCGCCCAACATCATCCTCTCTCCGAACGATGCTATCTACCCGACCGGTGTAGCCGTCCCCTACGTCACGGGCCTCGTCTTCGACTCCGTAAACCCCTCTGCCGTCGCCATCGAGAACCTGCCGATCCAGTTCAACCCGGCAGAGAACTGGTGGATGTCGGTCGAGTTCCGTCCCAACTTCGCTTCGGTCGACGCCAGTGGAGAGACTCTTGCGGATCTCGGCAATGGCATGGCGCTCTTCCTCACGACGGCTGACGGAGTGGGTGCCCTCGGACTCACCTACAACGACTACGAGGACCAGCTTCTAGTCCCCAATATCTCCTTCGGTGCAGGCCAGACGCTTGTCGCCACAGTGGCCTACTTCGCAGAGACCACCGGAGAGTTCGCTGCCGGACTGTACCTCTTCTACAACGGCAACAACCCAACCATCATCGAGCAGGCCAACCTCAGCGAAGGCCGCATCGTTCAGCCCGACGTGTTCCCGATCTTCTCGTCTCGCTTCTCGACGGGTGGATGGTCAGTGTCAGCGCCGGGACCGATCCTCTCTGCCTACCCGCAACCGACGCAGATCTGGTTCGGTGACACTGAAGAGAACATGTTCGCTCCGCCCGCCAACCTGACCATCATCGGCATGGTCCTCAAGCAGACGGCGCTCGACTACTCCGACCTGACTCGCTTCCCGAGCGGCACGAATGCCTACACCACGGTCGGGGGTCTCGATACCGCCAACGCCATCCTCTACTTCAACATCCTGAACGTCACCGACGCCAACCCGTATGGCTTCGAGGGTGGACCGGGCGACTTCTACGAGCTACTCACGTGGACCCCAATCCTCCGTGACTACTTGCTGACGAAGGGCTACTTGGAGTTCCCTCCGGTCTCGGCCCGGTTCTTCAAGATGGAGTTCACCAACCTCGTGGCGCAGACCCTCCCGACGCTCGTGCCGATCACCAAGACGGCGAAGCAGCACTTCGGTCTCGGCGTAGGCACCGTGCAGGAGACACCGATCCCGCCGCTAGGCAACCCTGGTACCTCGGTACAGGGCACCGACGCCGCCATCGACCTGGCCAGCGAGATCTACTTCGAGGACTCGAACGTCGTCGTCAACCCGGTGGAGACCCAATCCCCGACGATCATCCAGCCTACCTCGGTACAGACTGCCGCCGACATCGAGACGGCAGAACTGCTCGCCAACTCCGCATGGTACTGGCAGTACAAGGAGTTCGCCGTTGGCTCGACGGCGCCCCGCTTCGTCAACACGAGCGTGCACTACTACAACGAGACGATTGCCGTGCAGGCCGGACAGGTCAGCTACTTCGTGGGTCTCAACTCGATCTCCATCTACCGCCTCAACCCGAGCGCCGAGGACGACACCCGCATCTACGATGAGCCGTTCCTCGATGACGCCTACATCGCCACCTCGCAGCTTCCCATGGAGCCGGGTGACGTGAACACGGTTGATGTCGACACGGACGACCTGCCGGAGTACGACCAGGGAGCACCGTACAACTCATCGACGCCGGTCTACGGCGTGCAGTTCGCCACCGTCCAGAGCGACCCCATCCAGATCGCCTGGGACGACGACTTCAGCGACCCGGCCATCCGACCTCCGTACAACTGGTCCGGCAGCACCGGCAACGAAGACTCCCCTGGCCCTCCGATCTCGCAGCCGTATCACTACCAGCCGAGCTACGTCGGGGACGCCCTCCTGACCTACCAGCCCAACCAGACGGTGCTCGTCTACCGCAATAGCGTCACGGCACCGCTTCCTGGCCCGAGCTTCGACGGCATCGTGGACCCGATTGTCTACCCGATCCAAGAAGAGATCGTCGTCGTCCCCGAAGTCGTGGCCCTCACGCCGGACATCGCCACCTTCGACTCACAGCCGGGCAGCACGTCGCCGGGCTACCTCGGACCGGGCATCCAGTTCGGTGGCCTAGCGAACGCACAGACCGACACACCGATGGGTGGCGTCATCTACGCCGCCGTCCGTCTGTCGACCAACGACACCCTCACCACTCCCCTCTTCCTAGAGATCGTGGACGTGAACAGCAAGACCGTCGTCGCACAGCTTGAGGTCAACTGCGCTCCTAACCAGACGGTCGAGGCCTACGTCGGCTACGTCCTCGGGTCTCAGGTCGAGGCCGGTGGCCCGGTCATCGCCCGCATTGTTCAGTACGGCGGAGCCAACAACTCATGGATCGTGGACCGTCTGTCGACCTTCCTCGACGCCTGGGTGTGGGAGTTCAGCGTGGACGGGGGCACCAACTGGGTGACGGCAGTCGGCGTCCGCAACAATGCCTACGGCATCATCACTTTCCCCACGCCCGGAACTCAGCTAGTATGGCGAGTAACGGGATGGGCACCAGGACTCCACCTGCACTGGCTCAGGGTGCGCCCTGCCTACAACGGTGTCCTCTCCGACGAGCCACTCGGCGTGATCCAGGGACCTAACCAGGGTGTCTTCGACCAGACGCCACCGATCAACCAGGACCCGTACTTCGCCGGGTGGAACAAGCCGGTTCCCTACTGGTGGTTCTCGCAGTCCTCCGACTATGCGATCCTCCCGCCACCGGGCACGCCTCTCTTCGGTCCGTACAGCAACGTGTACGAGCGAGACGAGACCGAGACGCTCGACTTCTCCGACTCGCCTGCCTATCAGCAGACCCTCACCCGAGAGACCGAGGATACCCTCGAACTGTCGACGGGCGTCGGCGGCAGCGAGTATTCGACCGAGATCCTCCCCTAGCGCTCGAATCTCCGACTAAGAGGTAGAGACCGAAGGAGATGGCATGACCGAGACCGTAACCCGCATCCATGAGATTGTAGACCCGGACCACCGAACTGGTCGCCATATCCAGCGAGGTCCCATCTTCGATGCCCACGTGGCCGAGAAGACCGGCACAGCCCTGGCCAATGCCACCTACGACCGCCAGTGCGCTCCATTCGATCAGGGCAGCATCGGCTCCTGTACAGGCAACGCCTCCGCTGGCGCCCTCATGACCACCCCTCTCTTCGTGGCGACCCGTGCCTTCACCGAGGTGACCGCCGTCGAGATCTACTCCGAGGGCACCTTCTTCAACGGAACGCCGAACGACTACTACCCGCCGAACGACACCGGCTCCTCTGGCCCCGCCGTGGCGCAGGGTCTCGAAGTCCTCGGTCTCGTGTCGAGCTACACCCATGCCGTCGACCTTCAGGGCGCCCAGGAGGGTCTACAGACCTCGCCGGGCATCTTCGGGATCTCCTGGTACACCTCCTTCGACACCCCGCTCCCGACCGGCGAGTGCCCCCTCACTCCCGGCGCCACCGTTCGAGGTGGCCACGAGATCCAGTCGTGGCAGCTTGACATGGAGAACCAGCGAGTCTGGTTCTGGCAGTCCTGGGGCGCCACGTGGGGCGGTCTCGGCAATGGCCAGTTCTGGCTCAGCTTCTCCACCCTCAACTCTCTCTTCCAAGAGCAGGCCGATGTCACGTTCTTCGTTGGCACGCAGCAAGTCAACCCCGGCCCCCTCACCAATCCCAACGCACAGCCCGCCGCTCCTCGGACCCTCTGCCAGCGCATCAAGAGCATCTTCTAAGGAAGGATACAGAATGTCTCCATTCCTCATTCTCGTAGTCGTGGTGCTCATCCTGGGTGGCCTCGTACTCGCAAAGAAACTATTGTAACCCAAAGGTGAGCATCTGATCCAAGATGATGTGGTTCTACGGCATTGTGCATCTCGAAGAAGAGCATGATGAGGTGGAAGACCACAGCCCGGATGTCCTTCACAAGACATGGCCACCAAGAGGATGTACGAAGTGCAATCCGCATTCCGCTACTTCCTAGTCACCTGGGTGGAGGAGGGTGAAGCGAAGGAACATCGCTTCTCCATGGGTCAGGCCGCTCTAGCCTTCGTCGTCCTCATGGAAGGTCGGGGCTTCGAAGTCGAGTTGACGAGGGTCACAGACCGGGTGTAAGCTGGTAAGTTTGCTCCGACTGTGGTACCATGGTACCCCTCATGGGACTATCACCAGCGGAGAGACAGGCTGAGATCTACCTCATCACCACTCCGGGGTACTGGTATGTCGGTTGCACTACAGTGGGGTACAAGCAACGTCTCCGTCAACATAGTGCTGCTAGTAGTGGATGTGTGCGCTTGCGAGACAAGATCCGAGAGTTGGGTCTCAAGGCTTTTACTGTCTCAGTGCTCGAAACGGTCAGAAGAGAGGATGCTCATGAGGCCGAACTAAGATGGTACTACTACTTTCTTGATCTCAATCACGGTGAGAATCTCAACTCTCATCGTCCGGGTGCTTACCCCGAACCCACTCCCGAGCGTAATGCCAAACTCAGCAGAGCGCTCAAAGGACGAGTATTCACTGAAGCATCTCGTCAACGTATGAGCGTGGCCGCTCAAGGCAATACGAGTCACCTGGGCATAACCCACACCGAAGAGGCCCGGTATCGGATGGGTACCTTCCATCGAGCTAAGACACACTGCCCTCAACTCCACCCATATGATGATAATAATACCTATATCACCAAGGATGGTAAGCGTCAGTGTAGGACATGTGCTCGTGAGAGAGCAAGAGCATCATGAGTCTGTGGCGAGACGAGAACCAGATGTTCCCTTTCCAGGCTACTCATATTGCCGAGGCTTACCAGAAGAGTGTTACTTTGCTTGCGTGGGACACCGGCTGTGGGAAAAGTATTGGAGCACTTGCTCTTGCTTGTTTGCAGTTGGAGGCGGGGATAATCAATAAGGTGGTCTTGGTATGTGAAGCAAACAAGATGGTCCAAGACGAGTGGCCCGCTTCTATTGAGAAGTTTACGTCGATTGACTATCAAGTTTATCATGGTACTCCGAAGAAACGGGCCAAGATGCGCACCAATCTGCCCACGATGATCTTGACGACGTTTGATGTGGTGAAGCGTGACGCCGCCATCTTTCCGGCCAAGAAGAACAGCCGCTCGGTCCCGACGCCCGGCCCGCTGCTCGATGTCCTCGCCGGGCAGAAGACGCTCATCATCCTCGATGAGACCACCCGCATCGCCAACCGGTCGAGCGGCAACCACAAGGCCATGAAGCTCTTCATCGAGACGATGATGGCGGAGGCCGAGTGCAAGGTACTCGCCATGACGGCCACACCGATGGAGCGGGACCCCTCCTCCCTCTACGACCTCGGACGTATCCTGACGCCGGACACCATGCCGACCGTCTCCGACTTCGAGCATGACTACGTGGCGACATGGGACATCTTCCGCAAGCCCGCCCGGTACAAGAACCTCAACCCCGGCAACTGTGCCAAGGGCGTCGAGCCGTTCAGCGAGCGCTTCAACGCCATCCTCCTGCGCAAGCGCAAGACGGACGCCGATGTGGTCGACTTCTTCCCGAAGCGCCGAGAGATGCCGCCTACCTTCGTCCGGCTGGGGAAGGCCCACCAGCAGTTCTACGACACCGTGAGGGACATCGGACTGTCGGTGCCCGAGTTCGAGCAGCGCAAGTATGTGACGGTCCTCCGGCAGATCGCAGCCAACCCCTTGAGCCTCACCCTGGCCCAGGGCGAGATTGCCCGTGCCATCGTAGACTACGTGTCCCCGGCAGGCCTTCAGGCCATGGGGTCGGCCAAGACGGACAGGATGATGGAATGGCTCCGTACCGTGGTAGAGGAGCAGGGTGAGCAGGCAGTCGTGTTCACCTACTTCGCCTCGACCGTCCTGCCTCTCCTCAGCGATCACATAGGAGGGTATGGGTGGACGCATTCGGTCAACAAGGGGGATATGAGCCTGACGGCCCGTAACGCCTCTATACGCAGCTTCAGGGCGGGCGAGACGCAGATCTTCCTCACCTCCGACGCCGGGGCCAAGGGGATCAACCTTCCCGAGGCTGCTTACCTCCTCCACTACGAGCGACCACCCCTCCACAGCCTCCTCATCCAGCGGGCCGACCGCATCCACCGGATCGACTCGCAGAAGGAGTCGGTATGGATGGATAGCCTCGTGGCCCGTGACACCATCGAGGAGGGTCTGTACAACCTCAACCTACGCCGGAACGACTGGTCCGACAAGCTCCTCGGAGACGACGAAGCAGCCGAGATGGAGTGGGTCTCTGCTGCTGACAGAAGAGCGCTATTGAAGATCGGCAAGGCGTCGTCGTGAAGCCCATGCCCGCTTTCCGTTTTCGCTGCGAGTCACTTGTTCGAGGTGCTCAGGATTGCAACAAGCTTTCACCTCGCAGAGATGATCTACCTTCAAGCCTTCCTTCAACTCGATTCCATGCAGAGTAAGGCTAAACCGATGGACCATCATGACACGACCGTTAATCATAATACTGCCATATCCAGCCCCTATAATACATCTTGTCCAAAGCCAACAGGGAGAAGTGATACCTCGCAGAGCCGCCAGAGTATGAGCAGCAGGGATCGGACCCTCCTTGACCGAAGACCAGAATCTAGCTCGATCATCTCCCACGATCCTAACGGGAGCTATAGGGTCTCCATGGCGCAGCCAACGGGTATGGTGTTTTGAACACCAACCACGGGCATGGACCTTCTTGTCACATTGTGGTACCGTACAGAGTTTCATACCACCAAGTATAGCACATGTTTCATATCCGCAGCAGATCGCAGGGACCTCCTGCGCATAGGAAAGGCAAGCTAATGGCAGAAGCAAGCATGACGGACAAGCTCAAGAGTCTCGTATCAGAGGCCCTCGACAAGTACAGCCATGGAGATCAGGTCGATTGGGACATCGGTTCCGGCATGGGTCCGAACAACCAACTGTTCCACTTCCTCACCCTGGTGGTCCCGAGTCCTGTGCTCGGTGAGAACATCATGGCTGGCGGTGTCATCGGTGGGGCCAACAACATCGACGGCTCTAAGATCGACACCATGGTCAACCAAGCTCTAGAGCAGATCCGTGCGGCCCGCACGCAGAAGCTCAACGAGAGCTTGGCTCAGGTTCCGGTGACGGAGACGGCGAGCGGCCTAGTTCTCCCAGGGCAATGATCCGCAACCTCATCGAGGTCGTAGACGACATCGTTCGAGGGACGCTAGCCGCTCACGTCACGAGGGACGACGACCTCGACTACGCCATCAACGTCTTCACCGAGACGGCTCTGGTCGGCGGAGAGAAGGGAATGAGCGTCGTCCAGACTCAGTGCCTTGGTATCTGGCTCATCCTCGAAACCGAGCACGAGAGGCTATCGACTCGATGGTCATGTGCCATCGAGGACTGGACTGAGGAAGCGATCCGGTCGGAGTTGGTCACGGTGTGGGATGCGCTCGTGGTACACCGCATGGAGCAAGACCTGAAGCGCAGCTAGCCAGCGATGTCGATCCCGCTGATCTGAGCCTTCACCCAGTAGTCGCCGGGATTCTGACAGAGGCAGTTGCGGCTGTCGGGGATGTTCCACGTCGACACCGCATGACAGAGACCAACCGTGTGGAGATCTCGACAGTGGCCACAGTGGAAGCAGATGTCGGTGACATCCTTGGCGTCCAGACTGACCTCGTTCTTCTGCCACCACTCCTTGCGCATGGGTCTAGGTGATGGTGGGGAAGCTCCGGTGGCCACATACCATGATACCAGATCCAGCCCTGGCCCGCCATAACTAGTAGTAGCTGTAGTAGGGAGGAAGGGCTACGCCCTTCACCAAAGCCTCTCTATCGGCTGCTATCTTCAAGAACCCTACTGTCAATAACATAGAAGTTACAGCACGATTGCCCCTTGTGTCAAGCGCAATGTGCTGCTACCCTGGGTCCCTCACCCTGAGGAGGATCATGGAAGACGACGACTGCGAGATCTGCGAGTTCGCCAGAGAGTTCGCTCACTGGCCCACCCTCGACAACGACCTGGCCATCGCCAACCCCGGCGACGTGATGAAGCCGGACCACGAAGGCCGGAAGAACATCATCACGCACTGCGGCACGAGTCGGCGCGCTGGCGTCACCGGCTGCCATCGCTCGTGGAAGAGTCTGGCTCAGGGACACTGCACTGTATGTCACGAGCAGTTTGCCACAGAGAGCACCTCCGACCATCACTGGGTCAGTGCGAACAAGCGCTCGAAGCTTCCCGGTGTGCACACCCACCCGAGCGAGGTCGAGACACTCGTCTCCGTCGATGAACAGTTCGGCCCTGTCTGGCACCGCTCGCTCGAACTAGAGCTTGCTCAGCAAAGGGCTGTCAAGTAAAACTTTGCGAACCAGGTCAGAGACTTGCGCTCCGGTCCGAACAGGCGTAGGATGCCCGAGACCGCTGGAACCCGTTTGATACAATGGACACATGAGACCAACCAGGAAGTCACAGAGGAAGTTCCCGAGCGGATGGTGCGCTAGTGCCAACCACTCCCATTGCCGGGGCGCATACAACAACCCCGGCTCGAAGACAGATCCGATCTGGTACTGCGAGTGCAAGTGCCACCGAGGGAAGAAGATCAGTGAGCCAGAACCCGAGCACCGTCGAGTCCTCAACCCGAGACTCGAAGAGCACGCCGAGTCCGACGAGTGGGTCGGCCAGTGCATCGCCTACACTCACTTCGAGATCCCTGTTCCCGATCAAGAGACGGCCACCAAGATACAGGCAAGGATCAATCGGGCGTCCAAGCGTGCGGGCGTCAGGATCACGACGCAGTACAAGGACGGCCAGGTTCATTGTAAGGTAGCGAAGAACCAGACCCGCCCGACCCGGAAGTCATCGGGGAAGGCACTGGCGCAGGACGGCGCTCGCCGTATGAGTAGGGTCGCCAAGACCCTGAAAGGAAAGTGATGGGTAACAAGCAGAAGAAGAAGGATGAGCGACTCAAGGGTCGACTGTCCGCATGGAACAGTTGCTCGAAGGAAGGCCAAGCAGCCGGGCGCAAGCCGGGTAGCCTGTCCGGTCGCAAGTGACCCTCCCCATCAACATCCTCGGGTACCTCGGTACTCTGGCCGTCCTCCTGGCCTACTTCCTCGTCTCGTCCAAGCGCCGGACCGCTCAGACGTGGGCATTCCAAGGGCTCAACATCTTCGGGTCGATCACCCTCGGCATCCTGAGCGTGACCTACCACGTCTGGCCCTCAGTGACCCTCAACGCCGCCTGGCTGGCCATAGCCGTCTATGGGGTGTACAAGATCCCCAGGGTGGAACGGTGGGCTCAGAGGAGCCTACACCCGCCTGAGACGTACACCTGCCCGCTCTGTGGGGATCAGCACGAGCCCAACGGGATCTGCCATCCCTGCGTGCCCTACGACCAGTGGTAGGACTTGCACGGTGACACACCCCGGAGCTAAGATGGGGTCATGACCACCGATACCGTTGTAGACTTCGATTCAGCGCAGGACAACCTCGCCGCCTCCCTACCTGGGTACGAGCGCCGGGAGAAGCAGGCCAGCCTCGCCCACAAGGTCGAGAGCCAGATCCGGGGCGACGGCGCCAGCCGCCACGCTCTGCTTCAGTCGTCGACCGGCACCGGCAAGTCCCTCGCCTACCTGATCCCCGCCATTCTCTCGGGCAAGAAGGTCGTCGTGTCCACCGCCACCAAGGCGCTTCAGGACCAGATCGCCAACAAGGATCTCCCCTTCCTGGCCGAGCACCTCGGCGTGAGCTTCACCCACTCGATCCTCAAGGGCCGCTCGAACTACCTCTGCCAGGCCGAGCTTGCTCGCCTCGGTGAGGATGACCCGGCGCTCGCCGCCAAGATCACCCGCAAGCTCGATGAGCTTTCGACCGATGGCCACGGCCAGAGCTTCCCCGCAGGACTCTACGCCGAGGAGACCGACCTCGACGTGACGCCGGTCGAGTTCAGGAAGGTGACCATCGGCTCCGGCGACTGCCCCGGCAAGGCGCAGTGCCCCTTCGGTGAGACCTGCTTCAGCGAGTTCGCCAAGGCAGACGCCAAGGCTGCTCAGGTGGTTGTGGTCAACCACGCTCTCCTCTGCACCGACCTCTGGCTCGATGAGATCACGGGCGGCAAGGCTTCGATGCTCGGTGACTACGAGGTGCTCATCGTGGACGAGGCGCACGAACTGACCGACTACGCCACGAACGTGTGGGGCGTGACTCTTCGGGAGCACACCCTCAAGAGCCTGGGCGAGGAGGCCACCACCTTCTTCGGGAAGATCGGCTCGAAGGATGCCAAGGAGTTCGCTCGCCAGAACGATGCCTACGCCATCCTCATCTCGGACCTGTGGGCCAAGCTCGAAGTGGGTCGGCTGCGGTTCACCGACATCATCGAGTTGGGCGACGACCTCGTGCGGATCAACTCGGCGCTGGTCGACATGAAGAACCTGGTGCAGGCTCAGGGCCAGCGCATCGACAACGGAGAGCGTGACGCCAAGGCTGTCGCTTCCCTCAAGGGTTCCTACAACCGCCTCATCCGCCGCTTCGGCAATGCCACCGAGAGCATCGCCGCTCTGGTGACCGCCGACGAGGAGAACGTGAAGTTCGTGGAGGAGGAGACCAAGAAGTTCCGGGGCAAGAGCCAGACCACCAAGGTGATCCAAGCCCTCCCCGTGGAGATGGGACAGATCCTCGACCGGGCGCTGTGGGCCGACAATCGGACCTGCCGCAACTGCAACGGCACGGGCACCGAGGAGAACCTCAAGGTCTGCTTCCGCTGCGGAGGCTCAGGCCACAAGGTGAACATCTCCTCGCTGCTCCTCTCGGCCACGCTGACGACGGACGGTGGCAGCTTCGACTACTGCGCCAAGCAGCTTGGCCTCGCTACCTACGAGACCTTCGATGTCGGCACCCCGTTCGACTTCCAGAACCAGGCGCAACTCTACATCCCGAGCCATCTCCCCGAGCCGACTCCGGCCAACCGGGAGACCTGGGCCTCGATGAGCATCGCTGAGATCGGAGACCTCATCAATGCCAGCGACGGACGGGCGCTCGTGCTCTTCACCTCGACCAAGCAGATGAAGGCGGCTTACGATCACCTCTCTCCCCGGCTCCCCTATACCTGCCTCGTGCAGGGCAACGGGACCAACAAAGAGCTTGCCCGGATCTTCACCGAGGATGAGCACTCCGTGCTCTTCGCCACCAAGAGCTTCATGACTGGTGTCGACTTCCAGGGGTCCACCTGCTCGCTGGTCATCATCGACAAGCTCCCCTTCGCAGTCCCCACCGATCCGATTGTGGAGGCCCGGTGCGAACTGATCGAGAAGAGGGGTGGCAACACCTTCGCTGACTTCCAGGTGCCCATGATGACACTGATCCTTCAGCAGGCCTTCGGTCGGCTCATCCGCCACGGCAACGATGCCGGTGTGGTCGCCATCCTCGACCGTCGCCTCACCACCAAGGGCTACGGCAAGAAGATCGTCGCCAGTCTCCCCGACGCCCCGCTCGTCCAGACCATCGAAGAGGTCCAGGGCTTCTTCGAGAAGGTGAGCGCATGACGGCCCGTCTTGATGGAACCCGAACCGAGAAGAGATGCGCCACCTGTAGGAGGACGCTTGCCCTGGATGAGTTTGGGAAGGATAGGACCACTCCCGATGGGCTGAAGTGTTACTGCGTAGAGTGTCTTCGCAAGAAGTATCGAGTGTGGGACTTGCATAAGAAAGGACTCACTGTCGCTGAGTACGATGAGATCTGGAATCGTCAGGGACAGAAGTGTGGCTTGTGCGGAGATGCGACAACAACAGGTAGAGGTTGGCATGTCGATCATAACCATGAGTCTGGTAAGATTAGAGGCATCGTCTGTCATAACTGCAACCTCGGGCTAGGTCACTTCAGAGATAATCCTGACTTCTTGCGCAAGGCGATTGAATATCTCAAGGTAGTGACATGAACAACCAAGACGTTCAACTGGTAACGCTCTGTATGGGCACCATCATCCCGGCCATAGTGGGACTCATCACGAGCACCCGAGCGTCTGTCCCCTTCCAAACGGCGCTGGGTGCCGTGATGAGCGTCATCGTCGGTATCGTGTCAGAGTGGGCTGCGGTCGGCTCCTTCAACTGGATCGCCGCTGGGGTTGCCACCATGACCACCTTCATCACCACCATCGTGATCGCCCGAGGTGTCTATCGCAAGACGGGCATCCAGAAGATCCAAGGCGTGACGGATGGGATTGCACTTGACAGAGTGATCGGCCCGAGTGTACAGTCGACGCCATGACCACTGAGACCGCACTCGTAAGCCAGATCGACCGGACCGCTCTGAAGAAGAAGGTCGCTGACGGCACCATCAAACTCCCCGAGGTCTGGAAGGCCCTCTCCACCGCCGAGACCGTCGAGTCTGTCGAGACGATCCCTCTCCCCGCCGTCATCACCGCCGCACAGCAGAAGGCGCTCGCCAAGCTGGTCGAGGTGTACGGCAAGGTCGTGCCGACCGAGGCCCGTGCGCTCACCGACGAAGAGGTCTCCGCCCTGATGGATGAGCGGGAGACTCTCGATGAGATCGGGACGCTGGCCGAAGATCGGAAGAAGGAGATCCGTACCACGGTACTGAACCACTTCGATGTCGGCTACGGCGAGGACGACACCATCGGTGACTCTCCGAGGGACAAGGACGGTCACGTCCTGAAGGCAGCGAAGGTGGCATCGCCGGATCACGGCAAGGTCTTCTCGTGGGAGTTGCGTCAAGGCGGCGGCACACTCGACCCCGCCTCCTTGCTTGCGCTCGTAGAAGCTGGTACCATAGAGCGCTCGACCTACCTGGCCATGACTACCCAGGTTCGAGTGCTCGATGAGAACAAAGTGATGCTTGAGCTAAAGAAGCATCCCGAACTGATCGACGCCCTGGGCGAGGCAGTAACGAAGACGAGTCAGACCGGCTCCTTCAACGTGAGGAAGGCGAAGTAGATGGCACAGTGCAAGAAGCCAGTCGGCAAAGGAACCGTGTGCTACCCGTGTGTGGTGGCCAACGAGCACGACGGACCGTGCATGTCCAACGAGAACGAGCCGAGCAAGCGTGCCCGTGCTGCGTGGCTCCTGGCCGTTGAGGAGGAGAGTGCCCCCGCATCCCCTGAGGCGCCCCCTGTACCCTCACCTGTGGTCGCTGAGAAGCGTCCGTTGCCTCATCCTGGCGCAGAGGATCTGAGCGCCTTCCAAGGACCGGCCCGCACGTCGGCTACCGGCCTGATGGAGCACGAGGAAGAGGGCATCGGCGGTACCCCGCTCTCGACCGTCGACACCAACGCACCGGGCCAGGGCCGCACCCTCCGCCCCAACCGCACCCGCACGATATGGGCCGGTGAGCCGGTCGAGGTCAACCCCGCCCCGGCTCCCTTCGAGAACTTGGCTACCGTCGAGGCGTGCTCGGTCTGTGGAGAGCCGAATCACTCGAAGCAGTGGAAGCACTCCGTGCTCGAACAGCCGTCTTCATGGGTGCCTCCGTTGGTGGAGGAGATGGTTGTATCGTCTCCCACGAAGACCCGAGAGGGTGACCAGCCCCTACCGGTGGTCAACGACTCGACCTACATTCAGGATCTCGTCATCGAGGACATCGAGGCTCGCAAGCAGACGGGGATCGAGCGATACGGCACGCCGCTGCAAGCTCACAACGTACGCAACGTCGATCTCGACCTCTACGAGGAGCTACTCGACGCCACGACCTACCTCCGCCAGAAGCTTGTCGAGCGGGCTGACCTGAACGATGCCGTAGTGGCTGTGGGTCGTCTCCTGAGCGAAGCTCCCGGTGTCCCCGCCGCCGTGTGGGGCTACCTCGATACACTCTTCGCCGGAACGAAGAGTGTCTGACTTCCACGGCTTCTCCTGTGACGCTTGCGGGAAGGTGTGGACCCTCGACAAGCGTACCAAGGTACGGATGGTGTTCGAGCGGACAGAGTTCTGCGACCTCGGTACCTACACCCGTGACCTCTGCCCCGACTGCACAGCCGAGCCGTTCGGCTGGAACCCCACTCGAAGGAATCGCAATGCTCCTCAACCTCGACACAGCCCGGTCCCCGAAGCCGACACCGACACCTTCCCTCCCGACCCCAACCAGCCCGGCGTCGGTTGATCCGGCTACCCTCTCGAAGACTCACCTTCAGCGTGACCCGGAAGCGTGGGAGTGGCAGGAGCTTCGAGACTACGTGGTCTACGAGATCACGAAGATGACCGGCGAGTTCAGCGGGCACACCAACGGTGCCGCCGAAGCTCAGATCTTCAGGAGCTTCCTTCGCCGCCACGGTCCGAACGCACAGCGCATAGCCCGCTATGCACTGGACACGTGCGGTGGTCTCTGGTACGCTTCACCCGTCACCATCCTCGACTTCTGCAAGAACAGTGACCCGCAGTTCGCAGACCCCATCCTGAAGCGCTTGGAGGCAGCATGAACAAGAAGACCCCGGAGTATCAGATCGAGATGCAGAACCGGCGAGGTCGACGGCTGGCTCCGGTTCCGTACATCCCCCTCTGCGACAACTTGCCCGAGCCGAAGCTCATCGGATGGTACAACCTCGCCACCGGCCTGATCCTGACGGCCAACTTCAACCCGTCACTCGGAGGCTCATCCACGAAGCCGAACCTCGCACACAACAGGCGAGTCCGGGCGCTCGATGATCGAGTCAAGCTCGCCGTGAAGGAGGTGGCTGCTAGTGCCGAAGCTGAAGCTCCCGCCGAATCCTAAGGGCATTCGGGTCCTTCAGTCCTGGGAGTCGGATCGGCTCAAGCTCCTCTTCCCCAACCCGGACAAGCTACCCCCGACGTACAAGGAGTGCATCACCTGCGGCGGCACCAAAGAGTTCAAGTGGTTCGACTTCGAGAACATGAAGAACGACTTCGTTCCGATTGCCGACTACGAGTGTGACTGCATCGGGCAGTGGGTTCTCCATCGGTACTTCCTCTACAACGGGATCGGCACCGAGCTTCAGCGCCTTGGCTGGCCCGCCTGCATCGTGGTAGGTGAACCCCGCCGCATCGTTCAGCAGTACGTGCAAGAGGACAACATTGGCTGGAACATGGATCAGGGCATAGGCCTGTACCTGTACGGCCCGAACGGCACCGGCAAGAGTCTCATGGCGAGCATCCTCTTGCGGCGCACTCTAGCGTCCGGCTACTCCGGGCACTGGACCTCCTTCCATGAGATGCGATCAGCCAAGACGAACACGTGGAAGGACGAGGGTCGGTCGGAGTGGTTCAACAGGAAGATCCTAGCGACGAGCGTGCTCGTCATTGACGACCCTGGCCAAGAGGGCAAGACTGAGAAGTCTCTCGAATACTCACGAACGATTCTCGATGAGGTGATCCGGCATCGGATGCAGGCCAGCCTCGTCACGATCATCACTTCGAACCAGACCCCGGAGAACTTCCGGTTGCTCTATGGAGGCGCCGTGGACTCACTGATCCAAGAGCGCATGATCCCGGTATCGGTCCCCGGCGAGGACTACCGCCCGAACATGCGACCCGACAAAGAACGAGATCGTAAGCTGGGACTGACCCGGCCCATCGTGATCGCATGAGTGACAATGGGCTGACTGCCGAGAAGTCCCTCTTCGCACTCCTGACGGACGTGTCTTCGATGGAGTACCTCATCCTCGAAGGCTTCCGGGCGGAGTACCTGCCAACGTCGGACACCCGGTTTATTCTCGACTGGGCTATTGACGAGTTCATGCGCACGGGCAACGTGTATGCCCCCACTCCTGCCATGTTCGAAGCCACCGACGCACCGGAGCACAAGAAGTCGCTGGCCGACGTTCTGCTCGACAACGGCATCGACGTTCACGAGACTTCGCAGCAGCCTATAGAATGGTGTGTGCTAGAGCTAAAGGCCGACTGGCTGCGCCGGACAGCCACCGTTGCTCACCGGGACATGGGCACCAACCTGAACGAGTCCATGTCGGAAGACATGCAACGTGTCTACATGGGAGATGTGTCCAAGCTGGTCGACGTTGGGGTGCAGCTTGAGACAAGGAGAACCGCCGTGGAGATGGTATCAGAAGCCGAGAACATCCTGACCCGGTACGAGGCACGCAAGGCAGACCAAGGGTTCCGGGGACTGACCCTGGGGCTGCAAGAACTGGACGACTTTACGGGTGGCATCCACGAGGACGAGCTTGCTGTCATCGCTGCACCGCAGAAGACCGGCAAGTCCTACTTCCTCGACCTCATCGCCCTGAGGGAGCTTGAGAAGGGACACTCGGTCGCTCTATGCACGCTTGAGAACGGCATCGACATGACCATCGACCGCATCGCCTGTCTCGCCACCGGCATCCACCCGAGCCGGATGACGAGGGGCCAGCTAACGCCCGAGGAGGAAGACGGGCTGGCGACGTGGGTGCACGACGAGTTCAGTCAGATGAAGGACCAGCTATGGATCTTGAAGCCCCCGCAAGGAGAGCGCACGGCACAGTTGATCGTGAGTAAGGCTCGCACCCGGAAGGTGGACGCTCTCCTGGTCGACCAACTCCTCTGGATGGAGTCTGTCGACACCCGCATCCCCATGAACCAGCAGATCCGAGAGAGAGTCACCACTCTCAAGACGATGGGCGAGTCCAGCGCCCGGCCCATGCCGATCATCCTGGCCCATCAGGTCAACCGTGACGGAATCGAGCGAGCACGCAAGGCCAACCGCCTGTGGCCGAACGACATGGCCGAGGGCGCAGCCGTCGAGCAGACCCCGGACTGGATCTTCTCGATGTGGCAGTCCGACGACATGAAGACGGTCGGTCAGATCCTCTGGCAGACCCTCGGCTCCCGCCGTGAGGAGTTCAGGAACTTCGACCTCTACTGGAACGTCGAGACTGGTGTCCTGCGGTTCATGAACGAAACGTCGCTCCCGTGAGCCGCCGAGGGCTGCACGGCCCCAGTCCGCTAGAGTACCTGTCGGACATCGACAAGAAGCAGATGGCCCTCGACCTTCTG
>Ga0182015_10002141_pt1 | contig 24546 bp, 19 predicted proteins | sample 712P3MmetaG_FD_120478 | JGI IMG/M metagenome (GOLD analysis project Ga0182015, IMG submission 120478) | Permafrost microbial communities from Stordalen Mire, Sweden - 712P3M metaG | ecosystem: Environmental > Terrestrial > Soil > Wetlands > Permafrost | place: Sweden: Stordalen | collected...
CCGTCATCCGCAAAGTTTCATTCACCGGATCCACGCGAGTGGGCAAACAATTGATGAAGCTGGCGGCCGATGGCATGAAGCGCACCACGATGGAACTGGGTGGTCACGCGCCTGTAATCGTGTTCGACGACGTGGATGTCGAAAACGTGCTCGATCTGTCGGCTACGTCAAAGTTCCGGAATTCGGGCCAGGTGTGCGTTTCACCGACGCGCTATTACGTGCATGAGAAGATTTACAGGCAGTTCGTCGACGGGTTCGCGGCGCGCGCCCGCGACTGGCCGGTCGGCGACGGCCTGATCGAAAGCAACAAAATGGGACCCCTCGCGCACTCTTTGCGCTTGAACACGATTGACGAGTTGCTCACCGACGCGCGGAAACACGGCGCGCAATTCGATGCCGGCGGCTCGCGCATTCCGGGGCCCGGCTACTTCTGGGAACCGACGGTGCTCTCCGAGGTGCCGAACGAAGCGCGCATCATGAACGAGGAGCCGTTCGGGCCAATTGCGATCATCAATCCGTTTTCCGATTTCGACTCCGTCATCAAACAAGCCAACCGGCTGCCCTACGGCCTGGCCGCCTACGCCTTTACGCGCTCCAACCGAACCGTGAACCTTCTTGGAGAGCAGATCGAAGCCGGCATGATCGGGATCAACAGCTATCTCATCTCGGTGCGTGACTCCCCGTTCGGCGGCGTCAAGGAAAGCGGGCACGGCAGCGAAGAAGGCATGGAAGGCTTGGAAGCGTGTCTGGTGACCAAGTTCGTCACCGAATCGTGATGCCCACTCAACCCAACTACCTGCGCATCGCCACCGAGGAAGCCTTCGCTCCGCCGGAGTTGATCGCGCGCTATCGAAAGCTGCTCAACGACGGTTACGACGATCCCGGATTTCGCAGTCTCTGGGGATTTTATTCGGGATCGAGCCCGCGCGCCACCGCGCTCGCTGAGCGAATTCAAGACCTCGGCGAACGGCGGCTGCGGGATATGGATGACAGCGGCATCGCGATGCAGATCCTTTCGCTCACCGCTCCTGGCGTCCAGGTTTTCGATGCACCCGAAGCCACCGCGCTGGCGCGATCCTTCAACGATCAACTCTCTGAAGCTATTCTAAAGCGTCCCGACCGATTCTCCGGCCTCGCCGCCATCGCGCCACAGGATCCGACCGGCGCTGCCAAGGAACTCGAGCGCGGCGTTCGCCAGCTCGGCCTCAAGGGCGCGATCATCAACAGCCACACCCGTGGCGAGTATCTGGATGATTCCAAGTTCTGGCCCATTTTCGAAGCCGCCGAGCACCTCAACGTCCCGGTCTACATCCATCCCACCACGCCGCCGAAGTCCATGATCGGTCCGTTCATCGAGCGCGGCCTGGATGGCGCGATTTTCGGTTTCGCCGTCGAAACCGGCCTGCACTTGCTGCGCGTGATCGTCAGCGGCGTCTTCGATCGGTTCCCCAAGCTCCGCATCGTGGTGGGGCATCTGGGTGAGGGCCTACCCTACTGGCTCTTCCGCATCGATTTCATGCATCGCGCCATGGTGAAGGCCAATCGTTACGCTTCGGTGCAGAAGCTGCAGAAGCAGCCGAGCGACTACATCAAGGAAAACGTCTACGTCACCACCAGCGGCATGGCCTGGGAGCCTCCCATTCTGTACGCGCAATCGGTGCTCGGAGTCGACCGCGTGCTCTATGCGATGGACTACCCGTATCAGTTTGTTCCCGAAGAAGTGCAGGTCACCGACAACCTGCCCATCAGCGACGCCGACAAAGAGAAGCTGTATCAAACCAACGCCGAACAGGTTTTTTCGCTCTAGTTTCCGAGCATTTCGTCTAGTAATTTCTGCGCGCCATATAGCTTACGGAGCGCTTCAGTCATGGCGCCGGTGTGCACTGCGACGGTGCGGTTGGTCTCGATATCGTAAACGTAATCGCCCACCAGGGATTCAATATTGCCGTCGAAAACTAAGCCCACGATCTCGCCGTCACGGTTGATCACGGGCGATCCGGAATTGCCGCCGATGATGTCGTTGGTGGTGACGAAATTGAGCGGCGTCGATAAATCGAGCTTGGCCCGTCCCTCGAGATACCTCGACGACAACCAGAACGGACCTTGAAAATCGAAACTGTTCGCGCGATCGTAGAGACCGTAAAAGGTGGTCTTGGCAGGCGCCTTGGTGCCGTTCATCGGGTAGCCCTTCACTTGGCCGTAGGAAAGCCGCAAGGTAAAGGTCGCGTCGGGATAGGTGCTTCGGCCATAGACGGCGAAGCGCGCTTTGCCCAGAGCTTCACCGGCACGCTGGTCCACGCTCTGGACATTGTCCTCCATCCATTTGACGAACTCGCGGCGCATCGGGTCGAGCTTGCGCGCGAGCACGATCTCCGGATCGGTGGACGCATCGACGGCCGACTGGCCACCTTCGATGAGCTGCTTCCTTACAGCGGGATCGTCGAGATGTGTGCCGCTCACCAGGGCCATGGCCGCTTCCCGCGGGCTCTTTCCGCCGAGTATGGTTTTGATGAACGGATCGGCCGGACCGACCTCTTGCAAGTCCAGCTCAAGCGCGCCGGCGATTTGGGCGATCTCCATGTCGCGATAGACCGGCGCGGGAGAGAACAGTTCGAAACGCAGGGAGTCGAGCTGCGCGTCGTGATACCCGGGTAAGCGCTGGCCGTCCGGTTTCTTGATTTCAGCAACGTACTCGACGACGGTTTCGGCGAGCCGGGAGAGTTGCGAATCGGTGCTGTGAAAGTATCGTTCCTTGACCCGCGACGCCTGTTTCTTTTCAACCGCGGCGATTTCGTCCCAGGCGCTGCCGTACGCCGCCTTCCACTGCGGATTGGCCATGACAGCGGCCTTGAACTTCTCCTCATCGGCGCGCTTGGTATCCATGACGTGCTTGTCGTTGAGGCCCTGGTAGTCGCCGCCAAGAGCTTTGACGGAATTTTCCAGCTCCAGGATCTCGGTGGTCGACTGGCGGGCATGTTCCGGACTAGACGCCGAGTATTTCCTCTCCACGGCCAGCCGCGAACCGAGCATCTTGAGAAGATTCGGAAGTATCGCGTCGCGTTCCGTCTCCAGCTCCGCCACGGTGTCGTTGCGCTGCGTGGATCCGGGATTGCCGGAGACGAACACCAGCTCTTCATCGGCCGCGCCCTTGGGGTTCCACTTCAGATAATTTGGGGTGTCGATGGGTTTGCCATTTTCATAAACACGGAAGAGCGCCATGTCGAGGTCGTAGCGAGGATAGGTGAAGTTGTCGGGGTCGCCGCCGAAGAAAGCCGCCTGCTCCTCGGGCGCGAAAACGATGCGTACGTCGGTGTATTTCTTGTAACGATACAGCCAGTACTCCCCGCCCTGGTAGAGTGTGACGACATCGGACCGGAGGCCGGTTTTCTGCTGGCTCTCCTTTTCAATTTCGGCAATCGCTTTGCGGCGCAGCGCAAATTCGTCGTCGCTGTTCTTTGCGCCCTTGACGGCGGCCTGAATGCGGTCCGTCATGTCCTCGGTGGAAATGAGGACGTCCACTTCGAGGTCCGGCGATTTGATTTCCTGATCGGGCGTTGCGGCGTAGAAGCCGTTCTTAATGTAGTCATGCTCGGAAGTCGAGTTCTTTTGCAACTGGCCGCGCGCCACGTGATGATTGGTCAGCAGCAGTCCATGCGGGCTGACAAACGACCCGGAGCCGCCGTCATTCAATCGGGCGGAGGCGAGACGCACGTGGTCGAGCCACGGTTGAGTGAGCGTGAAGTGATATTTCTCCTGGATTAATTTGATGGGAGGATGGTCGAAAGTCCACATGCCTTCGTCGGCGGACACGGCGGCGGCGAACAGGGCGCCGCAAATCAGGAGGTTAGTCAGGATGCGCATAGGTGCTTCGATTTCATTGAATCACAATGCTAGGACGAATTGAACGATATAATGTTGCGAAGGTATTCTAGGCACATGCCAACTCGTTTCCTAGCCGCTGTTACTGCCGCTGGCTTCGGCCTGCTTTTTCCGGTGGTTCCCGCGTTGGCGCATCACTCCTTTGGGGCCGAATACGACGAGAGTAAACCAGTCACCATCACTGGCGTTGTCACCAAAGTTGACTGGGAGAATCCTCACATGCATTTCTACATTGACGTGAAGGACGACGGCGGCAACGCGGTCCATTGGAAGTTCGAAGGCTTTCCGCCCAACATGCTCATCCGGCAAGGCTGGAGGCGCGACATCACGATGAAACTGGGCGATACGGTAACGGTGTTCGGGTGGCGCGCCCGCGACGGATCGAACTTTGCGCATTCGCGCGAAGTGACTTGGTCAGACGGCAAGAAACTGACTTCGGGTCCTCCGGCGAACACCGGGGGGAATTAGTCGGATGCGAATGACGATGCGAATAACTAAGACGAGTGTTTCTTTGCGGGTGCTAGCGGGGTTTGCGGTATTCGTGATTCCATACGCGCCGGCGCAGCAGCGCAACGCGCCGGACCCGCAACTGGTGGCGACGCGGAATGCGCGCGAGAAAGAACTCGAATCCATCGCCATCATCGAGCGCAAGGTGATGGTGCCGATGCGCGACGGGAAGCGCATGGCGGCCGACGTCTACCAGCCGAAAGACACGTCCAAGAAATATCCCATCATCTTTGTGCGTACGCCCTACAACTTCAATTTCTGGGATGTGCGGAATGGCGCGCCTGCCGATATGTCCGCCCAGATTGAAGCGATCAAACACGGGTACGCGTATGTGGAGATGAACGAGCGCGGGCACTTTTTCTCCGAGGGCGCCTATGACATTCTGGGACCGCCGCTGACGGATGGCGCCGATGCCATCACGTGGATGACGTCGCAGCCGTGGTCGAACGCCAAGGCCGGTACCATCGGGTGTTCATCCACCGCGGAATGGCAACTGGGCGTGGCGGCGATGGGGACTCCGGGGTATGCGGCGATGATCCCGGAAGGATTCGGCGCGGGCGTCGGAAAAGTGGGCCCGTACTATGAACAGGGCAACTGGTATCGCGGCGGCGCGTTCCAGATGCTGTTCGCACCTTGGCTGTACGGGGAGCAGAACCAGGTTCGGCCGATGTTTCCGCCGAATACTTCGCAGGAAGATTTGATCCGGGCGTCGAAGGAATTCGACCTGGCACAGCAACTGCCGCCGGTGGACTGGTCGAAGGCACTGGCGCACCTTCCCGAGCAGGACATTATCAAAGCGGTGGATGGGCCGCATGGAATGTTCGCGGACCGGACGGAAGTGGCCACCGGAGGCGCGATGATCAAGCGGACTCCCAACGATCCGGCCTGGTATCGCGGCGGGTTGTGGCACGAGGATCATCCGATCAATGTGCCGGGATTGTGGTTCATGTCGTGGTACGACGTTTCGGTGGGCCCGAACCTGGCGGCGTACAATTCGACGCGCAAGAATGCCCGGCCGGAAATCGGCAATCAACAATACGCTGTGATCGCGCCGACGCTGCACTGCTCCTATACGCGCGCCACCGAGGACACCGTGGTGGGCGAGCGAAGCATGGGCGACGCGCGGCTGGATTGGGACGCCCTTACCTACGGATGGTTCGATTATTTCCTGAAGGGCGAGGACAATCATATTCTCGAAAAGTGGCCGAAGGTCCGCTATTTCACCATGGGCATGAACAAGTGGCAGACCTCGGACACATGGCCCCCGCAGGGCGCGCAGCCGATGACGTTCTACCTTTCAAGCGGCGGAAAAGCGAACAGCCTGAACGGCGACGGCGTGCTGACGACGTCGGCGGCGAGCGCTGATAATCCCGACAGCTTCATCTACGATCCCATGAACCCGGTGCCGTCCTATGGGGGCGGCGTGTGCTGCATCGGCAATGCGGTGACGGGTGGCGCGTTCGACCAGAGGAAGATGGAGGCTCGCGGCGACATTCTGGTGTACACGTCGGATGCGCTGAAAGAGGGTACGGAGGTCAGCGGTCCCATCGATGCGACGCTGTATGTTTCTTCGGATGTGAAGGACACCGACGTCACGGTGAAGGTGATCGACGTCTATCCGGACGGCACCGCTTACAACCTGGACGAGACCATTCAGCGGCTGCGCTATCGCGAAGGATACGACAAACCGGTGGCGTGGATGGAAAAGGGCAAGGTATATAATGTCACCATTCAACCGATGACCACCAGCAATTACTTTCCGGAAGGGCATCGGATTCGGATCGAGGTATCCAGCAGTAATTTCCCGCGCTTCGACCGGAACCTGAACACCGGCGGCAACAATTACGACGAGGTAACTGGAATGGTGGCGCACAATTCCATCCACCACTCGAGCCAGTATCCGTCCACGCTCACGATCAGCGTGGTGAAACACTAGCGGACCAGGCGGGGACCGCCTACTAATGCGCCCGCTTCAGAGGACCCGAGCGCCGGCGCGGGCGAACGCCATAGCGTCGGCCCCGTGACCGACGAAGACGGCGGTTACGCGATTGGTTTCAAAATACGCCAAGGGCCCCTCGCCGCGAACTGAACCTTCAAAAAGTCCGCTCGGTGGACGCAGATACACCGAGTATTCGCTGCCATCCTTGGTGTAAACCAAATGCAGGAAGATCTGTTTTTTGAGGAAGCACAAGCGTGCGCGTTCCAAACGATAGCCCGTGGTCGCTAGCGCCGAGATGGCGGAGGCCGGCACACCTTGCTTCTGGGCCAGAGACTGAATGGCGTTAACGTCCGACAGCCAGCGCCGCGGCTCACCATTCACAATTTCCCGCTGATGATCCTGGGCGGCGGCGACGCAGATGGGCGGAGTTTGTGGCCTGACCAAGGTCAGGTAAGCCACGCCGCCGGCGATCACGAGCGCGATGCTGGCAGCCGCGGCAAAGGCCCAGCGCGGAAGACGTGGCCGCCGGATGCGCTCGCGAATTGAACGTTGCAGCCGCGCCGTGTCGACCTCTTCGGCTAGAATGCTTGCACGAACGCGCTGGTCCAATTCATCGTCGGTCATCGGAATGCTCCCCCAGCCTCCATCGCTTTCGGCGCTTTCATCAGCGGGGCCAAACTGTTGCGCAACTCCTGCCGCGCCCGGCTCAGCCGGGACATCACGGTACCGATGGGAACGTTCAAAATCTCCGCGATCTCGCGGCAGGTGAATCCTTCCACTACACACAGCAAGAGCACGGTGCGTTGTTCGATCGGCAACGCCTCGAGCGCCTCTCGGATCTCAAGCGCTTCCTGGAGCCGGGTGTCGACAACCGTGGAAACGGGCAAAAGGGCCGAGGCCCGCTGCGCCTTCCGGCCCTGACCGTAAAACGCGTTGAGCAAGATCCGGAACAGCCAGGCGCGCGCATTGCTGTCCGTCTGGAAACGATGGAACCCGCGCCAGGCGAGCAGCATGGTCTCCTGCACCAGGTCTTCGGCAGCCGCGCCATTGAGCGTGAGACGCCGAGCCACACGCAGCAGGGCCGCCAAGTGCGGCATTGCAATCCGCTCGAAGGCTTCCTGCTGGGTGGGCTGCTCGGTGGGCACTTCGCTTCATCATACCGCTCGCTGACACGCGCGGGCTCGGAAGCGCAAAGGGTGCGGCGCGCACCACAAGACCGGTCAGGAACTGCTTCGCGCCGCACTCCTTTTTGCGCGAGTTCCTCGGAAGCGCGCCGGTTAGTCGCTCTTCTTCTGGAGTTCGTCCAAGGCCGCCAGCACTTCCTTGCTGTGCGGATTCGGATCCACCTTCACATAGACTTTGCGAATGACACCCTTCGGATCGATGAGGAACGTGTTGCGCGCAGCCACCTGCATCTTCCCGAAAGCGCTCAGGCAGCCGTACTTGTCGGTGACCACATGCTCGGGATCGGAGAGCAGCTTAAACGTCAGGTTCTCCTTGGTGCAGAACTGCACGTGCGAATCCACGGTATCCAGGCTGACGCCGACGATCACCGCGTTCTTTTTGTCAAACTCCGGCTGGTCGCGCTGGAAATTGTGCGCTTCAATGGTGCAGCCGGGGGTCATGTCTTTGGGGTAGAAATAGAGCACCACCCACTTGCCCTTGAAATCGTTCAGGCTGACGTCCTTGCCTTCTTGCGATTTCAGAGTAAAGCCGGGCGCCTTGGTTCCCTCGGCCGGTACGGCGTCGGCGGCGTACAGCGCCGCGCCCGCAACCAGCATCAATGCGGTCATTCCAAACAGTAAAGTCTTCATTCTGGGAATTGTCTCCTTGTTTATGGTCGCCCAAAGCTTGTTTCAAGTAAAGCCGGGCTGACACTAGCTAGAATGCTCGGAGGGGGCGAATTCATCCATGGGTTTTCGGGAAGATTTTGCGCGGCTATGCTGCCTTCTTAGCGAATTTGTAGCGAACAAGCAGAAGGCCCGCGAGGCCAAGCCCAAGCGGCAACAAGAGCGACGGTTCGGGGGTGGCGGCACTAAATGAGATGGCTGGATCATAAGGCGCCCAATCGCTATCCTGCTGGAATACCCCGGCGACTGCTGAGGGGTTCGAGTAAAACCCGGCGTAGCTGGTATTCCAATAGACTGAACCGGGGACTAGATCGCTGCCGACCGAGGGTACAAACGGGTCGGTACCGTCCGGATTGGAGTTCAAACCAATGTTGAGCGAGTCATAGGGTCCCGCGACTCCTGTTGGATCGGCACCCGCGGTTTCTGTGTTGAAAGCAAGACCCCAAATGAACTGGCTTGGCACCGCTATGTTGGCCAAGCTGAAAGTGACGGTCTGGGCCAACCCGAAGTAGCAGTGTCCATCCCCAGCGAGCCATGCCTGATTCGCATATCCACTGGCTGAATCGAGCGACTGGCAGGCGGAACTCGCGCTCCCCTCGGGCTGCCATTGAACGAATGCGTTGATGGTATCTGTCGCGATCAAAGATCCAACGGAATCTGCCGCGCCAACATTGTACAGGTCGAGAGTCAGCGGGACGTTGTAACCGGTGGATGTTCCGGCAGGCTCATAGGTGGATTCCTCCGCCCAGTTATCCAATAAGACCGTAGCCGAGGTGAGCGTGGCCCCGACATTTCCCTGGAGTTGGACGCCTTGGCCGAACTCGGCGGCGGAGGTCGCCTCAAACCCCACGCTGGGGACGGTATACGGAATGGGTGATGGCAGACTGTTGTACACGACACTCGCCATGGCGGGCAAAGCCGAGGCCGCCACGCACAACACCAAAGGCGCCAAGAGTTTTCTCATAAATTTAGTTTCCTATCCTCGTTTTAGTGAAACATATTTCCAATTTGATTAATTATATCTTTGGACGACGATCGGTTCAAAAGTTTCTTTGCCTCGAAAAGCCCGTGTAGTACTATCAGTTTGAATCCAAGTTTCGTCATGACGCGTACAGTGTTTCTAAAAATGCGGAGAAATCCGGACGATTCAGCTTCATATTCGAACATGGGGCGCTGGCTTCCCAAGGGGGAAGCTTCATAGAGGCTTTTGGGTCACCACGCGAAGCGCGCCGCCAGTTGGACCTGTCGCGCCGGCGTGATGGTGTGGCTGATGACGCCGGACGATTCCACGCCCAGAAACCGGTCCGGCAGAGCGAGATTGGTGCGATTCTGCAGGTTGTGCGCTTCCGCGCGGAGTTGCAGGCGCAGACGCTCGCGCAGCCGGAAGGTGCGGGATAACGCCGTATCGACGGTGGCCAGGCCGGGACCTCGGAGAATGTCGAATCCCGAATCGCCGTACTGAAGCAACGGGGGAACTTGGAACGCGTCGCCGGGCGTGGATGGATCGAGCGTGGTATTGAACCATTGCAGATACGAGCCCTGGCCTGCAGGCAAAGCGACGTTGCCGACGCGGTTCGGGAGCTGGAATCCTCCGGTGTTCAAGCTGTTGACGGCGAGCTCGGGCGTGAAGGGGAACCCGGTCTGAATGGTCACCAGCGCGCTGATCCCCCAATTGGCGAACAGCATGGAAGCTAGCGAACGCGCGCCGGCCGCGCCCGAGTTCTTGAAAGGAAGATCGTAGTGCGCCGACAAGACCGCGCGTTGTGTGATGTCGAACGGAGAAGGCGAACGGTTCTCCCGCGGACTATAGAGATACTGCGGCCCATTCGGACGGCTTTCGGGATCGGTGAAGGGGGCAATCGCATCGTCGATTTCTTTTGAGTACACGTAGCTCATCAAAACCTGAAGCCCGGGCGCCAATTCGCCGGCCAGCTTGATCTGACCGCCATAGTACGTGGAGCCTCCGCCCATCGCCAAATACTCGATGCGCGATGTGTACGGCTGATACGGATAGTAGTTGTTGGATTCGTAGGGCGTGGGATACGGCTGATTGGCGTTATAGGTGGCGAACAAATGCACGCCCATCGAGCTGGTCACGCCGGCCTCCAGTGCGAGCTTGGGGCGCAGCCGCTGCTCCAGGAACACACTCCAGTCGTCGGCGTACGGGACGAAATTCTGTGGTTGGATCGCGTAGACGGAGCCATGCACGCTGTTGAGCAAGGCGGCATTCAACAACTGTACCGGCGCGGGCGCGGGCAACCCGGCGGAAATATTCGGCCCCACCTGATAAGTGCCATTGATGAAATCCTGCAAGGCCGCGTAGGGAGGATTCCGCGCCAGGATGCCTTGGGCGAGAACAGAGCCGGTGTCATAGTCCTTGCTGAAGCCTCCTCGCAGGGTGGTGGATCCGCCGAGTTCGAGTGCGAAGCCGGCCCTGGGCGCGATGGCACGTTTGAAGAAATCGAGTCCCGCGTAGCCGTTTACTCCTCCCTGGCCGGCGAATTGATTGAGCGCCGCCGCGCCTCTGGCAAAATCGAAGTTGACCATGCGGTCATTGGCTTCGGTGAGCGGAGGAAGCAGCGAATAGCGGGCCCCGGCCTGAAGGGTAAGCCTTCCAAACAGCCGGATCTGATCCTGCGCGAACCCGGACAACTCCCAGGCACGCAGATGGTACGGTTGGAACTGAACGTCGCGCCGGACTTCGGTAGGATAGCCTAGCAGCAGCGATGCGATGGAGTCGCCCTCCGCTGTGCCGGGCACGCCGGTGTAATCGGGCGTGAAGTAGAATGTGCCTCGATCCGTGAATTCCGTCGCGCTGCCGTTGGTCAGCCTGCGAATCGCCTGAACGCCGAACTTGAATGAGTGTCTTCCTTTGATCCAGCTCACGGTATCTTCCACCTGCGTGTTAGTCTCCCGAAGCGCCAGTGGGACCGGTTCGGCCGCGCCCAGCGAAGTGAAACCGGTTGGGCTGATGGACGGCAGTCCGTCGAACCCCAGGCCCGGAATGCCCGTGACGGCCGAGGCATTGATTCCCTGGTCGTCGGCGACCGACTGGAGATGAATGCCAGCGGCGCCCACGCGCAGATCATTGACGAGTTGCGGCCGCAGCGCGATAGTGTACGCGACTACGGCGCCCCAGGCCGTGGTGTTGGTCTGGGCCGCATTCGCCTGTTGCGTCAGGTCACTGCCGGCATAGCCGCCGCCGGCCAATGGAAGCGCGCCGGGCGATTGCAGGGCTTGGCGTTCCCCACTGATGCGGACGAAGATTTTTCCGCGCGGGACCAGCTTGTCCGAGCGCACGTCGAACCGCTCGTTGTTATTGACGGCCGTCGGGGTGAAACGATAATTGTCGGCGCTGCCGGGAAGGTTCGGATTGGGATAAAGATCAATCAGGTTTTGCGACGCCTGGGGAATAAGCGAGGCGGGAATCTGATTCCCCAAGAAGGGCTGGCGCGTGAATCCGTTCCCGTTTGGCGCAAGTGTAAGGGGATTGAATATAGCGATGCTTCCGAACTCGCCGGACTTCTCGGCGACGGTAGGAACCGTGGAGATAACCGTCAGGCCCTGGCGCGCGCGCTCGGATTCGACATCGGCGAAATAGAACCAATCGTTGCGCCGGATGACGCCGCCGGCACTCCCGCCGAACAGGTTTCCCACCAGGCCGGGCTTTTGCGCTCCGTCGAAAAAATTGCGCGCATCCAGGACGGAGTTTTGAAAATCCTCGAAGACGCTTCCATGGAATTCGTTCGAACCCGAGTGAGTTTGGACGCTGACGCTCGCGCCGGTTTCGTGACCGAACTCGGCTGGGATATACCCGGCGGCAAGGCTCACGGCGGATATGGCTTCCCTCGACGGTACCAGAATGGACGAGCGAACCCAGTTCTCGTTGTTGTCGATTCCATCCACCAGGAAGTTGTTGTCCTGGCCGCGCTGTCCGAAGCTGTTCAAGCTCAGGTTGCCGCGGGCTCCGTAGGGTCCAAAGCCCTCGATGTCGCCGTCTTGCTGGCCGGGCGTGATTTCGGCCTTGTCACGAAGCGAATCCAGATACGAGCCGAAGAGTGCCGGAGGATCGAGCGCTTGGGGCGTTAGGGTGAGGATCACGGGAGCGTCGACGATCTCGCCTTCCTCGACGACTGCCGCGGAAGTATGCACGCCGAACGCCGGGGAGGTGACGACGATCGTGTAGGAGCCGGCCGGAAGATTCGGCGCGGAATATCTGCCGGTCTGCCCGGCGATCAGCGAGCGCCGCAGACCATCGTGATCGATCAGCGTCACCTCGGCCAAGGGCACCGGGTCGCCCCAGGCGTCCCAAACGGTTCCTGACAGAGTGCCAGTCTTAGGCGCGGGCTGAGAGTGAAGACACGGCGAAAGAAATAAAAGAATCAGCCAGGCAGCGCTCCGCCATGTGGTTAGCTGCATCGGCTGGCGGGCCCTACGCGGAAAATGAGCATAGGGACAGAGTAACACCTGCCGCCCTCCTCTATACTTTAGAAATCGGCAATCTCCCAGTGACGCGCAGAGAGCTATTGGCCCTGGCTCTGGGTTGCATTCCCCTTCGGGCGCAGCCTGCGGAACGGCCGGAGTATTTGTCGCTGGCCGACGCACGTCACGTTCTCGAAAGCTTCGCCGGCGAGCTTCCCACAGGATTGGACCGAGCGCCGGATACTGCGTCGTGGTTGAAGTGGGAGACAGCTCGCGACCAGGAGATCCGTTCCCGGCTCAAGCGCGGCGATGCCGATTCCATCGTGAACCTGGTCCTGTTTGGGACTTCCTTCACCACGCGGCCGCGGCTGACTGCCAAACAGACGGAAACTGCCGAAGACGACTCCGAAGCCGCCGGCAGGCTCATCCTCGCACGCATCCAGGATTTCGCCAGAGCGGTCTTCAATCCCGGCCGCAACGAGCGCCTGCAGTTTGCCGGCGCATGGCTGAAGGAATACGGCATCGATCCCTCGGATCCGGCGGCCGACAAGCGGATCGTAGTTGTTCTGCTGGAAAACATCCGGCGGGTGCTCGGCGAGCAGCGCGCCTACAACCGCGCCATCGACGCCGCCAAGCAGGCGGGCGACTCGGGCAGCTTATTCGTGGCCCGCTCGAGCCTCTATCGTGACCGGGGCTTGTCGCTGGATACTTCGTTCCGGCCGAACTATGCCATTGAGCGCAGCTTGGCCGAAATCAAATCGGCGGGCTTGCTTCGGCAGATCCGGCGCGCGGCTGTGATCGGGCCGGGGCTGGATTTCACGGATAAGCGCAGCGGCTATGACTTCTATCCGATCCAGACTCTGCAACCGTTCGCGCTAGTGGATTCCTTGCGCAGGCTGCGATTGACGGAAGCGTTTGGGCCGACGGTGGAGATCGTGGACCTCAGCGCGCGCGTGCGGGATCACGTGAGAGACGCGCTGGCGCAAGCTCGCAAGGGATCGGCGTACACCGTGCAGGTTCCCTTGGATCAAGACACGCGCTGGCTGCCTGAGACCACCGGCTATTGGCGGAGGTTCGGCTCCGAGATTGGAACCAGTGCGCAGGCTCTCAGCCCTCCGCCTGGCGTGGAGGTGCGCACGCGCGCGGTGCGTATCGGTCCGGATGTCGTCAAACTGCTGCGAGGGGCGGACCTGAACGTGGTGCTGCAACATCTGCCGCTTGCGGAAGATCGCAAGCTCGACCTGATGATCGCTACCAATGTCATGGTCTATTACGAGCCGTTCGAACAAGCTTTAGCCCTACAGAACATCGCTGGGATGCTGCGCCCGGGAGGAATGTTGCTGAGCAACAACGCGCTTCCGGAAGTAAAGGGAGTGCCGATGCGGCCGGTGGGGGGAACCAGCGTGGCTTACTCGGAAGATCCGGATGACGGAGACCATGTGCTGTGGTACAAGCGGGCGTAACGCTGAGTGATGGCCGCGGCCCGTTCCCGCGCGTATCTGTTCACCAGAGCGATTCGAATCGTGGCGGTTCGTGCAATAAACTTGAATTTAGGTGCAGCCTGACATCCCCGCCAAGGGCCCTCACGCTTCCATGATTGGCCAGACCCTCGGGCACTGTCGCATCGTTGCGAAGATCGGCGCCGGCGGCATGGGCGAAGTCTATCGCGCCCGTGATGAACAGCTCGACCGCGATGTAGCCGTGAAAGTCCTCCCGGCCGGCACTCTTGGGGATGAAGCTGCGCGAAAACAATTCCGCAAGGAAGCTCTGGCGCTGGCCAAGCTGAATCATCCGAACATCGAGACGGTCCATGAATTCGGCACACAGGACGGTCTGGACTTCCTGGTGATGGAGCTGATTCAAGGAAGTACGTTGACGGCAAGACTCGCCGAAGGGCCGCTGTCCGAAAGAGATGTTCTGCGCCTCGGCATTCAACTTGCCGATGGCCTGATAGCCGCGCACGCGCAGGGCGTGATACACCGCGATCTCAAACCTGGAAATTTGATCATTACTCCCGACGGCCGGCTGAAGATTCTTGATTTTGGCCTGGCCAGACTCGTGCACCCCGAAGTGGCCGACGATATCACGCTCAGCATCACCGTCGAGGCGGGTACGATTTCCGGAACTATTCCGTACATGGCGCCCGAACAATTGCGGGCGCTTCCCGCTGACGCGCGCAGCGACATCTACGCCGCCGGCGCCGTGCTCTACGAGATGGCCACCGGTTCGCGCCCGTTTCCAGAGCGGCAAAGTGCGGAGTTGATCGGCGCGATTCTCCACCGTACGCCCGCACCGCCAAGTTCCCTGAATCCGAGCATCGCCCCCACCCTCGATAGCCTGATTCTCAAGGCCCTGGAGAAAGAACCGTCACAGCGTTATCAATCCGCGCGCGAGCTTCTCGTCGTCCTCGAAGGATTGTCCACAAGTACCGTGAGGTCCAGCGTGGCCGCGCCCGCGGCCCTATCGGGCGTCCCACGGCGCAGCTCTCGTCGGCTATTGCTGGGGGGCGTTGCGGCCGTCGTGCTGCTCGGCCTTGCCATCGGGGCCTGGCTGCGTTACGGCCACAAGCGGAATGCGCTCGGCCACAACGACACGATTGTACTCGCCGATTTCGCGAACGGAACGGGCGATCCGGTCTTCAATGACGCGCTGCGGCAGGGGCTGGCCGTTCAACTCGAACAATCGCCCTTCCTCAGCCTCATTTCCGAAAAGCTCATCCAGCAAAACCTGCGTCTCATGGGCCAATCGCCCGATGCACGGCTCACCCCGGAGCTGGCTCGCGACCTCTGTCAGCGCGCCGGTAGCAAGGCTTACATTGCCGGTTCGATTTCCAATCTGGGGAAGGATTATCTGATCGCCATCCACGCGGTGAATTGCGCCACCGGCGATTCGCTCGCCCAGCAGCAGGTGCAGGCCACGGGCAAAGAAAGGGTCCTCGACGCCCTGGGCCGGGCCGCCGCAAAAATTCGCGAGGAACTGGGCGAATCCATCAGCACCGTGCAGCAGCTTGATACCCCGCTTGCGCAGGCCACCACACCTTCGCTCGAAGCTCTCCAAGCCTATAGCTTGGGACAAAAAGCAGCCGTCGGAGTGGCCGATGATGCCGCCGCCGTGCCTCTCTTCAAGCGTGCCATCGAGCTCGACCCGCGCTTCGCCATGGCATATGCCTCGCTCGGCTCAAGCTATTCAAATCTTGGAGAAACAACCCTGGCGTCGGCAAACGCGAGCAAAGCCTACGAACTCGGCCAGCGCGTAAGCGATCGGGAAAAATTCTTCATCGAATCCGAATACTACCAGTTTGCCGTAGGCAACCTGGAAAAGGCGCGCCAGGCAAATGAACTCTGGCGACAGATGTATCCGCGAGACGTTGAGCCGTGGATCAACCTGGGGATTGTTTCCGGGAATCTTGGCCAATATGAAACGACCCTTGCGGACTTTCGTGAACCCGCCCGCCTTGGACCGGACGGTGTGGCGTACGCTTATCTCACCGGCGCTTATATGTACGCGAATCGGCCAGTGGAGGCCCGAGCCACAGCCGCCGAAGCCCAGGCTAAAAAGCTCGATTCTCCCGCTCTGCGCTTCTATCTCTACCAACTTGCCTTCGTGCAAAATGACTCAGCGGGGATGGCGGAGCAGGTGGTCTGGTCTTCAGGAAAGCCGGGGGTCGAAGACGTGCTGTTATTCTTCGAAGCAGAGACGCATGCCTATTTCGGGCGGCTCGCGAAGGCGCGGGAGTTTTCCCGCCGCGCGGTGGCTGCGGCTGCGCGGGTGGAAGAGAAAGAAACAGCAGCGGGCTACGAGGCCGCCGATGCTCTCCGGGAAGCGCTTTTCGGCAATTCTGCGGACGCTCGGCAACATGCGGCTGCGGCGATCAAGCTTTCCACCGGCCGCGATGTGCAGTTCGGAGCCGCGCTGGCGCTTGCCTTGGCGGGGGACACGGCTCGTGCGCAGGCGCTCGCGGATGGTTTGGCCAAGCGCTTCCCGGAAGATACGCTGGTGCAGTTCAACTATCTTCCGACTCTTTCCGCTCAATTCGCGTTGAATCGCGCGAACGCTTCCAAGGCCATTGATGCTCTTCAGGCCGCTGCGCCGTACGAGTTGGGCTTGCCAAGCACCGGTACCCTGAATCTCGCTCTGTATCCGGTCTACTTTCGCGGAGAAGCTCTTTTGGCCGCGCATCGCGGGAACGAGGCTGCAGCCGAGTTCCAGAAAATCCTCGACCGTCCTGGTGTAATGACCAACGAGGTGATTGGGGCCCTCGCGCATCTTGGTATCGCCCGCGCCGATGCCCTGCAGGGCGACGCGGCCAGAGCTCGCACGGCCTACCAGGATTTCTTCACGCTGTGGAAGGATGCCGATCCCGAGATTCCCATCCTGCGCGAAGCCAAAACCGAAGGCTCTGCTGCAAACTCAACGCGGCGCTGAGATCGAATCCTGGCGGTAGAATTCACCGTCCAGGTAGAGGCCGTCCAGCGCCATGGCGAGAAAAGCATCAATCGCATCGCGCGGCGACTCGACGATCGGCTCTCCCCGGCGGTTAAAGGACGTGTTCAGCAGTACCGCGCAGTTCGTTTCCCGGCGAAACGCTCTCAGTAGCTCAACCAGGAATGGGTCTCCATCTTCGTCGATCACTTGCACCCGGGCCGTGCCGTCCACGTGTACAATAGCCGGCGCTTCCCGGCGGCATCGCTCGCGAGCTACGGCGATTTTGAGCATGAAGGTATCGGCACGCCGCGCATCCAGAAAATACTCCTCATATTCCGATGCCAGGATCATCGGCGCCAATGGCTGAAACGGCTCGCGCCCCTTGATGATCCGGTTGATACGCTCGCGGACCATCGGATCGCGCGGGCTCGCGAGGATACTTCGCCCACCCAGCGCACGAGGCCCAATTTCCGACCTTCCGTTGAATACACCGACGATCTGGCCACCTGCCAACACACGCGCCAGGTCACTGGCTGAGGTAACGGTTCCGTCAAACACCAGCCGGGGATAGAACTCGAGGACAGCCTCTCTACGCTCCGCGCAGCTATAGAGTCGCCCCGGCCGCGACAGCCCTGGCATCAGGGGCCCTCCGCTGAAGGTCAACCGCGGTGGAGCGCCGGTGCGGTGGAACTCATCCAGCCACAAGGCTCCCAGTCCCAGCCCTGCGTCTCCGCAATGAGGCGGGATGAAAATCGGCACATTCAACGTGGAATGCTCCACCAGAAACCCGTTGGCCACCGTGTTTAGTCCACATCCTCCCGAAATGCACAAGCAGTCGATAGGTCTCCCTTGAAAGAACTGCAAGCAGTGCAACAGCGTTTTATGGATCAGGGCTTGCACGCTCGCGGCCAAGTCTGCTCTCGTCCGGAAGCTTCCGCGGCCCTTCGACAAAATCTCTTCAATCGTCACCGTCAGCGCCGGATCGTCGGCAGCGCAGTAGAAACAATTCGACGGGTCATCGCTATACCGGATGAAACGTTCTAGCGTTTCCAAGTGCCGCGGTACGCCGTAGGCCGACAGGCCCATGGTCTTTCCGCTTTCCATCAGGTCATATCCAAGCATGCCCGTCACCTGTTCATAGAACGTCCCGATGGAGTTCGTTACCCCAATCGGGAACTCGTCCGGTTCAATATAGGCTAGACCCAGCGTCGTGCCCAGACACTCATAGCCTTGTGGACCAAAGATGAAGAATGAAAAGGTTTCGCGAAGATTCCGCAGGGTCGTGCCTGGCACCGGGCCGCGGATCGACCCATACCCGTCATACACCAGGACGCCCGCAACATTCCCGGGTGGTAGCATCATGGCGGCTGAAGCAGCGTGACAAAGGTGATGGTGATACGTGCGAACGTCCAGACCGGACAGCTCACGATAGATGCGGGCAGGTACGCTATCGCTGGCCACCACCCGGCTCACGTCCTTCAGGGAAATACCTTCGGAGGCAAGACAATACTCGACGGCTCTCTGGATTGGACTTTCGTACCAGTGAGCTACGCCATGCTTTCTGCGCGACAGCCGTTCCTGTTCAATCGCAACGCGAATGTCCAATCCGCGCATGAGCGCCGCCGATGCATCGTGCTCTGACCCGCCAATCGCGAGCGTCCAGTCTCCCATGTGCTCCTGCTCTTAGGGCCGAAAGCCTTCCAGTCCAAAGCGCGTCACACTTCGTCGCGTGCGCTCGCCGATGTCCACGTTAGCATTGACCTCATTGTGCAACCAGGGCTGGCACGCCTCAGGATCGATATCCGCAAAGAACAACAAGGCCAACCGTTCGGAGCACGAAGGTACTCGTCTCACTCGGTGCCAAACAGGTCGAACGCAGCCGCCTGACAGTAGCCAGGCGATCTCCCCCGGCATAACGATGACCTGTGGGAGTGCAGCTTCAATCGCCTGCAGCGATCCATCGGGCTGCTGAGTCTCCAACCCCGGTCCGGTCGCGCACGCGATGGTTACCAGATTGCCATCTTCATGCAGATCGTGAATGTCGCCGTCGGCGGTCACCGGGCGGGAGTAGTTGAGTTGGAGCCGTGACCATCGGTGCAGACTCCCTGTAGGGAAACTTCCGCCAGCTCCATTGCCTATAGTCTTGGCGAGCAAGGCGACGAAGCTTTCCGCTAACGGCTCCAATACCGCGATACTGTCGAGCATACAATCATAAAGCCGCCGCGCAGGACCGTCACGGAGCTTGCAACGATCCGCGCAGGTTCGGGCCGTCGCCGTAAACGATTCGATCTGATCCGGATGGCTTGCGGTTTGAGAATACTCGATACCGAACGCACGGTATCCGCACTCCTCTGGCAGTGCACTTGCCATTTTGGCGTCAAGTGGTTCCTGGAAGAACAACCGGCCGGCTTCGAGGGCTGCCGCGAGCGTCGCGGACTCCGCGCTGGTGAGTGACAAGATGAGCGAGCCCCGTTCTCGTAGGTTGTGGAGCGCATCGGGGAATAGTCGCTTCATGTCTCTGGCGCCAGGTTCAACTCGTCGGTAAGGCCGTATTTCCGGGCGATTTCGAAAAGGATGTTGTCCACGCCAGAGGGATCTTCGAAAGTTGAGTAGTCGCCCGTCATTTCCTCGCCTGGCTGGATATCTTGAATCGCATACGTCACAACCTCCGCTTCGCCATCCCTAAATTCCGAGAGGCAATTCGAGCTATCGGAATGGTTAAAATAATTTCCGGCGTCCGCGCACAGGAGATACAATCCGCTCTTTCTGGATAGCGAAGCGTATCTCGCGAGGTATCTTTGCACCAATTCCGGGAACTCTGAAATCTGTTCGCGGGTAAGCCTTTGGTCGAACCCTTCAGTGAATCGCCAAACCACAGTCCCTTTCGGAATAAATTGATCGGCGAAAAGGCCTAGTCCATGGATCTTACTCGGCGCCACCTTCGTCCTAACGCAAAGCATGCAGAAACTTGAAACGATCAATTTCGATCGAGTAGGAAATTGTAGCACTCTTCGAACGCCATCCTGTCCCGCGCGCCGCGCAAAGGACCCATCCGGTTGAAGCATTCATTGCGGCCAAAGCACGGTGTATACTGAATCCACGAAGAATCCAGATGGAATCCTGGATGAGTCCGGAGGTCGAATGAAGGCAAGAGTTTTCGCCGTTTTCACATCAGTTTTGATTCTGCTCGGCACGGCAGTGCAGGCCTGGGCGCATCATTCGTTTGCCGCGGAATATGATATGAAACATCCGATAACGGTTCACGGTGTGATCGTACAGGTGCGGATTGAAAACCCGCATTCGTGGTTCGTACTGGATGTGAAGGACCCAACCACAGGAAAAGTTGACCGATGGTCCTTCGAGGCCGGGACGCCGAGTGGAATGATTCGCAACGGCTATAGGCCGGGAGCCATTAAGCCGGGCGACGAGGTCACCATCAAGGGCTTTCAATCCAAGGATTCCGAAGTGAAGGGAATGTTGAGAGAGCTTGTAACGGCGGATGGAAAGGTGTATGGCCTGTTCGGTCCGCAGGAGAATAAGTAACTGCTTCCGAGCGGATGAAGAGGGTTTGAAACATGAAGCACTCGATGATGACGGCGGCAATGGCCGGCGCGCTGGTGTGGTCCCTGGCGGGCGCATCCCATCTCGCGGCGCAGGCGCCAAGCACCGAAACGGCTACGGCAAAGCCGGCGCCACGGATGGCCGACGGTCATCCAGACCTGTCGGGAGTCTGGTGGCGCGGCGCCGATATCGGGGGGCGTGGTGCTGGGCCTCCGGGAGGACGAGGAGGAGCGCAGGGCGGCGGAGGGGCCCCGGCGCAACCGCCACCTTCTTTTTCCAGCTTATATCAGCCTTGGGCCCTGGCCCACGCCAAGACCCTGGCCGACAAGAACGATCCGACGGTGCATTGCCTTCCAACCGCGTTCGGCACTTTGAGTGTGAGCCTCTTCGATGTGGGGGCTGTGGGACAGATCATCCAAACTCCGAAATTCGTGGTAATGCTGACCGAAACCTATCACGGATTTCAAATTATTCCCTTCGACGGAAGGCCACATCGCGACGACGTGCCTCCTTCCTACCGCGGAGACGCGGTGGGCCGTTGGGAGGGCGATACTTTCGTCGTCGATAAGACGAACTTTACCGATGACACCTGGATCTCCGCGGAAGGCCGCGTATCGTTCCATTCTGACGCCCTGCATATCGTGGAGCGCTACCGCCGGGTGGACGCCAAGACACTCGAGATCGAGGCGACCCTGGAGGATCCCAAGGTGCTGACCAAGCCGTGGGTCGTCCCCAAACAAACTCTGCAATTGGCGCCTTTTGATCAAATCATACAGTTGGCTTGCTCGGACGACGACATCCAGGGTTTCAAGGAAGCCGCGCCGCAACAGAATCCCGGCAAAAACTGAGCCGGTGTCGAGCGCTTACAAACTGGTGCCCGGGGTGGGACTTGAACCCACACTCCCGTTGCCGGAAAAAGGATTTTAAGTCCTTTGCGTCTGCCGATTTCGCCACCCGGGCATGTTGATTCTAAGCGACTTGTGCTTCTTCTTGATTCGAGGCCACATCTACTGTGCCCAGTTTTGTGCCCCCTCCCTGCACTTTGGATGCGTTGAGTGCCTGTAATCGGGTTACCGCATTTTCCATCGACTCAGGGGACGGATGTACGTAACGCTGCGATACAGTGACGGTGCTGTGGCCCATGAGCCTCATTATAGTGAATGCGTCGGCTCCGGCTTCCCCTAAGCGCGTACCGAACGTGTGGCGCAGGGAATGGAGCACGAAGTCTTCTGGTAGTTTCAGCGTCCGCCTAATGGCGCTGTGCTGTTGATTGAGCCACGTCTGATACAGGGGTGAACCATCGGGACGATGGAAGACATAGCCGCTGGCTGCCGGAGACTGCGCTTTGAAGATTTCAGAAGCACGATCCGTCAGGGGAACGTTCCGGGTTGTTGAGTTTTTCGCATTCTTTGCTCGAATGGTTACGTACCCGTGCTTAGCGTCTTTGGCTGGTTTGAGCTTTACGTCAGACCATTCGAGAGTTAGTACTTCGCCGATCCTAAGACCTGTGTCCAGGAGAAGTGCCGCTACGTCCCGCAATGGTGGTTTGAGCGCTTCCAGGTACGCTTTCTCCTTCGCATGAGCTAACACAAACTCCCGATTTCGTTCGCCTCGAAGCAGCCGAATTCGGGGAACGCGGGAGATCAGTTTCCAATCGGAAGCCAGACGGAGCAGCCTTCGTAGCGTTGCTAGCTCTCTATTGACGGAGGCTGGTGACAATACCTTCTTTCGGCGACTAATCGTTCTCACTCTGCGCTGGGCATACGAATCAATCAGCGCCTCGTCGATACGATCTAGACGAGCGGAAGCAAGTCTGTTGAAGGCCAGTAGACGATTGAGTTTGTCCTTGTAGAACCGTACCGTGGCCGGTTTAGTGGCGCACCGGGTTTCTATGGCCTCAGTAAACTGCGGTGCAAACGCCCTCAGTGTAGGGATGTGTTTCTTGTCGAAAAGACCAACCTCCCCTTTTGCCAATGCGGTCTTTTTCGCAGCTTCGATCTGCTCAGCCACGCGTTTGTTCGTCTGCTTGGTCGACTCCCTGACGGATTCACCATCGAATTTGAACTTGTACCACCACATCCCGCCACGTTTGTATACCGCCATCGCACTACCTCCTAATCAGTCCTGCTCAGAATATGTCCATCACGTGCACCCGTCAACAGTCGAAAGTTCCATACGTCCCGTCCATCCCGCCCGCCACACTCGGCCATCGGTGGAAGCGGCGAAGGCGAGGTGGTCGAAGGGCTAGCACGTCGAATCGTCTGTCCCAAAGTGTTACCGATATGGTTATGAAAGTAAATTTCACCTCTGGTGTACAGGCTGGGACAACAGTCCTACGCCCCGTGCCCGGCATCGGACAACCACCCCCGGCATTTCTCGCTCAGTGTTCGTTCCGTGAATAGCTCCAGAGCTTGGAGTTCCTCGATTTGACGTTCTCGGTTTGTCCGTGGCCCAATCGCGTTGAGATCTTCCCCACGGAGCGCGGCGACCACGAGCCTTCCCCGAAGTTCCGGCAGACACTCCATACCCACGCGAAAGGCGTCTTGTAAGTCGTTTTCTTGGACTTCCCGGTGCTGGTTCAGAGCAGCGATACCCCGAGCAATAGCCGCCAGCCCCTTGGAGAGCCTGGTGTTCGACTCGGGTTCAGGTATGAAGTCGATGTCACGATTTCCGAAGTTGGACCGTATCACCTTTGTCCTGCCGATGGCGGCTACTTCAGCGAGTTTTGCCAATCGTGCTTCCATTGGTTTGGGTAGTGTCGGAGGTTGTTTGAGGGATGAATCGAATATCGGCTGGAGTGCACTTTGGTAGGCGGCACGAATATCGTCCTCCTGTCCCTGCTGTCTGATCGCCCATTCGCCGGCTTCCGGTGAATCGGGACGGTGCCAACGGATCTGGAGAAACCGCTCGCCAAGGACATTGAAGATGGAGTAGTACATATCGAGGACGGGCGTCACGGCGGCAACGATGCTGAGGCGGCCCCGCCAGATTTTTGTAACGCCGGTTCCAAAATCCCTTCGGAACTGTCCGTCATGGATTTCTCTCAGTTGACTGAGTATCGCGGCACGACGATCTCGCCGCATCGTGAGTACGGTGGTGAAGTCTTTGATGAGGAAGACTCCGTCGCCGGTGGTGGTGTAGGTGTTTTCATCGGTGGCGGTGGTACCGAGCTTTTCGAGCAGCCCCGGTTCACGGTGACCATAGAACCCGCTTAGGAACGTATTTTCGGTTAGATCGCTTAGGACATTCACGTTGGGAAGGCCAGAGGTGCCCATGATCGAGACACTGGTCTTTCCTGATCCGGGTGGGGCAACCACAAACAACCAGGCCGGATCACCGATGTTGAGGTAATGTGCTTTCAGAGTCCCCATCACGATTTTGATTGCTTGAAGGTCCGGTTTGTAGAACCACCGCGAAAGAACCGTATTCAACCCGATAAACGGGTTCCCGCTTGGAAGTGCACCGGCGGGTGTCGCTCGGGCTATGCGTGCGAGTGGAGCGGGTTGGGAACTCACCGAACACCTCCGGTCGCTACAAGGTGCGATTCGAGGAAGGCATTGAGATCGGATTGACGATATCGGACCAACCGACCGATCTTCACATACACTGGTCCTTCACGGAACAACCGCCACTTCCGCATCAGCGCGACAGAACAAGACAAAACACTCGCCGCTGATCGTTCATCTAATAGACGTTCCACAGACACATCCTGCATATAAACCGGTCCTTTCGTCGGCAGGTGGGCGTGCGAACGCTCCGCTACCGAACTGTTGAATTTTGGATCGTATGCCTGTGCTGGACTTACCCGAACGGTGCCTTGCGAGGCGTCCCTCGACTTACTATACGCGCCACTGGCAAACTAGACCAGTAAACGCCGCGTGACCGGCGTAGCTGGCGGAGCAAAACCAGGCCGCCAGGAGACTGGTTCCATCGAACATTCCCACGGGCTTATGTTTTGTGGAA
>Ga0182015_10002142_pt1 | contig 24545 bp, 19 predicted proteins | sample 712P3MmetaG_FD_120478 | JGI IMG/M metagenome (GOLD analysis project Ga0182015, IMG submission 120478) | Permafrost microbial communities from Stordalen Mire, Sweden - 712P3M metaG | ecosystem: Environmental > Terrestrial > Soil > Wetlands > Permafrost | place: Sweden: Stordalen | collected...
GCGACCTCCGAGAGGAGGTTCGGGAGAATCCTTATTTGCCGGGCGCCTTCGAGGAAGATGCGCTTCTCGATGGTCCAGTGCTGCAACTGCAACAGGCATTCGAAATCGTCAACGGTAAAGAAATGGATGTTCGGCGAATCAAACCAGTCGTGCGGGAAGAGCTTGGTTTTGGGCGCGCGGCCGGTGAACATATGCGCCAATCGCACGGTCCAGTGGCCGAAGTTGGGGAATGCGACGATGGCGCGGCGTCCCACGCGCAGCATTTCACGCAGCACTTTGAGCGGAGCGCGGGATTCCTGAAGCGTCTGGCTGAGGATCACGTAGTCAAAGGCTTGATCGGGGAGATCGGCGAGAGCGTCCTCGATGTCGCTGTGAAAGACAGAAACCCCTCGGGAGATCGCTTGGCGAACTTTCGAGCCTTCGATTTCCACGCCGCGAGCATCGACGTGTTTGTTTTCGGCGAGCCAGGCCAGCAGCTCGCCCTCACCGCATCCCAGATCCAACACGCGCGCGTTGGGTTCGATGATTTCGCTGATGATGGCGTAGTCGCTGCGTCCGAGCAAATTCGGGACGAACGATTCGGACACTCTTAGCTTCGCCCCCGCACAGCTTGCTCTGACGATGCCCGCTCCCGGAACGTGCTCGCTAAGAAGCCGCGGACCAGCTCGGCCTGATCGGAGACGTGCACCAGGAAGGCGTCGTGGCCATAGGTGGATGGGAGGTCGCAATAGGCTACATCGCAGTTGCGGCCACGCAGAGCGCGCACAATGTCGAGCGATTGGTAGCTTGGATACAGCCAGTCGGACGAGAAGCTGATGACCAAGAAGCGCGATTTCACGCCATCGAACGCGGCGCTCAGCGACGGACGCCCCGCGGTGAGATCGAAGTAATCCATGGCCTTGGTGATGTAGAGGTAGGAATTCGCGTCGAAGCGGTCGACGAACTGGCTGCCTCGGTAACGCAGATAGCTTTCCACTTCGAACTGATCCTGATCGCGCAGGCGGCGTCCGAATTTTTCGCGCATCGACTCGTCACTCATGTAGGTGATGTGTCCGACCATGCGGGCGACGGCGAGACCGCGGGCGGGCGGGCGCTTGCCGTAGTAGTCGCCTTCGTTCCAATCGAGGTCGGCCATGATGGCCTGGCGGCCCACTTCGTTAAAGGCGATTTGTTGCGGGCTGTGGCGCGCGGTGCCGGCGATGGGGATGGAGGCAGCGACCGCGTCGGGGTAAGCGAGGGCCCATTGCAGCGCTTGCATGGCACCCATGGATCCGCCCGACACTGCGAGCAGGCGCTCGATTCCAAGATGCTCGGTGAGCATTTTTTGCAAGCGGACCATGTCGGGAATGGTGACCGGAGGAAAGGACATGGCATAGGGGCAACCGGTTTCCGGATTGATGGAACCGGGGCCGGAGGTGCCTCGGCAGCCGCCCAGAATGTTGGAAGAAATCACGAAGTATTTGTCGGTGTCGAAGCCTTTGCCGGGGCCGATCATGCTGTCCCACCAGCCGATGGCGCCGGTGGATTGGTCGGTACCGGCGGCGTGCGCGTCGCCCGAGAAGGCGTGGAGAACCAGGACCGCGTTGTTCTTGCGGGCGTTCAATTCGCCGTAAGTTTCGTAAGCCACGTCGACGGGCGCGAGCTTCGAGCCACAGTCCAGCGCTATCGAATCAAATTGGACGATGTGAGTCTCGGTGATCATCAGGCGAACGTCAAACCCAGCGCTGGATCACCGGAAATCGTCCTGCAGGCGATCGAGCGCCGCTCGGCCGGGGCAGAGCTTTTGATATGGAATTTTGGTCAAAGCGATATCGGGGGTTTTGTTCATCTCGTGCATATCAGGCACGGATTCGTCCAGGTACAGCAGGCCCGTGACGACTTCACCCTGGCCTTGGTGCTCTTCCAGGTAGTCCATCACCTTGCCGCGATCGGTGGGATCGTAGTTGGGAGGAACGCCTTTGAATCGCACCATGCTTCCATCATGCATGGTAACGTTGACAGCGCCGTTCTGGCCAATCTGGGCCAGGATCTCGCTGGCGGGCGGAACAAAATCGGTCTCGGTTGCTTTGAGCTCGTGCCGGCGGGTGTAGAGATAACTTTTCGTGGAGCCCTCGTGATCGTTGAAGGTGACGCAGGGCGAGATGACGTCGATCAAGGCAAAGCCGCGATGCGAGACGGCGGCCTTCAAGATGGGAACGAGCTGGTCCTTATCGCCGGAGAAGCTGCGGGCGATGAAGGTGGCGCCGATGCTCAAGCCGAGCATGACCGAATCGATAGGTGCCATGCGGTTGGGTTCGCCGCGCTTGCTCTTGGACCCGACGTCGGCGGAGGCCGAGAACTGGCCCTTGGTGAGCCCATAGACGCCGTTGTTCTCGATCACGTAGATCATCCTGACGTTGCGGCGGATGGCGTGGCACATGTGGCCGAGGCCGATGGAAAGCGAATCGCCGTCGCCCGAGATTCCGATGCAGACGAGTTCGCGATTGGCGGCGTTGGCGCCGGTGGCGATGGGCGGCATGCGGCCGTGCGCGGAGTTCAGCCCGTGCGCGCCGGTAACAAAATATGCTGGCGTTTTCGACGAGCAGCCGATACCGCTGAGCTTGGCGATCATGTGCGGAGGCGTGGCCACTTCCCACAGAGCGCGAGTGAGGGCGGCGGTGATGGAATCGTGCCCGCATCCAGCGCAGAGCGTGGACATGGTCCCTTCATAATCGCGAATGGTCAGGTCCAGAGCGTTGCGTTGCAGGCTGGGGTGCGTGGCGACGGGCTTTACGATGGATGGCATGTTATTCCTCCATGGGCACTTCACCGGCCGGACGGCCGGCCGCCACGAACACCGGCTTGAGCTCGATGCCCAACTCCTCGAGGACGCCATCAATGACGTGGCGAGCGCTGAGCGGGAACCCGCCGTACACCAGCACCGAGCGAAGTTTGTCTTTAGAGACGTTGGTTTCCAGAGTTAACAGAGACCGGAGCTGGGCGTCGCGGTTTTGCTCGATGACGAAATTGATATCGTGCTCGGCGAGGAACGATTCCACGGCGCTATCGAAGGGGAATCCACGGACGCGCATGAAGTCACCGACGACGCCGCGTTCCGCGAGCAAATCGAGCGCCTCGCGAACAGCCGGGTCGCAGCCGCCCAGAGTGACGATGCCGAAAATGGCGTCGGGACGGCGGTGAATGATGGGGGCCGGTACGAACTTGGCGGCGGCCTGGTGTTTTTTCAGCAGGCGATCCATCACTTCCTGGTACTCGCTGGGAGTTTCGGTGTAGCCGCCGTACTTGTTGTGGCCGGAGCCGCGGGTGAAATAAGACGCTTTGGGATGCACGCCGGGAAGCGTGCGCGCGGCGACCTGATTTTCATCTTCGCCCGTGTAGCGCTGAAATTTGGACAGTTGCTGGATCTCTTCGAGGCTGAGCACGCGCCCGCGGTCGGGTTGATAGCCGTCGTCCCACTGGAGGCGAGGCACCACCCAGTCGTTCATGCCGATGTCGAGGTCGGACATCAGGAAGACGGGAGTTTGGAAACGCTCGGCTAAATCGAAAGCGACGGGCGCGAATTCGAAGCACTCCGCCGGATTGGACGGGAAGAGCAGAATATGTTTGGTGTCGCCGTGCGAGGCGTAGGCGCATTCCAGCAGATCGCCTTGCTGAGTGCGGGTGGGCATGCCGGTGGAGGGGCCGACGCGTTCCACGTCGATGATGACGGCGGGAATTTCGGCGTAGTAGGCGAAGCCGAGCAGTTCGTTCATCAGCGAAATGCCAGGCCCGGCGGTGGACGTGAACGCGCGCGCGCCATTCCAAGCCGCGCCGATGACCATGCCGATGGCGGAAAGTTCGTCCTCGGCCTGGATGATGATGTAGTTGTTCTGTCCGGTTTCGGGATCTTTGCGGTACTTTTCGCAGAAGACTTTGAAAGCGTCCATCGCGGAGGTCGAAGGCGTGATGGGATACCAGGCGGCGACAGTAGCGCCCGCATAAACGCAGCCGAGCGCGATGGCGGTGTTGCCGTCGATCAGGATCTTGTCGCCGTTGGCGTCCATCTTTTCGAGGTGGAAGGGCAGCGGGCAATCGAAATGATCGCGGGCGTAGTCGTAACCCAGCCGCAGTGCGCGGGTATTCGATTCGCTGAGCTTCTTTTTGCCTGCGTATTTTTCCTCCAGCAGCGTAGACACGATCTCCATGTCGACTTGGAGCGCGGCCACCAGGGTTCCAGCGTACGCGATGTTCTTCATGAGGATGCGCTCGCGCGAGTCGCGGAAATTGTCATTGCACAATTGGGCGAAGGGGACGCCCAGGAAATGCACGTCGTCGCGGAGCAGTTCGGGATCCAGCGGCCAGGAGGAATCGTAGAGCAGGTAGCCGCCCTCGCGGACTTCCCGAATGTCGCGCGCGTAGGTTTGCGAGTTCATCGCCACCATCAGGTCGTAGTCGAGCGAGCGCGCGGTGTAGCCGTTCTTGTTGACGCGAATTTCGTACCAGGTGGGCAGACCCTGGATGTTGGAGGGGAACAGATTCTTGCCGGACACAGGAATACCCATCCGAAAGATAGCCTGCATGAGCAGGCCGTTGGCGCTGGCCGATCCGGTTCCATTGACATTTGCCAGTTTCAGAGCGAAATCGTTTACGCGGTCACGCATGACTTGGCACCAGCGGGCTCCCGGCATAAGGCCTCCCCGCATAAGAAATGAGCAGCTCAAACTTCTGCATGTCCCAGGCTGCGGTGGGACAGCGCTCGGCGCAGAGGCCGCAATGCACGCACAGGTCCTCGTCCTTGGCCATGATGCGCGCCGTTTGCGGCAGATCGGCGGAGACGTAGAGGTCTTGTGTGAGATTGATCGCAGGCGCCGAGAGGCGCTGGCGCAGGTCGTCTTCTTCGCCGTTGCGCGTGATGGTGAGGCACTGCACCGGACAGATGTCGATGCAGGCGTCACATTCGATGCAGAGCGGGGCCTTGAAGACGGTCTGGACGTCGCAGTTCATGCAACGCAGGGCTTCGCTCGCGGTCTGTTCGGCGCTGAAGCCGAGCTCCACCTCGATGTTCATCTGCTGGAAGCGGCGCGTGAGATCGACGTGCTGCATCTTCTGGCGCTTCGACGGATTGTAGTCGTTGTGGTAGCTCCACTCGCTGATCCCCATCTTCTGGCTGATCAGGTTCGTGCCTTGGGGCAGACGTTCCGTGATCGGAATGCTCTGGCAGTAATTGTTTATGGAGATTGCGGCTTGATGGCCGTGTTCGGCGGCCCAGATGATGTTCTTGGGTCCCCAGGCGGCGTCGCCACCGAAAAAGATGCCTTCGCGGGAACACTGCATGGTCTTCTCGTCGACCACGGGCATGTTCCATTTGTCGAACTCGATACCGATATCGCGCTCGATCCAGGGGAACGAGTTTTCCTGGCCGATGGCGAGGATGACATCGTTGGCAGGGAGGAAAACAGTTTCGAGCGTTTTTGATTTTTTAGCCTGGGCGTCCCATTCCAGACGCTCGAAGTCCATGCCGATGAGCTTGCCGTTTTCGATAACGAAGCGCACGGGCGCGTAATTGATTAGGATTTCGACGCCCTCCTCCTCGGCATCCTCGAGCTCCCAAGGCGAGGCTTTGAAGAATCCGCGCGGGCGGCGGGCCATTACCTTAATATCTTTTCCACCCAGGCGGCAACTTGACCGGCAGCAATCCATGGCGGTGTTGCCGACGCCGATGATCAGCACCTTTTCACCGACGGAATCCGTGTGGCCGAAGGCGATGGATTCCAGCCAATCGATGCCGATGTGGATGCGATCGGTGTCGTGACGGCCGGGGATGTCGAGTTCCTTGCCGCGCGGCGCGCCGGTGCCGACGAAGATCGCTTCGAAACCTTGGGCGAGCAGCGCCTTCATGCTGGTGATGTCCGAGTTGTAGCGGATCTCGACGCCCATATCGAGGATCTGGTTGATCTCGTCCATGAGGACGCGTTCGGGCAGCCGGAAGGCGGGGATGTTGGTGCGCATCAGGCCGCCGGGCCGGTCGTACTTTTCGAACATGACGACTTCGTAGCCCAAGGGCATGAGATCGTTCGCGACGGTGAGCGAGGCTGGGCCGGCGCCGATACAGGCGATGCGCTTTCCGTTTTTCTTGCTCGGGATCTTCGGAAGACGGTCGGTGATGTCATCGCGCAGATCGGCTGCGACGCGCTTCAGGCGGCAGATGGCGACGGGCTTGCCATCCACGCGGCCACGGCGGCAGGCCGGCTCGCAAGGCCGATCGCAGGTACGGCCGAGAATCGCGGGAAACACATTCGATTCCCGGTTGAGCATGTAGGCGTCGGTATAACGGCCTTGCGCGATGAGGCGAATGTATTCGGGTACGTTGGTGTGGGCCGGACAGGCCCATTGGCAATCCACAACTTTGTGGAAGTAGTTCGGGTTGTTGACGTCCGTGGCGTTCAAACGTGGATCCTTTCGATCTCAACCACAGTCAATTCATGGTTTCGTTGGAGCTAAGCGAGTCAGTATGCCTTTATTGTACATCCGGCGGGTGGAACGCTGCATGCAAGCCTACCACGCGAGTATGCGAAGGCCGCGGACGGCGCGGAAGTGGCCATCGCGGGTGACGAGTGGAATCCGATGATGCCGGGCTAGGGCGGCGATCCACAGATCGTTGGTAGGAATCGGAGTGCCGGCGGCTTTCAACTCGTGCCGGATCTCGGAGTAGCGCTCAGCAGTTTCGCGAACCACCGGAAGGACGTCGAAAAAGGGAAGATTCGCTCTGATCCAAGCCTGGTAGGAAGCTCGCTGCCGGGACCGAGGATCAGCGCCACTGGTCCTCTTCAATCCGCTCGAATTCCCGCGCAAGGACGCGATTGATCCTCTTCGTTTCTTTGTGCAGACTGCGGAGCCCTCCGAACGCGCTCATCCACAGTGGAGCTGGGGCTGGGGGAGGGGCTGGAGCGGCGGGTTTGTTCTTCGAAGAATCGCCAGCACTGCGCTGCAGGTGTTCCCGGACGGCGACGGTCACGAGATCTTTGAGAGGAACGCCTTGCTCGGCGGCCGTAGCCTTGGCCCTCCGGAAGAGCGCGTCGGGTATTTCCACGGTTGTCTTCATGCCATCCCATTTTCCAATAAATATGGGTGTGGAGTCGATGAGAGCTGTCGGATCGGCCGATGTTAGCCTGAAGTGTCATGAGCGAGAATGCCACGTTGACCAACGTGGCCCACAAAAGCATCGAACGGCTGAATCGTTTGGGCTGGCTCCAAACGGCCCTTTTAGGGCTCGCGCTGTTTCTGCTTAACCTGTACATTTGCCATGAACTGTTCCATATCGAGTACCCGCGCTTCATGGGAACCATTGAAGGCAGCTATATCGGAATCAGCCGATACGCGATGGCTCACTGGAACGATCTCACGTGGTTCCCTCTGTGGAATGACGGCATTCCGTATCTGGATACTTATCCGCCGCTGCTGCATCTGGTGGTGGCTTTGGTGGCGTCTTTGGCCGGCACATCGGCTGCTCACGCGTATCATTGGGTGACTGCGCTCGCTTACTGCTTAGGGCCGGTGGCCTTGTTCGCTCTCACACTTCGAATCAGCGGGTCACGGTGGGCGGGTTTCGTTGCGGGCCTGATCTATGCATCGGTGTCCACGTCGGCGTGGTTGATCCCGGCAGTGGCGAGCGATTTAGGAAGCGTGTTCTTTCCCAGGCGTCTGCAGGCCCTCGCCTACTATGGCGAAGGCCCGCACGTTTCTTCGATGACGTTATTGACGCTGGCGCTGCTCGGCTTGGATGTGGCGATGGCCAAGCGGCGGCCGCCCTACTTTTTCCTTGCGGCGGTGGCCTTCGCGGCCACGGCGACGACGAATTGGCTGGGCGCATTCGCGATCGTACTTATTGTGGTGCCCTATGCGCTGGCGCACCTCGATCTGCCTTACCCGCTGGTTCAGCTCGGCCCGAGCGGGTGGAAATCGCGCGACCTGGCATGGCTGGCGCTGATTGGCGGCGCGGCCTACTGCCTGGCCATGCCCTTGATGCCGCCTTCTACGATCGCCGTTCTCCAGATGAACGCCAAGACCATCAGCGGCGACTATACGAACGCTTATAAGTCCGCCTGGCTGTGGGGGCCGGCCATCCTGATCGCACTGGCCGTGATCAAGGCTTCAGTCCGGCGATTGAGCAGGCATCTGCAATTCGCGATTTTGTTTGCGTTCCTGACGATGCTGATCGCGTTAGCCGAGGCCTGGTGGAACATCGCAATTGTGCCCCAGGCCGTCCGTTACCACCTGGAAATGGAAATGGCGCTGGCGATTCTGGTGGCGTTTGCCGCCCAAGCAATGCTTCGAAACCGGCCGCGATGGGTTGCCGCGGTGAGCCTGGCGGCGTTGCTGGTGGCGCTGATCCTGCCGATCCGGATGGACCGGCGCTATGCGCGTAATTTTCTGCTTCTGTCCCAGGATGCCCAGAGCACCATCGAGTGGAAGATGGCGCAGTGGCTCAACCAGCATTGGACTGGGGAGCGCGTGATGATGTGGGGCCCGTCCGCGTTTTGGCTGACCGTTTTCAGCGACATTCCCGAGCTGTGGGGCACCGCCCACGGCACCACCGACTACACGATTCGCGTCGCGGAGTTCGCGATATTCAACAGCTATCCGGCCGGGCCGCGCAACGCCGATGCTTCCGTGCTGTGGTTCAAGGCTTTTGGCGTGCACGCAGTCGGCATCAGCGGACTATCGAGCACCCCGGTCCGAAAGTTCGAGGGTGTGCTCGAGCCGCTCTGGCGTGACGACAACGACGCTGTCATCTATCGCGTGGACAGCGGGCGCGGCGGTGGAGGGCCTGCGTCCTTGGCTCGAGTAATCCCACGCGGCGCCTTGGTCTCGCGGACACCGGTCCACGGGCTTGACGTCGATCCGCTGCGCCCCTACGTGGCGGCTCTGGACGACCTTCGCATGCCGCGCGCCGAATTTCGTTGGACCAGCATGCACAGCGCCGAGATCAGCGGCAATCTCGAACCCGGTCAGGTGCTATCCGTGCAGGAGGCCTGGCACAAGGGCTGGCACGCGACTGCGAACGGGAGACCAACGCCGATCTTTCGCGATGCGATCGGGCTCATGTATATCGATCCGGAAATTTCGGGACCCTGCCAGATCGAGATGGTCTATGATTTCGGCTTCGAGATGCGCGCCGCGTGGACGATCAGCATTCTAACGGCTCTATTGTTGGCCATCACGTCCGTTTATTCTGTTCTGCCTGCAAAAAATGGTGGGTTCCTTCGATGGCCTCACTAAGCAAGCCGAATCCCGTTGTTACCGCCGTTCTCGGACTTACTATATTTGGTCTAAACGCGATCGTCTGCAAGCGGCTGTTCTTTTTGAATTTCTCGATGCATATGGAGTCGATCGAGGGCGCGTACATGAGCATCAGCCGCTACGCGACAAGACATTGGAGCGATCTCAGCTGGTTCCCACTGTGGTTCACGGGCATGCCGTTCGATCGCGTCTATCAACCGGGACTGCACCTGACAGTGGCGGCGCTCGCTTCCCTCACGCACTGGCCGGTACCGCTGGCTTATCATTTTTTGACGGCTCTGGCATATTGTCTGGGCCCGGCGGCGCTGTTTGCTCTGTGTTTAGGAGCCACCCGATCGCGGGCCTTCGCGTTCCTGGCGGCGCTTGTCTATTCTCTCTTTTCGACGCTGAATTTTCTCGTTCCGATTCTTCGGGCCGATGCCGGGGGATACTTCAATCCCAGAAAGCTGCAAGTTTTGATTCGGTATGGAGAAGGGCCGCACGCCACGGCGTTGGCCTTGCTTCCGATTGCCATCCTGTTCCTGCATAAGGCGGTGACCGAGCGCAACAGGCGCGGGGCGTTAGTCGCGGCGATTGCAATGGCGGCGGTCGTGATCACCAATTGGCCGGGCTCAATTGGCTTAAGCATGGCGGTGGCCGCATATCTGCTATCGCGGATCGGTCAAACTCCCAAACTACACTGGCCTACTTTTCTCGGGATTTGCGCTGGCGGCTATTTGCTCGTGTCTCCCTGGATTCTCCCGTCAACGATTCTATTGGTGCAGCGTAACGCGCAGCAGTCCGACTACATGACGTTGGGAACGTGGCAGATAGTGGCGGCGTTGGCCGTTCTGTTGCTGTGCCTGGCCCTGCACTTAATCTTCCGGGCGATGCGGATCGACGCGTGGGCGCGCTTTTTCGGATATTTTCTGTTGCTGTCTGGCGCCGTGACGCTGGGGTACTACTGGTTCAACGTCCGCTTGCTTCCGCAGCCCTGGCGCTTTCAGCCGGAGGTGGAGATGGCTTTGGCCGGTGTGATCGCGTGCCTAGCGCTCGCGGGTTTCAGGCGCATACCGAGCCGAACGCTGCAATGGGCTGTGATCGCGGCATTCGCGGCTTTGTGCATCGTTCAACTGCGGAAGGATGTCCGCTACGAGCGAGACCAGATTCGACAGATTGACGTCCAGAACCGGGTTGAATACCGCATGGCGGAGGCGTTCGAGCGACTGGAAGGATCGAAGCGGGTGTTTGCTCCGGGAAACGTTTCGTATTGGATGAACATGTTCGCTGAGGTGCCGCAGGTCGCTGGTTGCTGCGATCAGGGAACCCCTGGGATGGAGTACCGGATTGCGACGTTCATCGTCTATTCGGGCCTGAACGCAGGCGCTCGCGATGTTGCCATCTCGACGTTATGGCTGCAGGCGTACGGCGCCTACGCCGTGGGTGTAACGGGAAAGCAGAGCACTGAGCCCTTCAAACCGTTCCTCCATCCAGAGAAGTTCAACGGGGTGCTCCGGGAGCTGTGGCGGGATGGCGACGATGTCATCTACGAAGTGCCGCAGCGCTCGCCATCGCTGGCGCACATCGTCAACCCCGCGGATGTGGTTCGCCGCGCGCCGCTAAATGGAGTGGACACGGAGCCATTGGAGCCCTACGTCCGCGCCATCGAGAGTCCAGATTACTCAGAGGCGGAATTCGCGTGGATCAACCAGCACCAAGCGCGGGTCAAGGCTAGCTTCACGGCGGATCAACTGCTTTCGGTGCAGATCTCTTACGATCCGGGCTGGCATGCCCGCGTGAATGGAGCCGAGCGGTCCGTGACGCCCGATGCTTTGGGAATGATGGTAATTGAGCCGCACTGCGCCGGCGAATGTATCGTGGATCTGTCCTACGGTCCCACCAGCGAAACATATTGGATGCGCGTAGCGCAGATCGCGGCCATCATCATGAGCGTGGTCTTCGTGTTCCGCCGAAGAGCTCCTTCGTAAACAGTCTTGGGGGCCCGCGCCGGAGGTGGAGGTCGGCCCGCTTCGGCAATTTGGCGCAAATGGGAGTATGATTTTCAGAGGAGTTTTGGGAGCATCCGGCCGCGAAACGCCCTGGCGCGTGAGAGCCGAGGGTCAATGTCTAGGCCTGACTGCCTCTCTCAACTACCGTCCGTGAGGAGGTAACTCGTGGCTGTGACTATAGGAGTGCCCGGCGAAAGCTTCCCTGGCGAGCGGCGCGTTGCGCTAACGCCGCGTGCCGCCGAGGCACTGGGAAAACTGGGCGCGAGCGTGGTGGTCGAACGATCGGCGGGCGCTGGCGCGGGATTTCCAGACGATCAATATGTGGCTCGAGGCGCACGTGTGTGCGAGCGCGCCGAGGTTTTTCAACAGGCCGATATCGTTGTGCAGGTGCGTGCACTGGGAGTCAATCCCGAGGCAGGGCGGGCGGATCTGTCTTTGCTGCGGCCGGGACAACTCGTGATTGGCTTCGGCGAGCCGCTCACGGCTGTGCGGGAAGTAGCGGACCTGGCGCGAGCCGGCGTTTCGTTTTTTGCGATGGAGCTGATGCCCCGCATCACGCGCGCGCAAAGCATGGACGCGCTGTCGTCCATGGCGACCATCTCCGGATATCGCGCAGTGCTGCTCGGGGCCGAGACGCTGCCGAAGATTTTCCCCATGCTAATGACCGCGGCGGGGACCATCACGGCGGCCCGCGTACTGGTGCTGGGCGCGGGCGTGGCCGGCTTGCAAGCGATCGCGACGGCGCGGCGGCTGGGCGCGGTGGTTTCCGCTTATGACGTGCGCAGCGCGGTGAAGGAGCAGGTGGAGAGCTTGGGAGCCAAGTTTGTGGTTCTGGATCTCGACACCGGCTCGTCGGAAGGGAAGGGCGGATACGCGAAGGCCATGGACGAGGAGTTTTACCGCCGCCAGCGCGCATTGCTCACCGAGGTGCTGCGGGAACAGGATGTCGTGATCACCACCGCGGCGGTTCCCGGCAAAAAAGCTCCGATCCTGGTGACGGCCGAAATGGCGAGCGCCATGGCATCGGGTTCGGTGATCGTGGATATCGCGGCCGAGCGCGGCGGCAACTGCGAGCTGACGCGGCCCGGCGAGACGGTGGTGCATCAAGGCATCTCAATTCTCGGCCCGCTCAATCTGCCGTCCACGGCGCCGTATCATGCCAGCCAGATGTACGGATCGAACGTTGCGGCGTTCCTAAAGTTGATGGTGAAGAACGGAGAGCTGACGATGAATCGCGAAGACGAAATCATCCGCGAAACGTTGGTCACGCACGGCGGGGAAGTGGTGAACGCGCGTGTGAACGAGCTGTTGGGGACTGCGGCGGCGATGCCGGCCGGAGAGAGGAGATAGGCGATGGGCACATACGAATTCGATTTGTGGGTCTTCATGCTGGCGGCCTTCCTGGGATTCCAGCTTATCCGCGGGGTTTCTCCGCTGCTGCACACGCCGCTGATGTCGCTGACCAACGCCATCTCGGCCATCACGGTGGTGGGCGCCATCCTTCTCACGGGCGAGCGAGAAGCCAGCACGCTATCGCGAATCCTGGGATTTTCGGCGGTCTTCCTGGCAGTGCTTAACGTGGTGAGCGGCTATCTCATCACCGATCGCATGCTCAAGATGTTCAAGAAACGGGAGCCGCAAAAGAAATGACTCTCGACGACACTCTGCTTCCGATTCTGTACATGCTGGCGGCCATGGGATTCATCCTGGCCATCAAATGGTTGGGTTCGCCCGCGACCGCGCGGCGCGGCGTGGTGGTCGGCGAGATCGGCATGCTGATCGCCGTGGTGGCCACGCTGCTGCGGTTTGAAGTAGTCAACTACCAATGGATTTTGGTCGCGTTCTTCCTCGGCGCGGCGGTTGGAATCCCGATCGCGTACAAAATGCCGATGACGGCCGTGCCGCAACGAACCGCGTTCTCTCACGCTTGCGGCGCGCTAGCGTCGGCTCTGATCGGTACCGCGGAGTATTACAAGGGCCTGACTCAGGGTGGACTTACCAAGGTGGTGATGATCGCGCTCATCATCGAAACGCTGCTCGGCTTTCTCACGTTCACGGCCAGCATGATGGCGTTCGGAAAACTGCAAGAGGTGCTGGCACAGCGGCCAATCACGTTTAAGGGCCAGAACTTCCTCAATCTGGGAGTTTTTGCGGTGGCGGCGGGCATCGGAGTGGCATTGATAGTTTCGCCCGAGCAGACCGTGTTGTTTCCGCTGTTTGCCGCGCTGGCGTTGCTGTTCGGCGTGCTGCTGATCATACCGATCGGCGGAGCGGACATGCCCACCGTCATCGCGCTGCTGAATTCCTACGCGGGATTGTCGGCGGCCGCGATGGGATTCGTGCTGAACAACAAGCTGCTGATTGTGGCGGGCGCGCTGGACGGCTCGTCGGGGTTCATTCTGGCCATCATCATGTGCCGTGCGATGAACCGGTCGTTCTCTAACGTCCTGTTCGGAGCTTTCGGACAACTGCAGACCACCGCGGCGGCCGCCGGTGAAGCCAAGCCCGTGCATTCGGCCAGCGCGGAAGAAGCGGCGCAGATCCTGGATTCGGCGCGCAACGTGGTGGTGATTCCGGGCTATGGAATGGCCGTGGCGCAGGCGCAACACAAGCTGAAGGAAATGTTCGAACTCCTGACGCGCCGTGGCGTAGACGTGCGGTTCGCCATTCATCCGGTGGCAGGGCGCATGCCGGGGCACATGAATGTGCTGCTGGCTGAAGCCGACGTTCCCTACGACAAGCTATGGGAGATGGACGACATCAATCCCGAGATGTCCAATGTGGATGTGGCGCTGATTATCGGCGCCAACGACGTGGTGAATCCCGGCGCGGAGACCGATCCGCATAGCGCCATCGCGGGCATGCCCATTATTCAAGCCTACAAAGCGCGAACGGTGATGGTGATCAAGCGCAGCATGAATCCGGGGTTCGCCGGCATCGACAACGAATTGTACTATCGCGACAATACGCTGATGCTGTTTGGCGACGCGAAGGCGTTCTTGTCGAGCATCGTGAAGGAGCTGGGCGCGCTGGCGAAGGTATAAGAGTTACGCGCGCGGTTCGGCCGCCGGGAGCACAACGTTCACGATCGGCGCCGCGGACGGCATTTCGATTTTGGCTTCTTCGAAGCGCTTGATGATCCGGCGATTCATTTCTCGGCCGACCACCCACTGCTGATTCGGTATGGTCTTGAAGCGCGCTTTTATGACGGCGCCGGAGTCGGCCAGTTGTCGACGCCCAGAACCTCGAGCGGGGCGAGCACGGCCGAGCGGTAGGGCTCTTCCTGGCTGAGCTCTTCGGCAATTCCCGCCAGAACCGAGACGACGCGATCGGTGTCCTCGGCGTAGACGACCGACAGATTGAAGACATAAAACGAGTACTCGCGCGTGAGGTTCGAAAGCCCCTGGATGGCTCCGTTGGGGAAAATATGCACTGCGCCGTCCTCGCCGCGCAGAACCGTGGTGCGGAGATTGATCTCCTCCACCAAACCGGTTTTGCCATTGATCACGGCGATGTCATTGACGCGAATTTGGTTCTCCATCATCATAAACATGCCGCCGAGCACGTCTTTGATGATGTTCTGCGCGCCGAAGCCGATGGCCACGCCGGCCACCCCCGCGCCCGCCAGTAACGGCCGGACGTCGAAGTTCATTTCTTTCAGAATCATGAGCACTGCGATGATCCAGATCAGCACGAAAAGGGCCTTGCCCGACAAATTCTCGATGGTTTCGGCGCGTTTTTCGAGCTCATATTCGCTGCCGCCGCTCTTACAGCATCATCTTCACGGTGTAGTTGCGCAGGCCGAGCAGCAGCCGCGCCACGGCACGCGTCGCAATGTAGGCGAACACCAGGATCAGCAAGACGCGGATGGCGTTGGAAAGGACGGGGGCGTAGTAATCCAGGTTCAACAGTTGGCTGCGCGTTGGCATGGCTTTTATCCATAATACGCACGCCCTTCGGAGCATACGCAGGCTGGGCGCCGAGATCGGGTACACTGGAAACAATGGCGACGAACGCAAAAGCACAGCCAGTGGCGCCGCCCGCCGGCGGATGGTATGGCACGATTTTTCTCGCGTGGCTGGTGCCCGGAGCGGGCCATTTCCTGCTGAAGCGGCCGTGGCGCGGAGCGTTGTTGATGGCTTCCGTCCTGTTGATGTTTCTACTGGGTCTAATGATGCGCGGCACGATGTTCCAGCCGCAAACCGGCGACGTGCTCACCACCATCATCTATTGCGGAGGCTTTTTGGGCGATCTGGCCTCCGGCTTGTTGTACTTGCTGACGGTGTGGCTAGGATACGCGCAGCCCGACATGGCCGGCCATGTGCATGACTATGGGACGAAATTTCTAGTGGCGGCGGGCCTGCTGAACGTCCTGGCCATGGTGGACGCCTACGAAATCGCGACCAAGAAGAAGGACTAAATGCCGAAAATGAATCTTTCGCATTTTGAAGCCGCGATACTGTTCGCGCTGTTTGCCTCAGTGGTTTTGGGCGTCATCACCAAGCGAACGGACGCTGAGCGTCTGCGCTATGGGGTGCGTTGTTTCGCCTATTTTCTGGCGGCGCTGCTTGGCCTAGGCTGGCTGATGAAGCTGGGACACGGATAAGAAGCCACTCCCTCACGGTCGTGGTTCGGTAGCTTACTTCTGCGCCTTGCAGTCGCCCTGGCAGACGGTTTCAGAAATCTGGCGCGCCGGCCCGAGCGTTTGCGGATCTGAAACGCTGGGCCTCCGGACACTGAGCGTCTGAACCACCGTGTTGTTGGGTCCAGGCGAAACTTCGATCACCTGCTGTTCCTGCAGCTTCAACGCTGAATCACTGCCGGACACCGTACCGGGGACGTTTCGTCCATAGATTTCCACCACGGCATCCTTGGAGCCATCCGGGCGCGTCACCGTCTTGGTGACCGTTTGGCTGTGAAGCTGCAGGTCACCGTTCGGTCCGCGTTCGTACTCCGCGCTGCTGTCGGAGGACTGGGAATTTTGTTCCGTGTGCTCCGTGTTCTGGCGAACTGCGGTGTAAAATCCGCCGTTCCCATCGCTTCGATAGGTAGTGGATTCCGATTGGTAACCATTGGGTTGCTTCACCACCAACTCATCACGCTTTTCCACCGTGGTGAGCCCATCCGCAGTTGCACGCTGCACCAGGGTCTCCGAGCTTTCGCCTGAGCCAGTCGGGTGGGAATCGGTGGTGGTCTTTTCGGCGATCTGCATGTTCCCGTTGATGTCGCCGCGATAGGTGGTGGACTGGATGGTGGAACTGCCGTCCGGACGTTTCTGTTCCTCGATGGTTTCCCTGACCGATGGCATCGGGTTGCCTTGTGGATCGAATCTGCGGATGGTCCGCTCGGTCACTTTGCCGGAAGCGTCCTCTCGCAGCACCCGCTCCTCCACTTGTTCCACGGGAACCGTTCCGCCGTTGATCGACCGGCGGCTTTCGGTGGTCACTGAGCCAGTGGCCGATTTCGTCCGGCTGATCACGGGGCCATCGCTGACGCGGTTGCCGTTGACATCCACGCTGGTGGAGTCGCTGACGGTGGATTGCTGGGCAGCCAGCGAGAGCGAGCAGGCGAGCGTGGCCAGCGAGCAGGCCAGCGGAACGAAAATACGGCGCTTCACGATTCCAGCCTAACGTTTTCCGCCCCATCCGGCAATGCGGTGAACACCTTAGGAACGTGCCACCGCTCGGGGAGAAACTTCCCTGACGTTGGTACCAATAAGAATCCCGCCGTAAGCGCCGATAAGAGTGGGGAACCTGTGTGCACGGCGACCTAACAAAAGATCGTGATTTTATCACCGCGGTTCTGGAAACCTGCGGAGCGCTGGTAATAGTGTTCGACGCCCAGGGCCGGATTGTGTATTTGAATCGAGCATTGGAGCGCGTCCTGGGCTATGCGAGCGAAGAGCTCATTGGGCGGGTGTTCTTCGAGGTTTTGGTTAGCCCGGACGGCCGGGAACAGAGCCGGCAGCGGCTGGAGCACGCATTTTTGACCAGGGCGGCGAGCGCCTTCGAGAACGAGTGGATTACCAAATCGGGCGAGCGCCGCCGGATTTCATTTTCCAACGTACCTACGCTGAACGAGCAGGGCCAAGTCCAGTTCTACATCACCACCGGGGTCGACATCACGGATCGATATCGGGCGGAGCAGGAACTGTTGAAATCCGAGACCCAGTTTCGCTCCATCTGGGAGGCGTCCTGCGAGCCGATGTTTCTCACCGACCCAAGCGGCACCATCGTCAGGGTGAACGCGGCTTTCGCCGGCCTGCTGGCGGCGGACATCAGCGCGTTGGAAGGCATGCACGTGACCGCTCTGTTCGACCCGGAACAGCGCGAGACGGTCTGGGAACGCTATCTCGCGCGGTTCGCATCTCCGGCCAAGAAACATTTCCTGGAGAGCGAGCTGCACTTCGCGCACGGACATTCCGGCATTTTCGAGATTTCGGCGACGCGCGTGGAAATCCCCGGCCAGACGCCGCAAATGCTGTTCATCCTGCGGGATGTCACGGTACAAAAAAGAAGCGCCGAGGAGCTGGCGCGTGCCAAGGAGGCGGCCGAGGCCGCGAACTGCGAGCTGATCTCGGCGAACCTGAGCCTGGAGGAAACCGGGCGGCTGGCCCGCGAGATGGCGGATCGCGCGGAAGCGCTGAGCGCCGCCAAGAGCGATTTCCTGGCCAATATCACCCACGAAGTCCGCACCCCGCTCAATGGCATTCTCGGCATGACCGGACTGGCGCTCGAGACGGACCTGCAACCTGACCAGCGGGAATACATCGAGCTGGTGAAATCGTCGGGGGAAGCTTTGCTGAGCCTGGTGACCGATGTGCTGGATTTCTCCAAGTACGAAGCCGGGAAACTCGCCCTGGATCGCGTTGAGTTTTCGGTGCGCACCTTGCTGCGAGAGGTGCTGCGTCCGCTTGCCCTGCGGGCCTCGGTGAGCACCCTGGTTTTCGAGTCTGGAGTGGACGATGCGGTACCCGACCAGTTGATCGGCGATCCGATGCGGATTGGTCAAGTGCTGCGTAATCTCGTTGGTAATGCCATCAAGTTCACCACTGCGGGCAAGGTCGCTGTCCGCCTGCACGCCGAATTCGTCGAAGGTTCTCGCGTCAGGCTGAGTTTCAGCATCGCGGACACTGGAATCGGCATTCCGCGCGAAATGCACCAGACCATTTTCGAACCGTTCACGCAGGCCGACGGCTCCACCACGCGCCGCTATGGCGGGACCGGATTGGGGCTGTCGATATCCGCTGGATTAGTGAAACTGATGGATGGGAAAATCTGGCTGGAGAGCGAGCCTGGCGCCGGCAGCACGTTCCATTTCACGATTGAGCTCGAATTGCCGGCCGAACAGGCTTCGCGCGATCCGGTACGGCCGGCCGAGGATCAGCAGACCGCGCCCAAGCGAAACATGCGCATTTTGGTAGCCGAGGACAACAGCGTCAACCAACGTCTCGCTGCCCGGCTGCTCGAGCGCGAGGGGCACTCGGTCACCATCGCCGGGTCGGGCCAAGAAGCCCTGGATCTGTTCGAACAGCGTCCGTTCGATCTGATCCTGATGGACGTTCAGATGCCTGGTCTGGACGGTTTGCAGGCTACCACCCGCATTCGGGAGAAGGAGCGCGTTACCGGCGGACACGTTCCCATTGCCGCCATGACGTCGCAGGCCTTTGAGTCGGACCGGCTGCGGTGTCTGGCATCCGGTATGGACGCCTACGTGACAAAGCCGGTGCACGTTCCGGCGCTGCTGAAGATGATTGAATCTGTTGGAGCAGGAGGAAATTGCATGAACACTGAATTGGCAGGGGAGGGCGCCTCGGTGGGCGCGCAGCTACGGCAGTTGGATGAATCGCTCGCGCTCAGCCGCGTGGGAGGCGACGTCGATTTGCTGAAGGAAGTCATCGAATTGTTTCTGGACGACTACCCATCCACGCTGGAGAAAATCAAGAGCGCCGTGGCCGCGAGCGACGCTAGCGCGCTGGAGCATAGCGCGCACAGCCTCAAAGGCTCCGTATCCACGTTCGGCGCCAGCCGCGCATTCGAAGCGGCGTTCACGCTCGAAAAGCAGGGACGCAGCAGAGACCTCACAGGCGCCACGGAGGGACTGTTCCAGCTCGAGCAGGCCTTGGAAGCGCTACGGCCCGAGCTCGAGTCGCTCCAGGTACAATAGCCGCCGTGAGGCAATCCCAACGCGCGTTCCGCGTCCGCGGAAACACACATGCTGTTTGCTATAGTGGTGGTCTGCTCCCCTATGGCACCTACCTCGGTAACGGAAATCGTCTGTGCGCACAGCCCCGATTCCGACGACGCATACATGTTCTATGGCTTGGCGACCAAGAAGGTCCGTTCCCGCCTGGTCAACTTCCGGCACGTTCTGGAAGACATTGAGACTCTAAATCGCAAGGCGCTGGAAGGCGCCTACGAGCTCACCGCGATTTCCTATCACGCTTATCCGTACGTGGCCGACAAGTACGTGCTGATGGCTAGCGGTTCCAGCATCGGAGACGGGTATGGCCCCATTCTGGTCAGCGTAAAGCCGATGGCGCCGGAGGAAATCAAAGGCAAGAAAATCGCGATTCCGGGGCGCATGACCAGCGCTTATCTCACGCTGAAGTTATTCGAACCCGACTTCGAGGAAGTGGTGATTCCCTTCGATAAGATCCTGGACGCGGTAGCCGAACACGCCGTGGACGCGGGACTCATCATTCACGAGGGGCAGCTCACCTACAGCAAGAGCGGATTTCACAACGTTATCGATCTGGGCCGCTGGTGGAAATCGGAGTACGATCTGCCGCTGCCGCTGGGGGGCAACGTGCTGCTGCGGTCGCTCCCGGACGAGCTGAAAAGCGAGTGCTGCCGGATGATGCGGGACAGCATTCAATACGCGCTCGACCACGGGGAAGAATCGTTGAATTATGCGCTGCAATTCGCGCGCGATCTGGAGCCGCGGCTGGCTGAGAAGTTCGTCGGCATGTACGTCAATCATTTCACGGTGGACTGCGGCGAGTTGGTGCCGATAGCGGCCCAGAAGTTGCTCGACATGGGCTATGAGGCTGGTCTGATCTCGAAGAAAGTCACCGTAGAGTTTGTGCGTTAGGGATTCTCTTATGTCGTGGATTCGGCGCGGTGTTGCATTGTGCGCGTGCGTGGCTCTGGCGGCCTTCTCGCTACTGGCTCAGGACGACGTCAAGGCGCGGGTGAAAGGTGTTCGCGAGCTCGGCAAAGGCGGCTCGGAAAACATTCCCAAAATCGAGCCGTTCCTTTCCGATACCGAAGTGGACGTGCGCCTGGAAGCCGTGAAGGCGATTGCCGGCATCGGAACGCAGCGTAGCTTGGATCCGCTGATCAAAGCCTGTGCCGATACCGATCCGGAAGTCCAGACTCGCGCCGTCGACGGGCTGGTCAACTTTTACGTCCCGGGATATCTCAAGACTGGATTGACGGCGCCGCTGCGGCGCGCCGGATCATCCATCAAGGGCAAGTTTACGGACACGAACGATCTGGTGATCGATCCCTACATCCAGGTGCGCCCGGAAGTTATCGCGGCGATCGGCCGGATCGTCAGTGGGGGGTCCGCTTTGGATACGCGCGCAAACGCGGCGCGAGCGGTCGGCATTTTACGGGGGCGCCAGGCGGTTCCGGATCTGGAGCAGGCGCTGCAATCCAAAGATAGTGATCTGATCTACGAGTCGCTGGTGGCGCTCGAAAAGATCCGCGATCCGAGCGCTGGCCCGAGTCTAACGTTTCTGCTGCACGATCTGAACGAAAAGGTCCAGATCACCGCCATCGAGGCGACCGGCTTGTTGATGAACCGCGACGCCGTCAATGAATTGCGCGACGTCTTGGACCGCTCCCGCAAGATCAAGGTGAAGCGGGCAGCGCTCACCGCCATGGCGCAGATTCCCGATCCCGAGCTGCATGGCATTTACACCACCTACCTGGACCACAAGGACGACGGGCTTCGGGAAGCCGCGGTCGAGGGTTTGGGGCGGCTCAAGAATCCCGATGACAGGGCTGCCTTGGAGCGCGTCTTCACTAACGAGAACAAGACCGAGCCGCGGCTCTCGACTGCGTTCGCCCTGGTGGACCTGGGCAAGCTTGGCACCGCGGAATTCGATCCGCTGCGGTACTTGGTCAACAATCTCAACTCGACCGCCTATCGCGGCGTCGCTAGCGCTTACCTGACTGAGCTGGCGCGCGATCTGGCGGTCCGCCAGGCGCTGTATCCAGTGTTGAAGGAAGCTGTGGTGACCAGGGATGAGAAGACCGGCCTCGCCGAAGTGCTGGCCTCGAGCGGCGGGCCGGATGCGGTTGCGCCGCTCCAGGCGCTAGCGCAGGATCCGGATTCGGAAGTGTCACAGGCGGGACTGCGTGCGGTGAAGAATCTGCGGGCGCGGCTGCCGTAGCGTGGCGCACGCACTCTTGCGTGCCGTGTCGCCACTCATGGCGACGCCAGGCCTTGCATTCACAGTGTTCGCATGAGTGCGAACACGGCACGTTAAGAACGTGCGCCACGTGGGTACCCGGCGATTGTCCCGCGACATGCGGGAAAATGGGAATGTGAGAAAACCCGCGCTTCCGCTCCTCGGCCTGTTGGCGTCCTTGGCCGCTCTCGCTCCAGCTCAGGACACGCCGCAGACGACCGAAATCAAGCCGCCGCCGGTCTCGTTGGGTGAACTCAGCGTCTCGCTGGAAGGACTGGTCAATCGAGTCCGCCCGGCCGTGGTGCAGATCTTTTCCACCGGCTACGTGACGGCCGACGATTCCGAGTCCAGCAATACCGCGGCATTGCTTTCGCAGCAACGCAGCACAGGCTCTGGAATCATTCTTTCCGACGACGGCTTCATTGTCACTAACGCGCACGTGGTCCGGGGAGCGAGGCGCATCCAAGTCCGGCTTTCGGTGGCGCGTACTCGGGGCCGCACCGCGACCTTCGAGCCAGAAGTCAAATTGCTGGACGCGAAACTGATTGGGATGGATCGCGAGATGGACGTGGCGGTGATCAAGATCGAGCGGGCCGGTCTTCCGCATCTGCAGTTCGGCAACTCGGAGGCTGTCCGGCAGGGTGAGTTGGTGATGGCCTTTGGAACCCCGAGGGGACTCGAAGGATCGGTCAGCATGGGCATCGTGAGTTCCACCTCGCGCGAGCTGCATCCCGACGACTTTCTGGCGTACATCCAGACCGACGCTCCCATCAACCCCGGCAACAGCGGCGGTCCGCTGATCGATGCGCAAGGCCGGGTAGTCGGGATCAACACGTTTATCCTTTCGCAATCCGGAGGCAGCGAGGGGCTGGGTTTTGCGATTCCCAGCAACATGGTCAGCACCATCTACTCGCAGATTCGCAAAGAAGGGCACGTGCATCGGGGCAGGATCGGGATTTACGTAGAGACCGTTACTCCGGCCCTGGCGGAGGGCCTGGGTCTTCCGCGGGACTGGGGAGTCCTGGTGGGCGACGTGACGCCGGAAGGGCCTGCCGACCAGGCGGGTGTCAAGGTCGGGGATCTGGTGGAGACCGCGAACGGCAGGAACCTGCGCAATGCGCGGCAGCTCGAGGGCTACATCTATCGTTCTCCGATGAAGGAGAAGATCACGCTACAGGTGCTGCGCGGCAAGGATCAGTTGACCATGGATGTGCCAGTGATCGAGAGCATGGACGATCCGCAGCGTTTTGCCGACATGGTAAATCCCGAGGACAACCTGGTGTCCAGGCTCGGCATTTTAGCCATGGGCATCGACAAAGATCTGGCCGCCATGCTTCCGGGTCTGCGGAACTCTTACGGAGTGCTGGTGGCCGCCGGTTCCAGCGCCACCGATCTCACCAGTGGAACCGGACTCCAGCCGGGAGACGTCATTTATTCGGTGAACCAGGATCCGGTGGCTACGGTGGAAGCGCTGCGGAAAAAGGTGAATGAGTTCAAGCCGGGTGACGAAGTGGCCATGCAGATCGAACGCTCCGGGCGGCTGATGTTTGTGACCGTCGAAATTGAATGAGACTCGTCCGGGCATTAGCGTTGCTCGCACTGACCTTCGGCGCTAGTTCCGCGCAGACGCCGAAACCCGCCAAGCCCCCTCTGCCCCCGGCCCCGACTTCGTATACGGTGGAGGCCTTTACGGTGGAAGGCAACCACGCCTACACTGCCGAGCAGATCCTTGCGGCAGCGGGACTCCGCGTCGGCCAGTTAGGCGGAAAGACCGAGTTCGATGCGGCGCGTGACAAGCTGGAGGCAACCGGAGCGTTCGACAACGTCAGCTATCGCTTCGCGCCATCGAAAGACGGCGAAGGCTACGACGTGGTGTTTGAGGTTGCTGAAGTCGGACAACTTTATCCCATCCGGTTTGAGGATCTGCCCGCCCGCGATGATCAGCTTCGCGCTTGGCTCAAGCAGAAAGACCCGCTGTTTGGAGACAAGATCCCGGCGACCAAGCCCGTCGTGGATCGTTATGTAGGGTGGATTTCCGAGTTTCTGGCCGCGGACGATTATCACGCGCCGATCGCGGGAAAGCTGACGAGCCCGGAGGGCAACCAGGATCTGACGCTCCTGTTCCGGCCCGCCAAAGGGTACCCGTCGATCGCGCACGTGATATTTACCGGAGCAGGAGACCTTCCCTCGGGAGTGTTGCAAACGGCGATGTACGCAGTCGCAATCGGTGTGCCGTACCAGGAGCCGCGCTTCCGGCAGTTGTTGGACAATCAAGCCCGGCCGATCTATGAAGCGCACGGGATGCTCCGCGTGACGTTTCCCAAGATCGACATCGCGCCTGCCAAGGATGTGGACGGCGTCTCGGTTACGGTGCAAGTGGCGCCGGGCCCACTGTACAACCTGGACCAGGTAAGCTTCGTGGGCGCCGATTATTCCCGCTCGGAATGGAAAGATCTCGCCAAGCTCAAGAACAATCAGACCGTGAACTTCGACGAGGTGAAAGCTGCGCAGGATCGGATTCGAGCCAACCAGCGGCGGGCGGGGCATCTCGACGCCGCGTCGCAGGTGAAGCGCGATGTGAACGACGACGATCACACGGTGAGCATCGAGTTTCAGATTGATCCAGGGCCGCTCTATACGCTGGGCAAGGTGGATATGGTCGGGCTGGATATCGAGAGCGAGCCGGAGATCCGCAAGATGTGGGGTATCGCGCCGGGCCAGCCGTTCAATGTCGAATATCCGGACCATTTCCTGAGCCGGGTGAAGGCAGGCGGCGTGTTCGACGGTCTCAAAACCACGCGGGCCGAGACCAAGATCAACGCGCGCAATCACACGGTGGACGTGACGTTGTATTTCAA
>Ga0182015_10002143_pt1 | contig 24543 bp, 28 predicted proteins | sample 712P3MmetaG_FD_120478 | JGI IMG/M metagenome (GOLD analysis project Ga0182015, IMG submission 120478) | Permafrost microbial communities from Stordalen Mire, Sweden - 712P3M metaG | ecosystem: Environmental > Terrestrial > Soil > Wetlands > Permafrost | place: Sweden: Stordalen | collected...
CGGCTCGTCACCGATCTGCACCTATACGGGTGCGACCGATCCGATCAACGTTACGACCGATGCGAAAGGCAACGTCTACGTCGTGGACTTCTTAGGAGGCTACGTCGACGAGTATGCCCAGTGCAGCAACACGATCGAGAAGCAATTCCCAGTAAGCGACGTCGAAGGCGCGGCCGTCGATAAGTCCGGCGATCTCTTCGTCGCCTATGGCAGCGGCCTCGAAGAATTTATAGGCGGATCGACCACGGGGACGCCGCTGGGCGCCAGCGTTGGACTCGCCGCCGGCCTGATCATCGATAAGAAGGGGAATCTTATCGCGGACGACCAGGAGGGCGAGATTCTGGTCATCGCCCCGCCGTACTCCAGCTCCACGGTCCTCGTTAGCGGTTTGAGCGATCCGTTCCACTGCTCGCTCAACAAGAAAGAGAACCTTCTCTTCAACGCCAACTCGGGGAACGCGGATGTTACGGTCTATTCGTACCCATCTGGTTCGCTCGAGCAGACCGTGGACACCAGCGCCGCCGAAGGCGTAGGCGAATCGCCGAACGCGGTCTTTTAATCGCTTCCGCTTAACCCGCGGCGAACGGTGAAAAAAGAACGTGCGTCCTTCGGGACGTACGTTCTCTTTTGCGGCTGCTACGGCTGCGCGTCAGCCCGTGCTGTAGTCCGTTGTGCGAGTTCCCTTGCCTTGGAAAGGACGAATGAGCTAAACGCAGACGGCGCTACTTCGGATACAGTGAGCCGACGGCCGTTGAATATCTCGCTCGTGAGGTTGTTAAGCTTGCTCGACACGAAAGTGCTGCCCTCGCGTTCGAATCCGAAGGCAAATTTGGGATACTCCACGCCCAAGAAAATGAAGCCATCAGTCGCAGCGAACCCACTATTAGCATGCTGATTATCGAACACGAACGTAACTTCTCCGAAGGCGGGATGCGCTACGACGAAGGTTACTGAAATGGCGCGCGATTTCACGAACGGGACTACGTATTCCGTCAACCTCTAGGCTCGGTCGAGCTGCGTGGCATTACGCAACCACTTGTTCTGATTCTGACTCCTCGGTCTTTAATACGCGAACCGGAAACACAAAAGCAATGGCGAGATCGCCTAGGTGAATCCAGCCCGTCTGTTGCCCAAAGGGTCCGCCCATTTTCCGCCTCCTTACTGTTGCGGCTCCCCTGGCGACTACCAGTCAAAGGAAGCGCCCGGGGAGCGCCGTAGGCGACGATTCCAGAAAGATGACCGAAGTCATCTTTACACGAGGCCTATCACGGATAGGTCGCGGTCGGTGCTGCCGGTTGGCACGTTGACGTCAAGCGTGCCGCCGCCCTTTCCGATAGCAGCAGGGACTAATGGGGACGGTTGGTTGCTGCCTTGGGGTGCCGAGCGCTCGGAAAATCGCGTCCGTGGCAGCGTAACCGGCTGGAACACGGGCGGGTCGTCGGTACAAATGCGTGAGCAAGGCGCTGTCCGGGAGTACGTCTTTACGGTGATGCCGTCACCGATCGGCGAGCTGACGCTCGTGGGAAGCGATCGCGGCGTGGCCCAGATTCTCTGGGGAAGGGAGCGATCACACCACGGACCCTTGGCGCCGATGAAAGAAGACCCGAGCCATCCGGTTCTGATCGAAGTGGCGCTACAGTTCTCGGAGTACTTCGCGCGGAAACGCAAACGCTTCGACGTAAAGCTGGACTTTTTGGGAACGGAGTTTCAACTGCGCGTGTGGAGCGAGCTCCTGAATATTCCGTTTGGCGAGACGCGAACGTATGGCGAGGTTGCTAAGCGCCTGGGCGACGCGAAGGCGACGCGTGCGGTCGGCGCGGCGAACGGCCGTAATCCGATCCCGATCATCGCTCCCTGTCATCGCGTCATCGGCGCCTCCGGCAAACTCGTTGGTTTCGGCGGAGGACTCGACGTTAAAGGTTACCTGCTCGACTTGGAACGCGGGACGATCGAGCTCGACTTTGCGAAAGCGACGCCGTGACGGTCAGGCGCCTTCGGCCATCGCCGGCCACGTGCTGAGGAGTTCCCCAAGTCGCTGCATCGCGACTGCATACCAGTCGCGGCCGACGCCGAGAGCGATACGGAAATGTTCCTTCTCACCGAAGCAGTCGCCCGGCGCAAACAACAATCCCTGCGCGGCAGCGTACTTGCAGAAACTCCGTGAATCGGCGCCCGATGCGAGCCAAGGAAATGCGGTCATCCCGCCGCGCGGGCGAACCCAGCTTACAACGTCTGCGTGTTCTTCAAGCACCTGTTCCAGAAGCGTGACGTGTTCTTGCGCCACTTCGCGCGTGCGGTCAAGAATGGTCTGGCGATTACGAACGGCGATCTCCCCAAGAAACTCAGTGATCGGCGAATTCGAGACCGTACAGTATTCGCGCGCCGTCAAATAGCGCTCACGTCTCAGTTTGTTTGAGTCAATGATCCAGCCGATCCGCAAACCGCTTAATGCAAATGCCTTCGACAGATCTCCGACAATAGTGGCGGTCGGTAGGCGCGAGGCCGAAGCCAGAGTCATGCCATGATAGATCGGGTGGTATACCTCGTCGGAGACGAACTGAATTCCGCGCTCTGCTGAAAAGTCATGGAGCGCTTCCATCGTTGTATCATCGATAATGCCGCCCGTAGGATTATGCGGCGAGTTGACGAGGATGATCTTCGTTTGCGAATCGGTGAGCCGCCGTATTTCATCGAGGTCGATCTCATAGGAGTCTTCACGGCGTAATCGGTATGCGCGCACTTCCAAGCCCAGTGCCTCGGGCACGACGATGTACGGGGGAAAGCATGGCGCAGGCACGACGACGTTAGCGTGTGGCTCCGCAGCAACAGAAAAGATATGGCTCAAGGCTTCTGCGGCGCCTGTCATGATAAGAACGTGTTCCATTGGAACGTCCTGCATCTGCGCAATGGCCTGTCGCAGCTCTGTCGTTCCAGCTGCTCGGGAATACAGGACATCGGCCTGGAGCATGCGCTCCAGGCTCGATTGTCCGTCCAGTTCGAGCAGATTTCTCAGCGTCCAAACCGGTCCTGTGCTTCCACCCAGGGGAAACGCGGGCGCCGGCTCGGCATGCGCTTCCAGCCAGTCCTCGAGCAAGAATGATTTCAGCATGCTGCGGATACTTGCCATGGCTCCGCAAACCCCTGCTTGAACGCTTGGTGCGTGGGTGGACGGACAAGCCGGACCGGCCGCACCGTGACCGCTAGTCTTGCCGAGGTCGAGTTTCATGCTGGCGACTCAGAAGCGGCACCGCGGCTAACCCACGATGTGCTGACCGCGTCGGTCTGTCTGTGGCAAGGCTTCTCGTCTTAGCGGTCATGCTCCAAGCCGCCGGGTTTCTCGAAGTCCACTTGAGAGGCGTGCAACCAGAGGAGTACGGCTTACAGGTCGAGTACGATCGCGCGTTCGCCGTGCTTCGCGGCGCGATCCCAGCCGATGCTCTCACGCATGTAATGGCCGACGGCGCGACGATGATCGAAGATGAAGCGACCTATCCTCGCGGAAAGCTCGTCCAACACGTCGGTACCGTTTCAGTTCTGGATTTGCTCGATATGACGGCTCTAGCCACCTCGTTCTCGCGTGTCGACGATTTCGAGCGCCTCCACGGCGTAGCGCTTTCGGTGAGGACCCCCGCCTGACTCGTGAAGATATTCGATCTCCACTTGTGCGTCGGGATGCACTGCGGTGACGATTGCTTCCTCGTCCTCGCCGCGCACGACTACATGTTCACCGACGCGAATCACGTACAAACCTCATCTTTAACGCTCCCGAACGACTCGTATGCAATATCCTGACGCTGTGTCTTTCGGCGTCCTACGGCGGCTTACCGCTGCGCAATGGGGCCGCGAGGTGGGGGAGCGTCGGCGGGGGCCGCCTCGCCGCGGTGTAGAAAGCACCGATATCTGTGGGCGAGTCATGAGCGTATATCGCGATGAGTTGTTAGACGCCGAGCGGAATGGACTTGCGGCATACGAGGCGATGGAGCGGTGGGTGAGCCAGCCACCGGAGGCACACGACCATACGCCCGGCGCGGTGCTGGAAGGCTACGCGCACGACTTGCGCGAGAGCCGCGAACGATTGCTAAAGCTCGTGGCGGGTCACGGTAACCGCGACGACCTCGTGGAGGCGCTTGCGAAGAACGAACGATATCACCGCAGCCTAGGACTATCGGTTCGAGATAAGCCGGAGCCCATTGAACCGGAATGACAAGAGAGCCGCTACCGCGCACTAAAGCCATCTCAATGCGCCAGGACCCCGGCCGGAAAACGCTACGTTAGTTTGCGGCGAGGGCCGCGTCAAACGAGCGTATTGCTTCGACGAAGGCGGTGCCATAGCGCTCGAGCTTGACATCGCCAACACCACCGATCTGCCGGAACGCCTGCAGGGTCACCGGTTGGCGCATGCACATCTCGCGCAAGGTCGCGTCAGAAAAGACGACATAGGGCGGAACGCCTTGGTCGTCCGCGAGGCGCTTGCGCAAGCTGCGCAATCTCTCGAACAGTGCATCATCATGGACGGTAGGGAGTGTCGGAAGCCGGTGGCGGCGACGCTTCTCGGTCTTGGCGACGAAGCGCGGCATGGCAAAAGCGAATGCACGGTGCTCTCTGAGCGCACGCAATCCTTCCTCGGTTACGAACAAGGTTCGATGTTCGGAGCCTTGCTCGATGCAACCAGTCCGAATGAGCTCTGAGAGCAACGCCATCCATTCGCCCTTGCTCTGCTCGGAACCGATTCCAAAGGTCGATAGGCGATCGTGTCCCCATGCGATGACCTTTTCGGTACGCTTTCCGAGCAGCACGTCGACGATGTGGTGCGCACCGCTCGAAAACCCGCTGTGCTCGCGCACGCGATAGATGCAGGAGAGCAGCTTTCGAGCGATCTGCGTGCCGTCGACTCGCTCCGGCGGCTGCAGACAATTATCGCAGTTGCCGCATTGATGGGCAGCTGCGTCCTCGCCAAAGTAGCGCAACAGCTGATGCCGCCGGCAATGCGTCGTTGCTGCGAAGTCGAGCATTTGTCGTAGAAGGCGCTCCGCCTTTTCGCGTTCCTGACGATTCTCTATCTGACGAATGAAATGGCGCTGCTTCGCCGCATCGCCTTCGCTGAAAAAGAGCGCACAATCGCTGGCAAGACCATCGCGGCCGGCACGCCCGGTCTCCTGGTAATAGCTTTCGATGTTCTTGGGCAGATCGTAGTGTACGACGTAGCGCACGTTAGGTTTGTCGATGCCCATGCCGAAGGCGATCGTCGCACACATGACGCGGATCTCGTCGTGAATGAATAGTTCCTGATGGCGAGCGCGCTGCAGCGGGAGGAGCCCTGCGTGGTAGGGGCGAGACGGGATGCCGGCCGCGGAAAGCTTCGCCGCCAGCTCTTCTGCCGAGTTTCGGCTCTGCACATAGACGATGCCGCTCTCGTTGGCACGGGCCGTACACCAAGATAGTAGTTGTTTAACCGCATCGGCTTTTTCGAAGACGGCATAACGCAGATTCGGCCGGTTGAAACTTGCAACGAAGCGGCGCGGCTTCCGCAACTCGAGGAAGCGCTCGATGTCGTCGCGCACGCGCGCGGTGGCGGTCGCGGTGAGCGCCAGGATCGGAACGTCGAGGTAACGCGAGCGCAGCGATGCGATCTGGCGGTACTCGGGGCGAAAGTCGTGGCCCCATTCGCTGACGCAGTGCGCTTCGTCTACCGCTACGCGGCGTAAGCTCCACCGCTCCAAGCGGGCGAGAAACCCCGGCATCACGGCGCGTTCCGGAGCGACATACAGCAGCCGGTACGCACCATTGTCGAGCGCTGCCAGCCGATGCGCCGTCGCCGCCGGATCGAGAGAACTGTTGAGGAACGTTGCCGCAATACCATTGGCTTCGAGCGAGTCGACTTGATCCTTCATCAATGCGATCAATGGCGAGATAACCAGCGTGAGCCCTGGCTCGAGCAGTGCCGGCAACTGATAGCAGAGCGATTTCCCGCCGCCCGTCGGCAGGAGTGCTACGACGTCGCCTCCAGCCATCGTCGCCTCTACGATCTCGCGCTGCAGCGGACGAAACGTCGTATACCCGAAGTGATGCTTCAGTGCTTCGTCGAGCGTCATGATGCGGCCGTGGCCTTCATCAGCGAGCGAAAGGAGCCGGTTCCTCGCCGCATAGGTTTCCGTCTGGCGGTTGGGATAGAGCATTCGAAGATTTTAGAGTCGATGATCATTGGTTATACCTTTGCGGCGATCGACCCGCTGCCTTGGCCGCACGACGGTCCTTTCGCACTTGCTCGCCTTTCTCCAAGTCTCCTTGGTAAAACCAAATGTCGCGGGGCACTTCAGACGTATTTATAGGCGCCCTTCGCATACGACATATGTTCGAATACAGCTGTTACAACGATGTTGCAAAACGCAAGCGGCGAATGAAATTGTCTTGGAAGGCTCAGAATAAGAGAAATGGCCCCAGCGGAATTCGAATCCGCCCGTGCGGTCGCGGCTGGGCGGGCGAGACAACAAGCTAACAAGGACCTTGACGACGAGATGTGCGGGTTTTCACGGCCGCTCCTGATGGTATGGGGAACGGCTGGAACCAATCTCCGACGGCACGGGGCCGCATGCCGCCCTTTCCGAAGTTACCGGTTCTTCGGAGACTGAAGATGGGAAGCACTGCCCTGTTGTTAGCCGCGTTCGCGATCGTGGTGAGCGGTGAAAGCGGCTTTCAAGGCGATGTCATGATTCGCGGAACCGTGCTCGATGCGTCGAGCCACAAAGCCGCTGCGGGCGCGGTCGTCTATGCCATGTCAGGTAGCGATCTCCAGAGCAGGGTCACGGATCGGCGAGGCCGTTTCACCTTTCTCGACCTGCTGCCCGGATATTACGGCTTGTACGCGGAAAAGCTCGGCGACACCAGCGAGGACGTGTGGAAGTTGCAGCCGTCGAGATACTTGGACGCCGGATACGAGTACGATGCTAGGGTGTGGTTGCCCTGATAAAATGTTTGCCTAAAATCGGGGTTGGAGTAACGCACTCGAGTGGTCCCGTGCTTCACTAACAAGACGCAAGTGGTGGAAAGCGAGACCCCATCGCCGGCGTCGCATGGTTTGTGCTCCGAGCTAAGGCCGCGTAACCGAGGACCGCGCTCCCGTTCGTCGCTGCGCCCGGTACTTGGGCGAAAGAACTCTGGCCGGAGGACTTCAGCTTCTGCGAACGAGTGACACTCGTCGGAGGTAAGATCGTATCCGGGAGAAGCCTCCGCGTCGGCGACGCTTCTGACGCCTCGATACCCGCCTACGATTACCGTGGTACTGTCGCTCTAAGCCCCCAGGAGGCAAGAGCTCGGTACTTCCTGACTGCTCCCAAGAGAGTCGAGCGGGGATTGTTTCGCCTGCTCGCATTGAATACCAGAGGATGCCGCCGGGTATAGGAGCGGCAGTACGCTTAATTCCAGGAGGTAGCTCGCATGATTCGTGCCTTAACCGTCGCCCTTTTCATCCTCGCACAAGCACCAGTGGTTGCTGCGGCCTCCCCCTGCGGGGGGCCCGACCTGGCGATGACGTCGGTGTCGGTGCAGAGCGTTACCAAGACTAGGTTCCTCAACAAGTATCGCGTGGTCGGAACCGTGACGAACGTCGGGGGCGCAATGCAACCTTCAAATGTCTTGCAGTTCGTTGACATCAACCAGTACGGGAGCCGTCTCGACGATCGAGGAGTTCCGCCGCTGGCGTCAGGCCAATCATATGTCGTCGCCTACATTTGGAACCGCTCCATCGACGCCGGCAACTGGACAACGCCGCTGACCTTTCACCTTCGCGGGGTGGCGCCGCGACCTGTCGCACTCAACGATTGCAATCCCGCCAACGATAGCTACGATATCCACTTTTGAAACGTCCTCTAGTCGCGTCTTTCAGAGGGTACTCGCGAGATGGGACGGAGCACCAAAGCCCCGCGCTGACTCCTGCACCGTATTGAGAACCTCGCGAATCGCCCGAAGTACGGCGTGAGGGTCGTCGAGCTGGATGTATTGACGGCTCACATCGTAATCGAAAATCTGGCGCGAATTCGTCGAAAGGCGAAGCCAGGAGCCCTGCGCTAACGCCGAGTCGTGTTCGAACGCCACGTGCCAGCTATGGACGCTCTTCGGTGAGGATGGCGGTGTCCCGAAATGCCAAGTGGTGAGCACGCGAATCGGGCGCGAGCCATACGACGTCACGTGCCGCTGCAGATACGTCTCATCCAAAGGCATCGCTTCCATCTCGGAAATCGCTGCATCATAAAGGGAAACTTGCGTCCGCGCAAAGTGGAGGAGCGCGGTGTTCAACTCGCTGGAAAAACGCGCTTCAGGCAGCCCGCGAAAGAACATCTCGTCGCAGCTTTTTGGTGGCCCTTCGGCGAGGGCACTACGACATCGCCGCAGCTCGACGATGATTTTCTGAAAGTCTCGGTGATCGCGTGCCTGCCATTTTGCTGGCTCGACGTCGCCGTCATCGGCGTCGACCAGCACGATTCCACCCACCTCCCGCATGTAGCGGTCCGCAAAGACTCGCAGGTTGTAGCTGCCGAACGCATGAGCAACCAGTACGTACGGCGGCAAAAGCGAAGCGTCGTGCAATGCGGCGTGCAGCTCGTCGGCTATTCGGACGCTCGTGCGCGGCATGACCGCCGGGTCGCTAAAAGCATATCCGGCGCGATCGTACGCGCATGCGCGCGCCCACCGAGCGACCTGCGGCTGCACGGCTGCCCACGACGGAGACCAATCGCCGAATCCGGCATCAAAAACAACCGTCGGGGAACCGGACCCCATACAGTAGAAGTTCAGGCGACCCTCTCCGCTCGATATGCGCTCCCCCGGCCGGGCGTAGATCGTGTCACCGGATACGGCTCCGGCCACATTCATCGTCGCCAGCACTAGAACGAAGAAGCCCAGCAATCTCACGACCTCTCTCATTGCGTGTGCGTAGTATGATCGCACTTAGGCGCCGCCGCAGTCGTGCTCGCTGTTCATTCCGGAATACTGAGCGTGCTGCCGATAGTCGTATATTCGGAACACCCGCCCCCTGCCGTCCTTATCTGGATCGCAACCTGTTGTTGGTGCCGGCCTCGAGATGAAGCAAACCTGCACCTTATCCCCCGCACGCTCCTTCACCATAATGTTGTTGCCAGCAGTGTTTTGGTAATGAGTCACGGCGGCTCGCATATTGGGATTCGCGGGATCTGATCCTAGGGTAGTATTGAACTCTACCTCAACGCCGCTTTGTGCGAAGTCCTGGACCGTGAAGGTCTTCTGGCCATCGTTCGTAAGGCGGGGTTCGACCGATCTGACAGTCGTGTTCACGCAGGCGACAGAGCGATAGTGCCATGCTCCCGGAACATACTGCTCGTCTTGTGCCACGGCAGCAGGCATATTTATCACGACTACGGAGAGCATCGCACAAACGAGTCCCAAGGTTGCGATTGTCCTCGCGCAGGTAGCAAAGGCGATCCGAGGCTTGGCCATACGTTAGAGCCCTCCTGGACGTCGGATTCTGGCCACACGGGTTCCCGCCTTTAGCCGGGACTGGGGCGTATCGAATCCTGGCGCCAGGAAAGGTCTCTCTTTGCCCATTGCAGCCACTCTGGCACCTTTGGAACGTCTGGACACACCCTGGGGCGCTTTCAAGTGCTCGATCCTGTTCTCTGGCGCGCTAAGAAGACCCCAACGCCAACACCGTGCGAATGTATGTCGAGGACCGCTAGCCCCCGGACGTGTGGGTGATCTCGATGACGCGACCGTTCCTAATCGTAAAATCCAAATCGTTTTGTTCCGCTTGGGGGTCCTTGTCATCGCTATATTCGTAGCGCTCCATACCGCAGGCGTGAATCACGAGCGGCTTCCCAAGCTTCCGGACGACCGACTCGGCGCTCACGCCGATCTTCAGGCCGGACGTCGTGTGCGCGTCGCTCAGGTCTATCCTGGGGAGCGACGTCGGCGGTGCGCCTTTGACGACCCGCAACGTCCAGACGACGCCGGAATCTCCGCCGACGTGACTGAGCGCGACGCTGGTCTTTGGATCATACACGTACCACGGGACAGTCATGCTGACTTTTTGGTTCCAAAGCACGGCTGTTGGTACGTCTAACACGAGGGTTTCCGTGCCGGTCTTCACGTACGGCGGTTCCTGCCTGCTATAAAGGCCGTCGAGCGCGGGGCACGTCTGCGAACCGAACCACGTTGCTAGCGGATCGCTCGCAGCTGCACTACTTCCAGCCGGCGATGCGCCCACCACCGCAAGAAGGGGACAGAGGAAGCGAAGCAATTTCATATTTTAGATAAACTAGATTACATGTTCAACGACCTACGAGCAAGAAGCAACCATTTTGAAATACGAAAACGAAGCGGCATCGGCTGGTGCCGGGTACTAGCGGCGGCGATCGGTGGAATCCACCCCCCGGAATGGCACCTGGCGTGGCGCCGGAAAGGTCGTGACTAGAGCAGCGTCTCGATCTCCACCGGTAGTTCGCGGACGCGCACGCCGGTAGCGTGGTAGACGGCCGACGTGATCGCCGCAGCGACGCCGGCTAGGCCGATTTCGCCGATGCCGCGCGCACCGTGTTCATTGAGGTACGTGTCGGGGTAGTCGAGAAAGGTGACGTCCATGCGCGGCGCGTCGGCGTTGGTTGCGACCATGTAATCGGCGAGATTGCTGTTGATCGGTGCACCGGAGCGGCGGTCGTAGAGGGTACGCTCAAAGAGTGCCATGCCGACGCCCATCACGAGCGAGCCTTGGATCTGGTTGCGCGCGGTGCGTTGGTTGATGATCGTTCCGCCGTCGATGACGGTTACGATCCGGTTCACGCGTAGACGGGCGATTTGGGGCTGCCACGCGACTTCGATAAATTGCGCTCCGTACGAGTGGGCCGAGCGCTCGGGCTGCTCTTCCCCGAAAGTCCGCGATCCTTTGCCCGAGCCGGTAACGAGCGCGACCTTCGCGCTCGCGAGGACGTCTTCGAACCGAACGCCGTGGGCATGCGAGCCGCTCTTTGGGACGATGCATCCGTCCTTGAACTCAAGCTCGTCCGGTTTGCGGCCGGCGAGCGGCGTGTCTTCGCTGGTGGTGGAAAGTCCGATGGCTGCTTTCATCGCGCCGCGAGCGGCTTCGTTGACCGCAGGAATGATCGATGCGGTCGCCATCGAGCCGCCCGAGATCGGTCCGGGCGGCAAGTTCGTATCGCCGATGTCGACGATCACGCGCTCCAGCGGGAGGCCGGTCGCCTCGGCTACGAGCTGCGCCAGCACGGTATAGATTCCCGTTCCTATATCTTGCGTCGCGATTCCGACGAAAGCCGAGCCATCGGCGCGAAGCTCGACGCGGGCTTCCGCAGCGAAGCGCGCAGCCAACCACGAGCAACCTGCCATCCCCCAACCAAGAATCGCGCCGTCTTTACGCATCGAACCAACCGCCGCGCTGCGGTGCGACCAGCCGAACTTCTCGGCGCCGAGCGTCAGGCACTCGATGTAGTGGCGCGACGAGAACGGAATGTTTTGCTCCTGGTCGCGTTCAGGCTCGTTCTTGATACGGAGTTCCACTGGGTCGATCCCGAGCGCAAGTGCCAATTCGTCGTACGCCGATTCCGTCGCGAATAATCCGGGAACGGCACCGGGCCCGCGCATCGCCGTGGGCGCGCCGACGTGGCGCTTCGTTTGAGCGCTCGTGACGAGCAAGTTCGGCGTCCCGTAGAAGAACGGAGTTGCCTCGCCACAGTTCTCTTCGTACTCGTCGTAGACGCTGCGATGGTTGACGTATTCATGGAGTAGCGAGGTCAACGTTCCGTCGCGCTCGGCGCTCATGCGGACGCGCTGTTGGGTTCGCGCGCGGTGACCAGCCGACTCGAAATTCTGTTTGCGACTCAAAACGAGTTTGACCGGGCGCCCAAGTCGGCGGGCGGCGGCGGCTGCGAGAGGCTCGTGAGGCCACACCCAAAGCTTCGCCCCAAAGCCCGAGCCAAGAAACTTCATGACAACGCGGACGTTCTCGCGGCTCACGCCAAGCATCTCGCTGAGAACGCCGTGGCTATTGACGACGGCTTGCGTCGTGTTGTACAGGGTGATTTGTTCGCCATCGGGCACCGCGACCGAGGCATGTAACTCGATCGCATTGTGGGTTTCGACGGGGGTAACGTACGTCTGGTCGACTTTCACCGGCGCCGCTGCGAACGCCGCCTCCGGGTCCCCGCGCCGGCTCTGCTGCCCAGGCGCACTGTCCGGCGAGAGCTCCAGCGCGACGTTGGGTGACGCGACGTCGGCGTACGTGACCGTAACGCAGGCTGCAGCTGCAGCGGCCTCTTCGAAGGTTTCGGCGACCACCAGCGCCACGTACTGCCCGTAATAACGAATGACGTCGTCTGCAAACGGCGGCCGTGATTCATCGATCGGGCCGGCCTCGGGCGACGACTTGTAGAGCGCCGGGAGGTTGTCGCGATGGAAGATCTCGATGACGCCGGGCATCTTGAGGGCTGCGCGGGCATCGATGGATGCGACCCGGCCGTTAGCGATCGAGCTCCCGACCGTGACGCTGTAAAGCATGTCCTGGAAGCTGTAGTCCGATGAATACTTTGCGCTCCCGGTCAGTTTCAGCGGCCCATCGATGCGCGGGAGAGCCTTGCCAATGACGCTCATGCGTATTCCTGCTGGTCGGTTCCAGTCACGAGCCTCAGCGCGTGTATCAAGCATCGCTTGGCAAGCTCCACCTTGAACTCGTTACCCGGCTGAGGTCTCGCCTCGCGGACGATGGCCTGCGCTGCTCTCTCAAAGCTTTCCACCGTCGCAGGCATCCCTTCCAACGCAGCCTCCGCCTCGGCGCTGCGCCAAGGTTTGGTGCCGATGCCGCCCATCGCGATGCGCACGCGCTCGAACGCGCGGCCGGTGACGGTCGCTGCGACGGCTGCGGAAGCGAGCGCGAACTCGTATGATGCGCGGTCGCGTAACTTGAGGTATACCGATTTCGAACCCGGCGCCGGCGGAGGCAACGTCACTGAGGTAACGAGTTCACCGGGCTCGAGAACCGTTTCACGATCCGGCGTATCGCCCGGCACCAAAAACAACTCGCCCACCGCCACGTTTCGCTCGCCGTGCGCGCTCGCGATTTGCACGGTCGCTTCAAGGGCAGCTAAGGCGACATTTTGATCCGACGGGTTCGAGGCGATGCAGTGTTCGCTCGTTCCGAGGATCGCGAGATTGCGATTAAACCCGCCGATTGCGGAACAGCCGCTCCCCGGTAAGCGCTTGTTGCACGCATACGCGGTATCGCGAAAATAGACGCAGCGGGTGCGCTGTAAGAGATTTCCAGCCGTGGATGCCATGTTTCGTAATTGTCCCGAGGCACCGGAGAGCAACGCCTCGGAAAGCATCGGGTAGTCACGCTCGACGTCCCGATGATGCGCAACGTCGGAATTCCGAGCGAGCGCCCCGATGCGCAAGCCGCCATCGGGCGTGCGCGCAATCTCCTTCAACGGAAGGCGATTGATGTCGACGATCTTCACCGGCGTTTCGACGTTGAGCTTCATCAGGTCGATCAACGTCGTTCCGCCGGCGACGTACTTCACGTCGCCGCCAGATTCGCGTAGCGCATCCTCGATCGTCGCCGCCAGCGCGAAACCGAACGAGTTCACGCTGGTCGCTGCCGCACGGATTGGATAGCAGCAACGATATTCTGATACGCGCCGCAACGGCAGATATTGCCGCTCATGCATTCTGCGACATCGGCGTCTGACGGACCGCATGGCTCGTTGAGGAGCGCCGTTGCGGACATGAGTTGGCCTGGCGTGCAGTAACCGCATTGGTATCCGTCGTGTTCGAGGAACGCCGCCTGCATTGGATGCAGTGCATCGGGGGTACCGAGCCCCTCGACGCTGACGATCGTGTCACCGTCATGCATCGCCGCGAACGTAAGACATGAATTGACGCGTCGCCCGTTGACGTGAACCGTGCACGCGCCGCACTGACCGTGGTCGCAGCCCTTCTTCGTGCCAGTGAGACCGAGCGTTTCGCGCAGCGTATCGAGCAACGTCGCCCGCGGATCGACGGCGAGTTCAATCGGCTGGCCACTGACCGTGAATGCGACGTGCACCGCCATGGGTGGACCGGTCCCGTTTGACCTACCGAGCGTGCCGCCGGCATTGGAAACGACTACTTGGCTGCTCATGGCATACTTATTCCCTAAGCTTGCGGCCGTCATGCTCCGCATCACGACATCTCCCGCCGGCGCGGCGGCTTGAGGCTCGAGCGGGGTCGCTCCGGCGGCGAAAGGCACCGTTGCATGCAAGAGATCGCTGCTCGTTGGGCTACCGCTTAAAGATATCGGGGACGCCCGCTAATCGCTATCGGGAAGAATGTAGGAGGGCCGTTCGTTGGAAAATGCATCCTTCGAATACGGTGCGGCGATGGGCGTGAAAGCTCGCGGCGGTAGCGTGAAATCGAACGTGTCGAGCATACTCGTTGCGCGAGTATCGGTAAAGCCTTGCGATGTTGATCCGAGCGGCGGCAGAGCGAAGACTTCTTCCACGAACTTGAGGATGCTGCCGAATTCGTACTGCGTATGCGAAACGTAACCCGTCTTTGCCCCGGTCGCAATTCGCGCGTACGGCGAGATCATGAGGCAGGGGACGCGAATGCCGAGACCGCGATAGTCCAGCTGCGGCGGCGGCGCGTCGTCGTACCAACCGCCCCAATCGTCCCAAAGCACGAAGATCGCAGTCGATCGCCAGTACGGGCTCTCGCCGATGGCGTTGACGATCGAAGCAACCCACGACGGCCCCCGGTTGTAGCCGCTCCCTGTGTGATCGGAGTCCTGCCAATCCGGCGTCACCCACGAGACGTCGGCGAGGGCCCCCTTCTCCACGTCGCTGAGCACCCTTGTTTGGGGAGAGATGACCTTGGCCCAGTCAGGGCCGTATCGCACCGAATAAATCGAGTCGAACTCCGACCAGACCATCCCGCCGATTCGCCTCAATGGCGACGCGTAATACTTCCACGAGACACCTGCCGCATCGAGCGTGTCCGCCATGGTACGAAAATTTTGGAAACACGGGCGTGGACCATCGAATCGTTCGATACGGCGCATGTCGATGGTGTGCGACCTCGCGCCCGGCGGGCCGTCGCACCCCCAAGGATATCCGCCCGGCTGGTCGACTTCGGCGATCGGCTCAGGATCAAGCGTCGTATTGCCAGCGATCAAGCTCAGATGCGCCGTGAAGCTGGGGCCGAACTCGGTGGGAAACATCTGATCGGCGAGAACGTACTCGCCGGCCATCGACCAATATGGTGCAGATTCATCGCGCGGAACGTACGCATACGCGAAATCTCTCGGTGCTCCGTAGAAATGCTCCCCATAGAAACCATTCATCTTGCCGTGATTCCAGCCATGGATGGCGTCGAGCCAGTTGTTTCGGATGTCTCCGCGGTTCTCGAGCGCCACGGGACGTAACGGAATTCGTTTCGTCCCGGCATACCCGTAACTCGGGGCGTCGGCGCCGGGATAACCGCTGAACAAGTCGTCGAAGCTTCGGTTCTCTTGGATCACGATGACGATGTGCTTGATGTACCGGTGTGCGGTAGAGCTCATTTGCGGCGCGGGCGCCGGCGTGACCGCGGGGCCGCAGCCCGCACTCCAGGCGAGACACAACGCGAGCAACATTTGTGCGTTAATTCGGTGCAAGCTCAGCGACTTTCGAAACCGAACTGCGTTAACCTACGCACGGCCGCTCCCTCCGGCGTTATGCGGCACTATTTCACGAGATTTTAAGCCTCTAATCGTTTCCTTAAAGATAGGGGGATTCTGCTATGCAATTCTTAGGTTAGGATCATGAGTAAATCCGCAAAGGGTAAGGTGAAGGTATGGAGCAAACAATCGAACGTGCCAAGCTGTTAGCATGTATGGTCGCCGCAGCATTCTTCGCGGCGTGCGGCAGCGTATCATCATCGCCCGGCTCACCTATCCCTGTCTTCACTCCGCTGCGAGTGCTCATTCCGGGCAGCAAATTTGCCTACCTCGGGAAATTCTCGGAATCGATTACGTACGCGAGTCCGTCGCCGCAGCAGCCAAACTCAACGGGTCTGTATAGTACCTCCGACTTAGAGAAAGTCTCATCGGCAGCGCCGAACGCTCCGGCACCGATCGACGTTCAGCGTGATCTTCGCTACACGGTCAAGAGTGCGCCGACATCGGGCATTCAACCGCAACGCCGCATTCTCGACTCATTCGAGTCGTCGGCGGTAGCTGCCGGTTCGCAAACCATTTCGCAAGCCGCACTTAGATCGACGACCACCGGAATCGATCAGACTGCCAATCGTACGCAAGGCGGGGGTCCCTACCGCTACCGGAGCAAAGTGACGACGACGTATTTGGCGCCGCAGATTCTGCTGGTGTTTCCGCTCGTTATTGGAACCAGAACCGTGCCGCAGGCGCGTACCGTCACCACTGTGGAGCGCTCCGCCAACAACAAAGGTGTGGTCTACTCCAGCCGAAATACGATGGCGCGTTACTCGAACGCCGGTGGCTACTTCGAAACCGGCTCGGTTGGACCAAGCGAGACGACGCGGGTGAAAGAGGCTACGGATGGGATGGGATCGCTCGCGAACACCGGCACGACCGGGCTGCAAATAGCAATCGGATTACCGACGCGGGGTCCGTCGCAAACGTTCGTGATTCCGGTCTCGCGTACCGAGGAGGGAGTCAAGCACACATATCTTGCGAACGACTGGTATCCCGGCGGTGGCGCGCCTCTCTCTCCGCTTGCTTCGGCGAAGCAAACCGTCAAAGGTCAATCAAGGATTCCCTCGAGCTGCGTCGTCAAGGTGCCGGTGAGCGATGTGCAGGAGGTCGACACGTCATCCATCACCCTCGACGTCATCACGGGAGCTTTTGCCGTGGAACGGACACGCGAGTTCTTGTCGAGCGGCACAACCGTTTGCCGCATCATGTCGTCGATCGTGTATGCTTACGGCCTCACGTCAGGAAGCCTGTTCAGTACCACCGTCGATTCATTTGAGGAGGGCTTGACGGCAGCCAGCGTACCATAGTGCTCCAGAATTGGCTATGCAGCCTCGGCGTCACGCTCGGGCTGCTCTTAGCGGTGTATGTCCCCACGTTCGCACTGGTGGCAATTCTGCATCTGTCCATGGCGCACTCTGTTCCTTTTATTATTTTCGTCAGCGCGACCGTAGCATTGATCCTCATGTTCGTACTACGAGTGCCCCTGGGGGAGACACTCGCAGACTTCGGACTGCGTGACCACTTGCGGCAGCCGCAGTTGCCGTACTGTCGCGAGCGCACGAGCCTGGCCCGCTGGCCCTTGCCGCCGCTCCTAGCGTGGCTTTACTTCGGACTGTGCGCGCCGTTTCAGGAGGAGTTGATTTTTCGCGGCCTGCTGCAAACAGCGTTAGCACGCAATCGGTCCGCCGCGGCCGCGACGTCAGCACGTGCGGGCATCGGAGCCGTCGCGGGCACTGCGATACTGTTCGCCCTAGTGCATTTGGCTGTCGGACCTTGGACGGCTGCAGCGGCGTTAATATTAGGGGTACTGGCGGGCGAACTGCGACTGCGTAGCGGCAGCGTGCTCCCTGCCGTTATCGTCCATATTCTATTCAATATCCCCGGGCTGCTACTGACGAGCGCGCCTCGTTGACTCTGGATTCCTACTAGCAAAACGGCCTCGCGATTCGCGAAGCCGTTTGTGGCGGAGCTTTCTCGGCCGATGTCGCTCAGCAATTGGAGTCGTCGGGGATGCCGACACCTGGGATTATTACCGCTCCGTCGCTTTTCGCGCCGCCTGCGGCAGTGGTGACGTACAGGTTTCCTTTGCTATGGACCGACGGTCCCGCGTATGGATTCGCACCGTTGGGCCCAGTGAAGCTGTAGACGCTCTCTTTGTACGCGCCGCTCGAGGGCGTCAGGGTGAAAAACGTTCCGAGCCCGCTAGAGCCTCCGGAGCCGCCTGCGCGGGAGGGCATACCGCGCTCCCATGCGGCAGGCCGTTCGAGGAATCGCACTTTTAACTATCCCCTCCCACAAGCAGGGCCTGCTACCTTTAGAGCCTCGCCGTAATACGTTTTGATCGGTCTAGTGCCGGCCAATCCGCATTTCTGCGAGAGAAAGGCCAGCCATGACCGCAATGGAACGCGTCTGGACGCGTATGAAGACCACCGCAACCACGAACGCCGAGAAACGGACCCTCCTCACCATGCCAGCATCACGTCGTACCGTGCTGAAGATATGCCGCAAAGAGAAGGCAAAGACCCCGCGACAAGATGCGCTGCATTATCTGGCTACACAGCTAGTGCGTCTCACTGTGGCCGTGCACATCGGCGGTTTTGAAACTCCCCTCGTAGGTTCGCCCACGGGGCCGTCTCGACGCCTGTCGGGCCGCTTTAGGGCGTTGCGGCAGGATCTCCGGAGGCGTCCTCGATTGTTGCGATCTGGTCTCCGCCATGGATGAGTTCCCGCGCAGCGTGCCCGCCCTCGCGGATCGCATCAGAGACGATTGCGTAGTGCCGGTGACCATGCCCCGATTCATCGGAGGCGTGGAGAACGCCAGCGAGCACACGCCGGTCAGCCAGAGTAACGCGCACGGCCTTGCCAAGATAGGGTTTAATCTCTTGATCGGTCATACTTTCGAAATCGCCTGAGGGCTGCCAGAGGTTGCGCCGCACCAGCAGCGGCATAAATCAATGAATCCGACCGAGGGTTAGCGGCCGGACACATTTTGCCTTTTGACAAGGTACCTTTTCATATTACCCGTTCCGCACAATTGCCAACTAGCAGGCGCCGCTCGTAGCGGCAGAAGAGGAGCCCCACCCGTCTCGAATCGTTTCAGATGAGAGCCTCAAAGCACTTGCCACGTTGGGCTTAATCGGCCTCAGCCTACGAAGATGATGCAAATGCAGCGCCGGAATGCAATTTTGGACGCTCGCGGGTGAAAGAAGCAGGCGATGGGTAAGATATGGGAGTGAAGATACTTAACGTTCTACTTTCTACAGCTGTGCTTTGCCTCGGGCTAGCAACCGTGACCTACGCACAGACCTCTCCGTCCGCTCCCTATATAGACACCACCTGCGGCAGCTGGCAAGGCGACACTTGGACACCCAATGGGAGTTGCACCGGGACCATGAAACGTCACGCTCGTGTCGACGGCACGATCACTATCGTCAAGGGTCACCTCGTGACCGTCCAGCAAAGTACTGGGGTAATCGTTATCGACGACACACCGGCGCTGAGCAATGGGTTCACGGGGAAGGTGGCCGTCGGCCGCCGGATCGAAGCGCACGGCTACTGGGATGGCAACAACTTCTACGCAACGATGATTACGACGCTGTCACCGAGTTCGTAACGGAGCGGCGCGTCTAGCTGGGGTAATTCAAAGAGTCGAGGGGATCCAGGACGAGACTCGGGCACTTTCGATGAATCCTCAGAGCGCCGCGCCCAATTCCCTTTCGCTCCGGCGCATCTGCCTAAGCTAGGAGCATCGTCTCCTCACCCAACGGGCATACCCCTCCGTTGATTCCCCAGTGAAGGAAGGATTCGGATTGAACGACCATTCTGCGCCAAAAACCTATATTCCTAAGAAATGGGGTCTTGCCGGCCTTCAAGGCATCTCCGATGCCACGTTGGAGATGCATTTCGGGCTGTATGAAGGGTACGTAAAGAACGCGAACCTGCTCAACGAGCGTCTTGCCGAGATCCGCGGACGCGGAACGGCATCCGGTGCAGATCCAACGTACGCCGACCTGGTTCGGGGCCTGGGCTTCGAGTACAACGGCATGCGTCTTCACGAGTTATACTTCGACAACATGACTCGCAACGCGGGCTCCATCGGTTCGGGCAGGCTGAGTAACGCGCTCGGCGCGGCCTATGGCGGTTTCGAGCAGTGGAAGAGCGATTTCGTGGCTGTTGGTGGCATGCGCGGGGTCGGCTGGGCGATCGCGTACTTCGATACCACGAACGGCGAGATCACTAACCACTGGATTAATGATCACGAAAATGGCCATATTGCCGGCTCTATACCGATCGTCGTCCTCGACATTTGGGAGCACGCGTTCATCAAAGATTACAAGCCAGCTGAGAAAGGCAAATACATCGAGGCGTTCTTCGCAAACATCGACTGGAAAGCGTGCGAAGCGCGCCTACCTTAGCTTAGGCTCGCATTCGGCAAATATCGCTTCTTGTATAGCGCCAGCGGGATTTTTAACGCGGCGCACGGCAATGTCGCTTGCCGTCCGTAACGTCCGCCGTTCACGATTTCAGCAGCCGCCCTTCGTGCCGAACGCCGAGACCACCATTGTCATGGCGGCCGCGGCGGCGATTAGAAGCCGTTGCGCAAAGCGCATAGGCCGTTCTCCTTGTGGGTTCCAGAGGGACAATGCCGCAAAGTCTAAGCCAGGTCGATGAACAAAGTCTGAAGCCAGATGGGCGCAATGCTTCACTGCCAGCAGTGCAACACGGCGTCCGAGTCGCGAAGCCTTCCGAGCGGCAGAGAGCTCGAACGAAGCATTCGTGGCACAGCGGTACCGGTGAGCGCCGCCGAACGCTACATCGGCGGAACTAGGCCATTCTTCCCGACAAGCACGAACTTGGCTGCGAGTGCGTCGCCGTTAGCAATGGCGGCTACGCGAACGTGAGCGCCGGGCGTAAGCATAGCCGGCGTGCCGCGTTCGATGTAGACGACAGGGACGTCAGAGGGGATGACGATCGTCTTCGTGCCGCTCGGAAAGATCATCGTAATCGTCGTTCCGATTGCGGTAGAATGGGCCGTTCGCACCGCGGAGTTCGCCATCATGTTGGCTGCTGCGACAGTTCGAACGGTGGCGTTTGCCATCAGGTGCTTTCCGCTATCGTTCATTCGCGTGAAACCTTCGCCGGTACCGCGCAAGGATGGCGCGAAGATGTGGACCTCAGTAGACTTGAAAGTTCCATCGGGCTGCGGAGCTACGGTCGTGCCAATAAATGACCCCGCGGTAACGTTGGTGAGCGCAGAGCGGCTAACCACAAAGAATCGAATTTTGGAATTGTACGAAACGCTTTTCCGACGTGATGAAGTGTCGATAACCAGGGTCGCGGCGTTCGCAGAGACGATCGTTCCCGAGAGAGTGACCTGCTGCGGAGTTTCCGCAGATCGAGCGACGTGCGGCGCAATAATTACAAAGACGACGGCGAGGGCCAGTATACGCACGAGGACTCCATTCCTTTCCAGTGAGCGGTGAGACTCTGGCCACTCTGCACCGAACTTCTGAAAAAAGTCTGAGCCTCGCGCCAGAAGAAGGAGCAGGTGGAGCTCCCCAAGGCTCGCCTCCATGACTACGCCACGCGCATGCGACGATTTCCCTCGCGGCGGGACATACACGCGATCGAAGCGATGCAGCGTAGTCACGCCGATCGGATCGAGCCGATTCTTGGCGATGCTGTCGCCAGCGCAATGGGTGGCGTTTCAGGTTGAATTGAATGCTATTCTGCAAGGCCTTTCCGTCGCTCTGGCTCCCGACTGATCCCCTCCATTTCCGGCACTTCCCGACCGCTCCGTATAGGAGGGGATTGAGTCGCACACCGCGCGACGGTGAGCGGCGCCTCCGCCGCGTGCGTGCAGTCGTACTATCCGTCGCCCTGAAAAGGAGTCTAGCAGCGCGGATCCGGGCGGAGCGACAGGAATCGAGCGCCCATTGCTGCTACTTGTGACCGGAAGCGCGGCGCCTCCCCCGTCCCCGCCGCCTCCCCGTCCTTTGGAGGAATGGTCATGAAGGTATCTTACAAACTGGTGCTTGCCGGCGTTGCAGTCGTGCTTGCAGCGGGATGCTCGAACTCCGGGGCGCCCAATGTGCCCCAAGTCGCCGGTAGTGCGGCGCATTTCCAAGGCCCAAATCCGAACATCGCGCGCCTGCAATCCTGGCGCGCCGCAGTCGCGCACGCGCCTACGCCTGGCACAGGATGCTACACCGCAGCCTATCCGCGGACCACGTGGATAAAAGTCGCGTGCGTAGCAGCGCCCAATCGTCCCTACATTCCGCGAAGCGGCGTGGGCGGCTCGCTGACCGTTGGCGACGGCAATGACTATGCCGCCGTGACCTCAACGCTCACCTCGAACGCCGTCGGCTCGTTTCCGAGGGTCAAGCATCTCACCTCCGAGACGGATGACGGCAGCCCAAATGTCTATTCCATCCAGCTCAACTCGAACTTCATGTCGGGCGACCAGGCCTGCGCGGGCGCGGACAATCCGAGCGAGTGCCTTGGCTGGCTGCAGTTCGTCTATTCCAGCAGCTCGGAGGCAGCGTTCATGCAGTACTGGCTGATCCACTATACGGGCGGCAGCGTCCGTTGCCCGGCCGGCTGGAACTCATACAGCACCGATTGTTATAAAAACAGTGCCGCTGTCTTCGTACCGCAGGAGGTGGTCACGCAGCTCCGGCAGATGAATCTCTCGGGAAATGCGGTTAACGGCGGCCTCGACACGCTCGTGTACATGGATGGCACGAACGCCTACAGCACGACGGGGCAAGACAGCGTCATGTACCTTTCTGACGGCTGGACCGGCTCCGAGTTCAATATCATCGGCGACGGCGGCGGATCGCAAGCGGACTTCAATGCCGGAGCCGCACTATTTGTTGAGATCGATCTGACGGACGGAACGACCGACGTACCGACCTGCCAGCCCCATGACGGCACGACGGGCGAGACCAACAACCTGAATCTGAAGAAGTGCAAGGCGACGGGTGGAACCGTTCCCCAAGTCAGGTTCAGGGAATCGCTGAAAAAGTAGCGGCGGCGGGGTGCGTCTAGCGGCGCACCCGGCGCTCCCCGACCCGAAGTAAGGCGTCGACGGCGATAGCGAGCAGCACGGCGGCGAACGCTCCCTGCGACAATCATCGCGTCTTGGTGCAGCGTCAAACCGTGTCGCGATTGCGATCAATCGCGACGGCGGCGATACGCACGCCGCCGATCAAGATGGAAAGCGCTTGAGCCAGCTCGACGCGCGCAAGCACTTGGACTGTTGACTGTCATACGCACGGGAGTAGACAACCTCGAGGTTAACACCGATTGGGGACGCTTTGTTCGTATCGGTCGCCCACGACATTTTGGATCGCGATGCCTGGACAAGCTCACCTCGGAATGGCAAGGGCGCCCCCGGGCGTTAAACTAGTTACCAGCGTCACGACGCAGATCGCTCAAAGGCCTTTTGCCTCTGGGAAGCCGAATCGGTCGCCGCACTCTCGAACACGCTCGATGCTGAATGCATTGCTTGTCGCCCCGTTCACCATGTGGGCCGTTTACTTTTTGCGTGGGACGATGGAGACAACTACCCCCCAAGGAGTAAAATGCTTAGCGATTCTTTTTAGTACAAACCCATCGGAGGGATACCGCCAAAGATCCAAGACTTCATGGCTTCGCCCCGGTCCCATTATTCTGTCGCCTTGTATCCAGAATTGACCGTTTCCGTCGTAACCCACGTTGCGAATATGGAGCGAAGTGGTTCCGACGATGGTGCCTTCGGTACCTGATACCGCTACTTGGTATATACACTCCACATCGGGGGTGGCTCCGCCGCTAGCGATAATCAGATCACCCTTGTTCCATTGTAGTGAGGACACGTCAACTGTTTTGCTTAACGTGATGTCGTCGAACGTACTGCCCCCAGCAGGCAGTTCTGCAAGCGGGGAGCCGCTCGCGCCGTCACCGTTTCCGTCGACGAAAAGGTCTCCGTTATCGTCGTAAGCTGCCCAATCATACCCATTGATGTATGGGCTCGTGTAAGTGGTAGGCGTCCCTTGTGCGTCTGTATAGATTGCGACGTCACCATGATAGTACGGTGGGTCGTTTGGAGAGAAGTAGTTTGCCACAGCGAGATTCCCGGTTCTTAGGTCAACCGAGCAACCCGCTCCCCAACCCGGGTCGTCTAGGGTTGCGATGGGGGAAATTCCCCCGTGAGAAAATTCGTACACATATCCGCTTTCATTTGAAACCCCGGAAGGAACAAAAATATCGCCCTTACTGTCAACGCACAGCCCTTGCGTCGCCACGTTGTCGAAACCGCCGAGTTCTCCAACCAACTTCAGCCCCGGATAGGAATATACAAGGACATCGGCTTCATCGTCGGCGGTATAAATCAGATCCTCGCGCTTGGCCTCGGGCAACATCCACGACTTGGCCATCATCCAATGTGCCGTCGTCCGATTGTTCATAGTTCCTTGAGGCAGCACGCTTGCGCCTTTCTGCGCCCCGCCGCACCCCGCAATCAATGCGCCAAACAGTGCGAACCCCAAAGCCTTGCGCCCAAACCGAACCGCCATAATGTCGTTCCTTTATCCGGCCGTAATCGGAAAAGCTTCTGCTCTCCCTGCTCCCTTCCCGTTGGGGTGGGGCGCTCTCGGTTATATGGAAGAGGCCACCTGTCCAATCCCACGCGGGATCGCGAACGACGATCACGATTTTACCTAGGGCAGGTCTGATTTATTCGCGGGCTTCGCGACGTGTCACCCTGAGCCTGTCGAAGGGCGACGTTACATGCATGCGGCGATGCATTGTGGTACAATTTTCGCATGAGCATGAAAGAG
>Ga0182015_10002144_pt1 | contig 24534 bp, 18 predicted proteins | sample 712P3MmetaG_FD_120478 | JGI IMG/M metagenome (GOLD analysis project Ga0182015, IMG submission 120478) | Permafrost microbial communities from Stordalen Mire, Sweden - 712P3M metaG | ecosystem: Environmental > Terrestrial > Soil > Wetlands > Permafrost | place: Sweden: Stordalen | collected...
GAGACGCTGTGGTTCGGCGGCCAGCGGGCGCAGGTCTATTACACGCAGCACTGCGGCGGCATGAGCGAGCCCGCGCGCAGCGTCTGGCCTGCGGAGCGGGCCAGCTACCTGGCGGGGCTACGGTCCGATCCCTACTGCCTGCGCCGGTCCCCAGCGGAGTGGCACGCCCGGATTGCGCTCGATCAGCTCAGCGGGATCTTTCGCGCCCAGGGGTGGCAGACTCCCTTCCCAATCGAGTCTGTCCACGTAACCAGGCGGAGCGCGGGTGGCCGCGCCGTGCTGCTCGAAGTAACGGGCCGGGGTGCGACGGCCAAGCTCTCGGCCAGCAGTATTCGATTCGCCGTGGATCGGGCACTGGGCTGGAATCAAGTGCGTAGCGACTGGTACACAATGAGCGTCTCGGGGGGCGCCCTGGAGATTGCGGGGAGAGGCTACGGGCACGGCGTGGGCCTGTGCCAGGCGGGCGCCTATGAGATGGCAGCCGAAGGCCATAGCGATGCGGAGATTCTAAGTTTCTACTTCCCCGGCACCGTCACCGGCATCACGACGGCAGATCATGGATGGCAGAAGGTCGCAGGCGCCGGATGGACACTGTTGACCACGGACCTGCGCGCCGGGTTACTGGCCGAGGGAAATGCCGCCTGGGCCCTGGCACAGTCGCTGTTTCCCTCCCCTGCAGGTTCCACTGGTCCCACGGTGCAGGAGCTGCCCAACACCGAGCTGTTCCGCCAGACAACCAACGAGCCGGGCTGGATGCTGGCATCGACGCGGGGCAACGCAGTGTTTTTGCAACCGGCCGCGGTGCGGCAAACCACCGGCGGGGCGAAGACGCTGCTGCTGCACGAGTTTTTGCATGTGCTGGTAGAGCAGGAAGCGGGCGAAAACGCTCCGTTGTGGTTACGGGAGGGTCTGGTCGAGATACTGGCCAGCCCGGCCGCGGGCACGAGGGAGCCAATAAATCTCACGGCCAGCGAAGTGGATGCGGCATTGGCACATCCCGCGACCGCTGCGGCCTCACGCCAGGCGCACCTGGCCGCCGCGCGCATGACCGCGGTGCTTTGCTCCCACTACGGAATGCCCGCGGTGCGAGGCTTCCTGCGTAATGGCGTTCCCTCCGGGGTGGCGCAGACCCTGGGACCTGCTGCGCAGCGTTAGCATCGGTTAGTCAGGAGCTGCTAGCACCTCACCGCAGGAGGACGCGGGCGCGGAGGGTTGCGGCTATGATCACAGCATTGCTGACTCTCCATTAGCAGTCCTTCCGCTTATGCAAGACGATCCAACGCTTCCGTTGAACCACGAGCAGCCCGAACCGCCCGATGTGCCGCCGGCGTGCGAGGTGTGGGGAAGCTTCAAGCTGCTCGCGCGCGTTGGGCATGGCTCCTTTGGGGAAGTGTACCGGGCCTGGGATCCGCAGTTGGAACGCGAGGTGGCGCTGAAGCTGTTGTTGCCTGGCTCAGTGGGCGGCGATGAGGAGTATCGCGCAATGCTGCGCGAGGCCCGGGCGTTAGCCGCCGTACAGCACCCGAACATCGTGCACGTCTACGGCATAGACCGGCATGATGGACGGGTGGGCTTCTGGACCGATTTTGTGCGCGGTAAGACACTTTCGGTAATCGTGTTTTCCCAGGGGCCATTTGGCCACCGCGAGGCCGCCCTTATTGGCCTGGATGTAGCGAAGGCCCTGAGTGCCGTGCACCGGGCCGGGATTCTGCACCGCGACATCAAGGCCGAGAACGTGATGCGCGAGGAGGGCGGGCGCATTCTCCTGATGGACTTCGGGTTGAGCACGCTGCCGCAGCGCCAGACAGATGTCTCCGGGACGCTGAACTATATGGCGCCGGAACTGTTCAGCGGCGGTCTGGCCACGGTGGCCACAGATATCTATGCCCTCGGCGTGCTCCTTTTCTACCTGGTTTCGGGCGAGCATCCCGTGAATCTGGGCCGCTTGACGGCAAGGGAGGGCGCAGCGGCGATCGCAAGCAGGAGGCCGCTGATGGATCTGCGGCCGGACCTATCGGAGTCGTTTCTGCGCACCGTCAGCGTAGCCCTGGAGATCGATCCCGCCAAGCGGTTTGCCAGCGCGGGGCAGCTGGCCGAAGCGCTGGCGGAGTCTCTGGGAACGGCGCTGCCGGCTGAGCCGGCCAAACTCGCCGCTCCGCCGAAGGTGACGAGGAAGACCGCACTTGGAGTAGGAATTGCGGCACTCGTGCTGCTGGTGATGGCGGGTTTTGCCATGTCGTCGGAAGGGGTCCGTCATTGGCTGCGCGCGGCGGAAGGCTCAGCGACAGCGGGAGTGTCGACCAGCAAATACGATCAGTTCCTGAAGGCTCAGGGCCTGTTGCAGCACTCCTACAAAGAAGCCAATATTGCCGCAGCCGTCAGCGGCTTTCAGGAGGTGCTTAAGGCAGATCCGAATTTCGTCTTGGCTGAGGCCGGGCTGGGTCAGGCCTACTTCCTGCAGTATCGCAATAGCGGCGACATGAAGCTGCTCGACATGGCGAAGCAGGCGACCGCAAAGGCTCTGCAAGTCGATTCGAATCTCGCTCCGCCGTACATTACCATGGCCCGCATGGCGGCCATGGAGGGGCAAACTCCGTTGGCGATGCAGCAGGTGCAGAAAGCGATCGCGCTCGATCCGCACAGCGCGGAAGCTTATGCAGCGCTGGCCGAGGTTTATGAGACGGATGGACGGACGAATGATGCGTTGGCCGCGGCGCAGCGGGCGATCGATCTTGCTCCGGACGACTCGCGCTGGCCGGTGCGGCTGGGAGATTATGAGTTCAAGGCAGGCAATCTGAAAGAAGCGGCGGCTCAGTTTCAACGAGGAGTGGACTTGTCCAAGGACAATCCTGTGGCGTTCTACGATCTTGGAGTGGTCAACACGCAGCTGGGCAAGCTAACCGGGGCGGAAGCCAACCTTCGCGAGTCAGCGAAGCTCGAACCATACGTCGATACCTATGCAGCGCTGGGGTCGATCGCAGAGATCGAGGGCAAGTTCGACGATGCGGCCGCCCTATACCAGAAGGCGATCGCTCTCGACTCCGATAACTACCAGGCTTGGGGCAACCTGGGCAGCGCCTACCTGTGGGGTGGCCGACGCGAAGAGTCGATGCAGGCATACCGTAGGGGGATCGAACTGGCTCAGGCGCAACAGGCGAAGAGTCCGAACGATCCGCAACTTCTGGTTCAACTTGGTGACTATTACGCATCCATTGGGCAGGGAGAGAGAAGCTTGGTTTTCGTTCGCAAGGCTCTCGCGCTCTCTTCTGACGACCCAAACATCGACTACCGCGCAGGGGAAACGTACGAGATTCTCGGGCAACGGGCCAAAGCAATTCCGCTGATCGCGACGGCGCTGGCGCAGGGATACCACGCCACGGAGTTCCAGCGCAGTCCGGAGCTGGCTTCCTTGCGGGCCGATCCGGCGTTCCAGTCCGCACTGAACAAAGCAAAGCGCGAAAATGCAGTAGACAGCGCGAAGAAATTGAATTAGTTTCGGGCGCATGGCGCGTACCGATATCACTCTCGAAGAAGCGGACGGCATATTTGTGCCGAGCCAGTCTCAGGTTTCAGTCGTCAAAGGCGATACGATTACCTTCTCGACCAGCGACGGTAAACAGGTGGCGCTCTTCTTCTCGTCCGGAGCGGTCGCGGTGCTCTCACCAGCCCCCGCCGTGCCAACCATGCTCGCCTCCGGAAAGAAGGCTGAATTTACGTTCACGTCCTCGGATGCGGGCGCCTATAGTGTTTTCTTTGAGAAGGACGCCACAGCAGCCCCAGCGCACTTTCCGGTTAAAAAGTCGAACCTGCTGCTGCTTGAGATCGATCCCGGCGGCGCAAACTACGGCGGACCCGGCGGCACCACGCGTTCAGGATCCTAGCAGCCGCAGCACGCCTGGGACTGGCGGGACGACAAATATTCCAACAGCGCGGGTCATTTAAGGTCTTTGACGCGAAGCCGTGCGGCCGGGTCGCCGAGGACGACGTAGTTGCGTGCGTCGTCGCGGGCGATGGTCAGGACGGTGCGCGCCGCAGGGCTCAACGGCGGAGGCGCGTTCGGGTCGCTGGAGGCTGTGCGTGCTGCAGACTCGATGAGCTGGGAGCAGAGACGGCTCCATCGGTCGCTGAGAGAATCCGCGGCGTAACCAGCGCGCCGCCCCAACATAAGGTAGGTCAGTGGATCGCGCACCGCCTGGAGCTGGGGCGTGCCGGTGACATCCTGAAAAGCATAGGGAAAGGCCATGTCGACGTGGGCGATGACCGCCAGTGTGCCCCGGCTGAGCAGGGCCTGGGGCAGGGCCGCGATGAGTGGAGCCGGAGCCACCGGGATCTTCGAGCCGTCGGGGTTGAAATAGTAGTTGTTGTAAGCGGGGCAACCGCCGCTATAGCAGGCGAAGAGAAAGGCCATGGTGCCCTGGAGTTTGGCGTTGGCAGGGACGTCTTCGGCAGTGAACAGGTTGTTGGGGCCGGCGGGCGTGTCGCGGACCCAGTCCTGGGTAAGCAGCGACCCCTGCATGCTCCGCAGCGCGGGGTCGGCCACAGGGTACTCGGCGCCGTGGGAGCCGGTGAAGAGGACGGCGGGCGGCCCCCCGGGCAGGTCGCCACGAAGAATGTCGATCAGTTGCTGTTTGGTGGCCTGTCTTTGGCTGGTGTAGGTGAAGGCGTCGAGAGTGAACTTGGCGGCGCCGGAACCGAGGGGCCTGTGCTCATCAAGGAAGTTGGGGCAGATGGCGTTGGAGAGCATGGCGGTGGCAACGTCACCCTGGTTGCGAGTGACCCAGACAGCGGCATTCTTTCGCTGGATGGGCAGGAAGGAGGGGTCTTCGTACTCGACGACAGCCTGGGCATAGCGGCCGTAGTCTTCGATGTCGTCGAAGGCCAGGCGGCCGACAGCCCACTGCATCTTGAGCAGGTTCTGGAACTCAAAGGGGATCCGGTCGGGGTGGCCGACGAGGAGCACATAGTAGGGGACGCCCGCGGTGGGATCGACCTTGGCGGTCAGCGAGACCCCGCGGTACTCCGCCCAGTCGTCGGCGGTCTGGTTGAGGCGAACGCCACTCTCGTCCCCCGCGAAGACTTGGAAGAGGTGGTCGTCGTTCACCTGCTTGCGCCGCAGGTCGATGAGCGGCTGCAGCTGGGCCTTGATGGCAGGGTCGGCGTCAGACGCGAAGAGGATGCACCAGCCCGTCTGGGTGAGATCGTCGGGATCGCCGACGCTGGAGTCGGTGCCCAGGTGGGTAGAGTCGATGCTGCGCTGCTCAGCGCCGGGCAAATCGCCGCTGAGATGGGGGAGGCTTTCGGCAGGAAGTGCAGGGGCCGGCTTGCCGGTCGGCGCGTGCACCAACAACGGTATGGGGAGTGTAGCGTCGGTGTCGAGCAAGGTGGCGCTCATGGTCAAGATGACAGGATAAAAGTCAGATCTCGAGGCGGCAGTCGAGCCCGCCGGTGTCGAAGACCGTGGGGGCCGGTGCACTGCTTCCCTGCCCTGCACCGATACCGGGGACGGCGAAGGCGATGTCGCCCGAGGGGGCGACGCCATGCAGCGACCACGCGTCTCCTTCGCGGGCAATCTGCTGCACGGCGAAGCCGAAGGTTATGGCGTCGGGGCCGGTGAAGCTGATGGTGGAGTTCCCGGAGTTCGATGGCTTGATACCGACTTTGGCGTCGACGCCCTGGAAGGCGGAGAGATCGACGCCGACGGCTGTACCGTGCGAATCAATGGCGGTGACAGTAAGGGAGTTGGACTTCAATACCTGGATGATGAGGTAGGCTGTCGCCTCGCCGCTAAGGAAATAATTCTTCACCGTCGGGTTATCGCTCTGCAGCTCGCCTTGGGCAAGATAACTGCCGGCGGCAAAGGGCGCCACCGAGGTGATGGTGACGTTGCTGTAGCTGAACTGCACCGCATGGGCGCTCTTATACGCCAGGTCGAGCGAGGGAACGGAGACACCGAACGCGGCGAGCGTATTGCCCAGAATGCTTAGACCGACGGAGAGGTCGAGAGCGTCGGTGCTCTGGCCGTTGACGGCGGACGCGGGTTTAGGCGGTCCCGGCTGCGGCTTGGGAATGGCGCTGCTCCAAATGGAATCGATTGGGCCGAGCCACTGCATGGTCTGGTCGCGGCCGATGACGTCCAGGGGCTCGATGCCGGTGCGGGGCAGCTTGACCACGTTGTAGCCCAGCTTATTCAGATAGGTCACGCTGGGGTCTTTCTTCTTGGCAACGTTCATTTGCGAAATCCGTCCTTTAAAGCTGTGTCGTAGCCGTGGGTGCAAGCAAGAAACTGGTTCGGGCACGGCAAGGTTACACCAACCAGGCGTATGGTAGCGTGTCTCCATGCCGGTCTACCGGAAAACCGCGGTCGTCCAGCTCGAGTTGCCGAGCGGCGCGATGGAGAGCAGCCTGCCGCTGACATGCGAGCGGGAGTTTGGGGTGATTCTGTCCATCGCGGGCAGAACCTATCCGGCACAGAGCTTCCGGTCGCCGATCAATGACGAGCAGTGGCGGGAGTTCGTCCGCCAACTGCGCGCCTGCAATGTGAACCACGACGAGAAGACCGGATACCGCGGGGCAACGGCGATACGTGCGCTGGCGCGAACCCTGTACCGATCCCTGGCGCAGTTGAGCCCGGCACTGCGGGAGTTTCTGGACAGCGCAGGCGTGCCGCGCCGTCTCGTGATCCAGACCACACGTCCGGAACTGCATCTGCTGCCGTGGGCTGCGCTTTACGACGAATCTGGAAACCTGCTTGCCGCCGGGGATCTGTCGGTAGTCCAGGCGTGGAAGGACTTCAACGAGTTGCCGCTCTCGACCGGCAACCGCGTCCAGTTATTAAAGGTGCTGGGCAGCGACACAAACCGGAGAACGGCTGCCGCACTGGAGGCTCTGAAGCGAACGCCCGAGATCGTCCAGCGGGACGCGGCTGCGGAGTTTGCCGCCGGCAGGCAGGTTACCGGGGTTGACATCCTGCACATCGAGGAGCACGGGAACGCGGTTCTGAGCGAGACGGGCGATGTGCCGGCGACGACGATGGGGGAAACCTTCCGCCAGGCGAAGATGGCGCTCCTATGGAGCTGCTACTCGGGCGCGGCCGACTCGTGGGGCGTGTCGCCGGCGCTCTGCCTGCACAGAAACGGCGTGGGGATGGTGCTGTCGTTTTTGGCCGAGCTGCACAACGACGACGCGGGGTCGATCGCCGAAGCGTTCTTTCTCGATGTCTTCGGCGCGGCGGCGAGCCGGGACCCGGAGTCGGCGCTGCTGCGGATACGATGCGCGAAGGTGGCGACAGAGTTCGCGTTTGCCAACTGGGCTTCGATGACCGTGTATCTGCGGAATCCTCTGGACCTGACAGCACTGCCGCTGAATGGGCCCCGGGTGCCTGCGGCGGGGTGGTTGGCGGACCCGGCCGCGATCTCGAATGTGCCCACGGTTGTCGTCGCGGATGACCCGGCGGACGCCTTCTGGAAGAAAGTCGCGACCCTCGTGAGCCAGTTGCAGCCGGGAACGCAGGATGAGGTGGATGCGTCCGCAGTGGCTTACACCAGGCTGCCGGAGGCGGCATTCAAGGCGTGGCGTGGAAATGTGATCCGGATCGACGAGAGCGCGGGCGCGATGCCGGACGATGCGACGCTGCACGAGCTGGGCCTGGCCAAGGAGAGCGCGCCGGCGACGGATACCGCCGACCGGCTGGTGTGGTTCTTCGCTCAGATCGCGCGCTTCGGATCGCCGCTGATCGTGTGGTCGAATGCCGCCGCGCGGCATATCGAGTTTCTGCGCACGATACAGCCCAGCGCGACCCTGACGTTCCTGCTGCTCAAAGGCCCTGGACCCGACCAACCGGGCCTGATGGAGCTGGTGGACGAGAATCGGTTGGACGAGGCGCTGGCAGCGTGCGCCGCACTACCGGATGCGTGCAGCGACGAGAGCCTCTATGCCGCCTACTATGCATGCGTCCGGGGCGAGCAGCCGGAGCGTGCGAAGCAGTACATCTCCCGCATCCGGAGCATGCAGGAACGCTTGCTGCTGATGGGCAACTTCGTCAGCCGAAATCCCACGATTCCTCTCGGCGACAGCCTTCTCGCCATGATCGGTCCAACCGCAACCGGTGAACCGCCCAGGCGTCCGGAGGACTTCTACCGGCTCGCGAGGCGCCCGCAGCCGCCGGAGGAATCCTCCCTGCGCGAGACCGGCCGGGCCAAACACGAGCTCGCTTACGTGATGCAGAGCCGGGGACAGAAGGAAACGGCAGAGATGCTCTTTCAACTCGCGCTGGTGGATCTGGAGGCGAGCACGGAACGGGATTCGCGATGGTACTTCGCGCTCTCGGCGGTGCTGCGCGACTGGGCCGATTTGCTCTCGGGCCTTCCCGATCGCCTGGACGACGCATCGCGCCTGCTGCGCCGGGCGACGGCCATTCAGGCGTTTCACGGCCTGCGCCTCGAACTGGCATACTCCACCGCGACCGCCGCCCGGATTGCGTTGGCCGCCGGCCACTACACCGAGGCGATCGACCACGCCGTCGACGCAGCCAATCGCTTTGTAAGCTGTCACAACTGGCGCGGCTGGAGCGGGGCGCTCCATATCCTCTTCGACAGCCTCGCCGAGACACGGGAGACAGCGCGGATGCTGAGTCTGGCCCACTTGGCAAAAGAGAAGCTGCAGCTCTCGAATCTGGCGGAAGACCAGCGCGAAGAGCAACGGCAGGCGCTGGCATTCCAGCGGGCGCGGGCGCATTGGATCGCGGGTGAGTTAGCCGCGGCGCGCGCGGAGTTGCAGTCGATACGCGAGGCAGCGGCGGCGAAACAGAAAAAACCGGATGCAGAGGTCGAGCGCCTGTACGAATTTCTCCGGCTTTCTCCCGCAGTACAAACCGGCGACGGAAGCTAGAGAGTGTCGGGAAGGATGGCGCTCAGCGAGCCAGTACGCGACGAGGCGGATGCGACGGGAGCTCCCACGGGCTGGGAGTTTGCTCAGTCGGTCCTCTTTACCGGCCACATGATCGATGCGGCGGATCGCATGGCGCCTCGCTTCCCTCCCCGCGCCGAGGCCGCAGCGCGTACGGCGATCCGGGAGTCGGTCCTCAGGCTCCGCGACGCGGGCGCCATCCCCATGGTGGGCGTCGCCGGAGGTGCGAGCGGGGGCGATCTACTCTTTCACGAGGTCTGCGCGGAGCTCGCTGTGGCGACCCGGCTGCGGCTCGCGCTGCCGGTGGAAGAGTTCATTGCGAGATCGGTGGCGCCGGCGGGAGAGAGTTGGGTGCAGCGGTTTCGGACCCTGATGAAGCGGCTTGGACCCGAAAACGTGCGCGTGATGGGGGAGAACGACGGGCGGAGGTACGCGGCGACAGACAATGTCTGGTCGCGAGCGAATCTCTGGATGGTCGAGGAGGCAGTTGCGCTTGCCCCGCAGCGGACATTGCTTGCCTTGTGGGACGGCAAGGGCGGAGACGGTCCGGGAGGCACGGAGCACCTGGTCAGCGTAGCGCCGAGCTACGGGATTCGCGTGGCTCCGCCGATCCCGATGCAGTCGCTGCTCGGGTGAAACCACTCTAGGGTCCAGGCACAAAGATGCGATGAGCTTTATTGCTTCGTGAGCCGCCGCCCTGTTCCATGAATGTGTTGCGGACCAGCACGTCGAGATTGCTGCCGCTAGGGCTCACCTGTACCGAGGCGACCCGATTGGTATCGGGTGAGCCCGATTGATCCGCCAGGTTGAAAGTGGCCGTTGCCGCCTGTCCGTTGACGACGGCGGACTGCGTGCCCCAATCACACGGATTCGGATCGCACGACCCAAAGGCGTGTATCGAAAGGTTGTTCCCGGACCCGGAAATCACCAGGAGACTCAGGGTGTCGCCCGCCTTCTCTGCCTTTTCCGCCTTGTGACTGGTGTCTTTCCACGTGCCCACCATCGAAGGCGGCGCCGGGTTGTGATGCACCACCAGGTAGATGACTGCAGCTAAGGCAATAACCGCCACGGCCCCGATCCCCGCGATCAAAGGAAGAAACGATCGCTTGACGGCCGGTTTCTCAATCGCCGAAGGCGGATGGGGTGCGGGCAGTTGTACCGGAACGGTGGCATGGACCGGTTCCTGCGCGGTCGCCTTGCTGGGTGCGACATAGGTGGTCAGCGCTTCGATCAAAAGCTGAACGTCGGAGTTCCAGCGCGCATGCGACAACTCGACACTGTTGCGATAGGAGAAGCTCTTGAGGCTCTCCGGAAGCTGGTCGGGAGCAGGCATCTTCGCGCCATGCACCAGCACCGGAATTACTGGCACCTCCCGCTTCAACGCGGACGCAATTTCGAGCACCACAAAGTCGTTCGGATCATCTAGCCGGCGCTGGCCCGTACTATTGGCGATGGTCGCCCAGGCCGGCCCGATGATGGCGAGCAGGACCCCGCAGTCGGCGACGTTTTCCTCGATGGCCTTCACAAAATCGACCCCGGGACGGATGCCGGCCACATCCATAAAGACGTTCTTGGACTCAAACTCACGGGTCAGATCATCGAAGAGCCTGCCTGCCTCGCCCTCAGTGTCATCACGGCGATAGCTGATGAAAATGGGATTTCCCACGCGCCTCCTTCAATCTGCGTCGAATTTCGGACCCGCGTAGCTTCTCTCATGAGAGCGGTCCCTGGAACAGGGACAGAATAACAGTGTGTCGGAGAAATCATAATTTGCGTCCGCGAACCGCAACATGTAGCGCACGATCCATTACCTAACTACAACATATGACCTACGAAATGACTTCTCCGACACACTGATAAGCTGTCCCTGCCGTTTCGGCAATTTGCAAAGATCGCCTGTCGTATCTACACGCTCTCGGAAGTTGAGAGCCACCACCCGCTCCCCGAATACCAGCAACTTTCATCCGGCAGTGTATTTCGCCGCAGCGACCGTACCTTGCTGACGGACCCGCGCCGGAAGGCTTCCGCCAGCTTCTTCCCGGCTTCCTCATCTCGCCCGCCCACGCACGGAAAAATCATCACCGGACACACGAAGCGTGCGTCGAATCGTTCTTCCCCAACCCGTGTCACCAGCAACATGTTCCCCGCCCCGAGCTTTCCTTCGCGACCGTTGGGCGTGAGCGGGAAGAGCAGCCGCCCGGACGGACGCAGGGCATCGAGCCAGAGGTCCAATGGCGCGGTGGCTCCGGCACTCACATAGATGGCGTCGCTTTCCGGAAGCGAGCCTTCCGCTCCCGAGCGCGGAACCACGGTCACCTGGGACAGATGCGCGAGGTTGCCGGCCGCCCTCCGCGCCAGATCCGCTCCGATTTCATAGGCAACAACCTTTCCCGGGACAGAAGTCAACGCTGCCATGATGGCCGTGTAATAGCCGACGCCGGCGCCAATATGGACGACGCTTTCCCCTTCTCTCACATCGAGGGCGGCAAGGCTGTGGGCGTGCAATGAGGGCTGGCCATTGTTGAGCCCACGCTCCTCTTCGAGCGCTATGACAACGTCCTGATAGACCAGCGTCGGATCGGCGGATGGGGTCTGCGTGTATCCATGCCCGTTGAACACCTTCCACGGACCGGGCCCAAGGTACCACTCGCGGGGAGTCGAAGCGAAAGCGGACGTGAGCCGGCTGTGAGGTACGCCCGCGATCGCAGTGATCAACTCCGCAAAGAACGTCCTATGCGCTTCCAATAATTCCACTGTGCTCTGCTCCAGACCGGCGTGCGCTTGCTTGATACCCGGCAACAATAATTGGATTCATTAAAGGCGCCAAGCGCGCAGGATTTCCAGCGGCTAAACAGGCTGCGGAAAGACACTGTCAATGAAGGGTACGGGCTTCAGCCCGTACATAAAGGAAGCAAGAACGTCGGGGTTTAGCCCCTGAGGGCAGCTCTTGGGCGGAGATATGCGGAAAAGCATTCCCTCAGGGCCTAAAGGCCCAATGATTCTGTTTGGTCTGCGTACGGGCTGAAAGCCCGTACCCTTCATTCACTTGGCGGACTATCAGTTCTAGCGTTAAGCGGACTTCCTATTGAGGCTCGGCGTAAACGCTTTTCACGAATCCGGCAGCATTGGTGTTGGGCCAGTCAGGATGCTGCGTCTTGAGCTCGGCGCTGATTTGTTTCCCGGCGTCATCGACTGAAACGCCCTGACCCTTGAGCGCGAGCGCTCGCGTGCGAATTCCGGAGATCAGGTTCCGTTCCGCCGCCACCAGCGAACCATCGCCGGGAGCGCTGTGGTCGGGCAAGATATGTGCGGCGTTGAGGGCGTCTACCTTATCCAGCACAGCAAGCCAGGTAGTCGGTGTTCCACCACCAACGATGTTTGGTATGGTCTTGTTCTGCACCACGTCGCCCGAGATCAACGTGCGGTCCGGTTCGACAAAGGTCAGCTCGTCCCCTTTGGTGTGCGCTTCGCCGAACCAGAGCAGGCGGGCGGTAACACCGCCCAGGTCGACCGTCGCTTCCTGGTTGAACGTCACGTCGGGCCGCCGCAACACCACGCCCGCGAGCAGTTCTTTGTTCTGCGCCGAACGGCTGCTGAACATATCGATCATCTCCTGCCCGTGCTGTTCCATGTCCTGCTGCTGCCCCGCGTTGCGGATCAGGATGGTGCCGGCAGGAAAACCGGGCTCGCCGGCAGCATGCTCCGGATGGAAGTGCGTAGTGGTCAGGAAGAGCTTGGAGTTGTTGGGCGCGAGCTTGGCAGCCACGCGCGCGGCGGTGGCTCCATTTTTCGCGCCCAACCCCGTATCGACCACGAGCGTCGCGCGGCTGCCGACGACGATCGCGATGTTGGGGAAACCCATGATCGCCCAAACATGGTCGGAGATCTTTGTAGCATTCTCTTGAACCATCGGCTGGCTCATCTGTGCGCATGCACTGGTGGTCACGAGTGCAGCCAAAGTCAGAAGTGTCGAAAGCGATTTCATAGTGTCCTCTTTGTGCATCCAAAGGTTCGGTCCGCGCGATCCGGATCAGGATAAGGTGACAAACAAAGATTGTCGATCATAAGCCGCTCTATTAGGCTCGGGGCATGGAACCCGTCGTCGCACCTGCTCTGGATGCACATGGTATGTTGGCTGTCGCTCTGGAACAAGCCCGCATTGGGATTGCTGAGGGCGGCATCCCGGTGGGCGGAGCTATCTTTCACACCGACGGCACCTTGCTGGGCGTAGGGCGCAATCGCCTGGTGCAAGAGGGCAACGGCTCGCTGCACGGGGAGACCGACGCCTTTCGCGCTGCTGGACGCCGGCCGACCTGGCACGACACCATCCTGGTGACGACGCTGGCTCCGTGCTGGTACTGCACCGGCCTGATCTATCAATTCCGCTTCCGCCAGGTGATCGTGGGCGACAGCGTCAACGCCCAGGGTGGCGTGAACTGGCTCCGTGAGCAAGGTATCGACATCGTCGATCTGCACTCGCAGGAGTGTATCGACATGATTGCCGAGTTCCAGCGGATCCACCCGGATCTGTGGAAAGAATGCATCGGTGAAGCCTGATCGGTCGCGATGACAAATCTCACTTTCTCGGAACCCTGTGGTTTGTCTTGCCGACACGATGACCCATTGACACTACTCCCGATCTGCGGTTCCCAACAAGCATCTGATTCGAACCGGCGCTCCGCCCCACCCTTTGTCATCCCGACCGAACCCCGGATTTCCTACTACGCAGGGCCACCAACGACCACGTATGCGGCTTTCATCGAGGAAAGCCGCATGAAGTTCGCTGATCCCACCAAGCTTCACAGGAAATCCGGGGGAAGTGGAGGGATCTGCAGTTCTCTCAACCAGCATCTGATTTCTGATGGAAGCGGCGCCGCCCGGAACGAGCTGTACACTGCTCTTCTCGAAACACAGGAGCTGAAACGTGATAGCAACGCAGAACTTGAACGCCAAAGTCGACGCATACCTCGCGAAGGCGCAGCCCTTCGCGCAACCGATTATGACGCACTTACGGGAGCTTGTGCACAGAGGCTGCCCCGAGGTCGAGGAAACGATCAAATGGAGCCGGCCCTTTTTTGAATACCGCGGTGCAATTCTCTGCAACATGTCGGCGTTCAAGGAGCACTGCAGCTTCGGCTTCTGGGGCGAGGAGATCGGCGCTGTCCTGCGTGAGGCCAAGGTTCTGCGCGAGGACGGGATGGGATCGCTGGGCCGCATCACCTGCGTAAAAGATCTACCCTCCGACAAGCTGCTGCTCGGCTGGATCCGCCAGGCGGCATCTTTCGTGGACAGCGGCCAATATACGAGCCCGATCGCGGCCAGACGCAAGGTGGTGAAACCGCAAAAGCCGGCTCTCAAGACGCCCGCGGAGTTCGCGACCGCATTGCAGAGAAATAAGAGAGCTGCAGCGGTCTTTGCATCGTTCAGCCCAAGCTGCAAACGAGAGTACGCGGAGTGGATTGCCGACGCAAAACGCCCGGAGACACGGGACAAGCGGATCACGTCCGCAGTGGAGTGGATCGCCGAGGGCAAGCAGCGCAATTGGAAATATCAGAACTGTTAAAGGCGCCGATTTATTTTGTCTCTGCGCCCTTGCCTGCATCCGGAAGAACTGCAGTGGGGTAGAGGTCCGGGAGCGGTTTGCTCTGCTGGTCGAGTAGTTCGGGACGAGGCAAAGGCTTCCGCGGGATCATCTGTTCGCGCATAGCTGCGTTGTAGACAAAGATCGCTTCCACCACAGCGATCTGCTTCAGGTCCGCCGCCTGCAGGCGCTCATAGGTATCCATATTGGAATGGTGGGTCCTGGTCTCGTAGTCCATTGGATCCTGGATGAACTGGAAGCCGGGGATGCCGACGTCGTCAAACGATAGATGGTCTGTGCCCCGTGTATTACGGTTGGTTATGGTGGTTACGCCCAGGTCCCTCAGCGGGGCCATCCATTGCGCAAAGATGGTATCCACCGCGGCATTGCCCTGGGTATAGATGCCTCGAATTCTGCCCGTTCCGTTGTCGACGTTGAAATAGGCGGAGATAAGTTTCTGCTCCGGCTTGAGCTCGAGCGGCCCCGCCGGCTTCCTCAGAAATTCCGGCAGTTCCATCTGGTCCGGAGCAGTGGAGAGCGGGAAGCTACCGAAGTGTTGCCTGACGTATCCCTTGCTGCCGAAGAGTCCTTCTTCTTCGCCGGACCACAAAGCAATGCGGATGGTCCGCCGCGGCTTGACCTGGAGCGAGTTCAGGATGCGCATCACCTCCAAAGCAACGACCGAGCCGGCCCCATTATCCGTAGCGCCGGTACCCGCGATCCAGCTATCCAGGTGGCCGCCAACCATGACGATCTCGTCCTTCAGCTTGGGATCGGTTCCAGGGATTTCGGCAACCGTGTCGAAGCCATGCTCGTGGTCTCCAGTAAACTTGGTTTCGACATCCATCTCAATCGAGACGGGAACGTGGTTCTCGAGTAGTCGAAAGACCCGGCCGTAGCTCTCAATCTGCATCACTACCACGGGAAAGGGGACAGCCGTATCCCGGTGATAAGGAGTGCGGCCCAGTGCGGCGCCGTTGTCGTCGAAGATGATCCCAGTGCCTCCCCCGTTCTTGCCGTCGCGGCTGGGAACGATAACGCCCGCGACTTTCTCCTCGGCCAGGAACGGGATGAGCTTACTGGTAAGCTTTGCGCGTTTGGTATAGCGGTCGATGCGCGCCTGCATATCCGGATCACCGCCCTGAACGGGAAGAGACTCGAGATCCTTGAGGTCCTGATCGGTATAGCGCTCAAAGAAAGGCTTGTCGGGCACCGGCACATCGCGCATTGGGTCGAGCAAGACGATCTTGCCGGAAAGTTTTCCCTTGTATTTGCCGATATCGTTCTCGTCGTTAATGATGGCGGCGATGGCTTGCGCGGTCACGGGCCCGTTGGTGGAGGGCGACCAGGGAGTAGCTTGGGCTACGAAGACGGCCGTATCCGGTTCTGTCATCCGAACCCAGGTGTTGAGCTGTTGCCACCCGATGCCGAACTCGCCCCAATCTTCCAGATGCGCGTTGACGCAGCCCATCTTGGTGAGTTGGTCCCGCGTCCATGCGTTGGCCTTCGCCATGTTGGGCGAACCGGTCAGGCGCGGGCCGATTCCGTCCGCGAGACCTCCGGCGTAGTCCATCACATGCGAGTGCTGCAGGCCCTCCTCGCGAATTGCGTTGTACGCATTCAGGTCGACTGACTCGGCGATGGGCTGTTGCATCTGCGAGTCGTTCCAGCCCGCCGGCTTGTCTGCTGCGCTAGAAAGAGCGGAACCGGCAGCGACCATGACCACCGCGGCAAACACAAGGCTGCGTCTTTGAAGCATGAACATTGCCTCCTAAAATGGAAGAAACAGCGACTATAACTGATGGATAATTGGTCCGGAGCGCCTTGGCAAGCATAACAGCTTAGCGTGATGGGCAGATCGAAACCTGGGCGGCACTTATCCTGTTCACCCAGATCAAGTCTGGGGAGAGTTTCCGGCTTGTCAAACGGACCGATTTAAGGAGAGTGCATGAGGAACTCTGTCGCGGCCTGCCTGGCGGCAACATTTATTTCTTCCCTGCCTTGTCATGCCGCGACCTCTGACAGCGCAAGCAGTCCGACAGCCACGCCGGTCAAACATATCGTGGTGATCTTTGATGAGAATGTTTCCTTCGATCACTACTTCGCGACCTATCCCAATGCGCTGAACCTGCCCCACGAGACCCCGTTCAAAGCGCGCGTGGGCACGCCGCGGGTGAATGGTTTGACGGGCGCACTCCTTGAGTACAACCCAAATTTCCTGAACGTAAAAGTAAATCAAAGCTACGCCGCGAATCCCTTTCGGCTGGGGCCCGCACAGGCGGCCACGGCGGACCAGAATCACGGCTACCAGCAAGAGCAGCTTGCCTTTGACCGCGGCCTGATGGATTCGTTCCCGCAGTACACCGGCCTTCCCGCGCTGGCGACACAGAAACTGCATCCCCAAAGCCTGGTGGGGGCCCCGCCGGAATACCTGCATCAGACAAAGGGCCTGGTCATGGGCTACTACGACGGAAATACGGTGACCGCGCTGTGGAACTACGCGCAGCGGTATGCCTTGAACGATAACTCGTATGGATCGACCTTCGGGCAGTCGACACAGGGAGCCATCGAGCTGATCTCGGGGCAAACAAACGGCGTGACCGATCAGATCAACGCAGCAGGTTTCTTAGTTGCAGCTGGAAATGGCACTTTTACCGAGATTGCGGATGGTGACCCGATTGGTGACAAATGCTCAAGCACTACCTGGGGTCAATTGCACTACACCGGCAACAACATCGGCCAGATGCTGAGCAAGCACAGCGTAACCTGGGGATGGTTTGAAGCAGGCTTCGATTTGACCAGGATAAACAAGAACGGAAAAACGGGCTGCTCGCGCAGCACGATGTCAGAAGTTACCCAGGTATTATCCGCGGATTACATTCCGCATCACGAGCCTTTCCAGTACTATACGCCGACGGCAAACCTGCTCCATACGCGGCCGGCCTCCGTTCAGATGATCGGCAAGGAGGGAGATCCGGCGAATCATCAGTACGACACCGGCGATTTCTTCGCTGCAGTGAAGGCAGGTAATTTCCCTTCGGTAAGTTTTGTCAAGGCTCCGGCCTATCAGGATGGGCATGCCGGCTATTCCGATCCGCTCGACGAGCAGAAGTTCGTCGTCACCGTGATCAACTTCCTTGAGCGCCAACGGGAGTGGAAGAACACAGCGGTGATTGTGGCCTACGACGATTCCGATGGATGGTACGACCACCAGATGGGGCCAATCCTGAATTCGTCGACGAGCAAGTCGGATGGGTTAACTGGACCGGGCCAATGCGGCAACGGAAAGACCGCCCTGCCTGGACCCGGTGTGGACCATGCGCAGGGGCGGTGCGGGTATGGTCCCCGTCTGCCGCTGCTGGTGATCTCTCCTTTTGCCAGGCGCAACTACGTCGATCACAGCTTGACGGATCAGACTTCCATCCTTCGCTTCATCGAAGACAATTGGCTGAATGGTGAACGTGTGGGAAGCGGATCCTTCGACGCCATCGCTGGTTCCATCAACGGGATGTTTGACTTTGCGCATCCGGATGCGAAGCCGTACCTCCTGGACGAATCGACCGGACAGGTTCTCCAGCAGTGAATACTTCCTCATAACTTCCGATGGCTCACAAAGCTTTGCGGTAGTGGACACAGCGATCAACGACCTCAAACCCCAGCGCTTCGTGAGCGCGTTGGGATACGTCATTGTCGAACCACGTATCCGACGCCACCTCAACGCACCTGTGGCCCCGTGCCCAGTCTTCGGCAGCCGTCATAAGTTGTGCGCCTATGCCCTTCTTACACTGACTCTGCAATACGAACCAACCCTCGATGAACCCTACCGGAACTCTGGTGTCGCAGCCGTCGGCGTGAGAGCGCAAGCCAACTTCGAGAAAGCCCACGATTACCCCGTCGCCCGCGTCTGCAACCAGGATGGCGAGTGGCATCGTTGCGCTCGACTTCCCAGAAAGAATCTCTGTGAGTTCCTGCCTGTGTTCTTCGATGGAGGATTCCGGCCACAGAGCCACTCGCATATGTGACAGTTGGTCACGATCCGACGGTGTACCAAACCTGATGCGGGATTCCATGATTTTTTGCAGGAGATCAAGCGCTTCTTATGTATTGATAGCTCATCGCTTCGTAGCTGTGGCAAGAAAATGAGAATGGGGCTTGATACAGCGGAAAGTGCAACAAATGCAGCCTGTCCCCGGATTTCCTACTACGCGACTCAACTACGGCTGTTGACTCTTGCCCGCACTATCGAACGCGACTGTGGAGTTCTCCAGAATCTGGATCGCCTTCCGGTAATCCAGATCGGGCGAGACCGGAGAGAAATGGCTCGTCTCCTCCGTGATCTGGAAGCTCAGAGATTTGACCATCAGGGCCTTGCCCGTCAGATTCACCTTCATGCCTGTAACTTCCCAGTCGTGGCCGCCAATGTCCGCCTGTTCGAGAAGTATCGTTCCCCCTTTGTCCAGCCTACCGAGAACTCCCCATCCGAAATCGACATCCGAGATGAGGTGGGCATCCAGCCGGGTCAGGCGTTCCTGCGCCTGGTCGATCCAGACCTCGCCGGCCATGCCGCGGAAGATATTCGCCTCCTCATCGGGCGGAACGAAGTGCGGGTTGGGAGAGAAGCTCAGGCGATAGCATTCCCCCGCACCGCAGGGAGCCATATCTTCGAAGCGATACAGGAACGCATCCGGCAGGAGGCGCATCAGGCGGTTGACGCGATCCGCGTCTTTCTGCTCGCGCTTGTGCCGATGCTCCTGGACCTCGGGGGAAATCGCCAGTGTATTCAGCCGGTCCAGTTCGGCCTGATTGGCCTGGACACTCAGCGGGCTGCCGTGGATCGCGACCAGGCGGGCGACATCGCCATCCTTGGTTTCGATAATGTCCTTCGTGGTGTCGTGCCGTTCGTCCGTTTTACGGAGAAGAAACCGGAGCGGCCGATGGTTTTGATCGGCGTCCAGCCTGTTTTGCGTTGCGCGGCGCACCAGGGCAGTGGGATCGATGGCCGCCGGTTGCTCCATTTGGGCAAACGAACCCCCTTCTGCCGCGAGCGCAAGCAGAATCAGCCCGATGACTATGCGAGTGCTCATCAGGCGCAAGCATCCTTGGTGCGGTCCACAGCCTGAGACTAGTTGGGTGGCGCCGCGGCCGGTGGCGCCGTCTGACCCGCCGCGGGCCCCGGAGGCGCGGCTTGGTTCGTAGCCGGTGCAGTTTGCTGGCTTGGCGCGGCCTGCTGGGCCGTTGCCGGCGGCGGCGGAACTGCGATCGGTGCGACCGCAGCGGACTGCCGCGGCTCAGGTGTCACAGGCAGAACAGCCGTATTCACCACCGTAGGATCATCGCGCAACTTGAGATAGAGTGTTCCATTCGGACGCGGCACGCTCAGCGCCGTGTCACCAAAGCCTTCCGGCACCGTGACCGCATTGGCCAACTGAGCGTCTGTGCCGACCTGGTCCAGCAGAAACAGATCTGTTCCAACCAGGGTGCACAACGCTGCGCCCTCGGCGCACTTCAGCTCCTTCAATTGCGGCACGCGCACTAACGTGGCCAGAGGCTGCCAGTCCCCTGGTATGCCTTCGCCGCTGACGGGGCGAAAGCGTATTGGGCCAAAAGCCGACCCTCCAAATGCTTTCGCCGGATCAAGCGTCACCAGTGCGGTCTTGCTATCCTGCAGCACGATGTCGCCTTCCCCGACTCGCAGCACCTTAGAGAACGAATTGTCGTTGCTGGCCACTTCGATGGCCTGGTTGCGGGGAAAAGCTGCGGGCGTTACCGCCTGAATGAAGAAGGTCAGTTGCGCGTGATCAGGAAGTTCATCCTGACTGCCCAACTGCACCACCGAAGCTGGCCCATCGGACCGGACGCTCTTGTTCATCAGCTTCACGCTGGGCCGCGCTGGTTGCACGGTAGAGTCCAGATCGAGCACGCGTCCATCTTTCAGCGTGACCTTGGCCACAACTTTCTCGTCTGCGTGAAAAGACGCGGACTGCGGAGCGGTGAGCAGGAGCGAGTCTTCACTCCCTGTGTGCGTGAGCGCGCCAGCGGGCGAGAACACAACGTCGTTGACTGTCATGGTTGCGACCTCATCCAGCCGCGTGCCCTTCAACACACCCTGATGATCGCCCGCATGGAGTTTGAAGCTATCCAGGCTCCCCGCCTCGGAGTACGTGTGCAGGGGAACCTGATCCTGCTTGTCCAATCCCACTTGCTTTAACTGCAGGTTCACCGTGCCCACCTTCGCCCCGTCGAGCGGCATATCGATCTGGATTTCATTCGGCTTCACGGCTTTCCAGGTCGCATCGAGCGTCTTGCCCTCTGCATCTTTCACCGTTACGTCCTCCACGCAAGCGACCTCCGCGGAGTCCAGGTGCACCGTATCTTTGCGCCCCACGATCAGCGCATGCTGATCGGCGGACGCCAGTGTCCACTGCTCCGGGTGAGCGCTCACCAGATGAAAGCTCGGCCCTTCGAATGGCGCAAAACCCCAATAACCGTGAAGGGTTCCAGTCACGCTCGGAGCAAGTTTCTGCGCCTCCAATGCCTTGGCGTCGACCACAAATCCGCCCTGCAAAGGATCCGGGGTTGCGGGAATGTCGACGCTCTGTCCTGACTTGCTCTGGACACGCAGCACAAAATCGTGCGCGTAGCTGCTGGCAAAGACATAGGGCGCCCCAACCACCGGCAGCACCAGGGGCTTCTTTTGCGCGCACAGAGTGTTCTTGGGATCGACCGCATGCATCACCGGCAAGTCTGCGGCTTGGACGGCGGGGAGCCCGATCACGAGCACCGACTGCGGCTTGTGAAACGAGGGCGGATTATTCAGCTTGAGTACAAGCGTGTCGCCTTTCGGCATGGCGAGCGCCGGCAGATACTGGTACTCCGCGGTGTGAAAGCTGTCCAGGATTCGTGCCATATCCAGCACCGTGCCCACGTACACACTGTAATAGCCGGCGCCTGCCTGTTGCGTGTACGACATTTGTGACAGCATGTCGCCGGCCGCGCCCGATGTGAACGTTTGCACGACGCTCGCGCTGCGCCCGTTGTCGAGCACCAGGCTGTCAGGATTCTGTACCAGGCACGGCGCCTGTTGTTCGGTAGGTTTGTCGAAGCACTGCTGATCGACTTTGATATTGAGGCTTCGCGCCAGAAGCTTTGTCTGGTCTTCCACCAGCTTCGGATCGCCGGTATCCGCAGTTTTCACCGCGGCGAGATAAGTATCCAGCCTCGCGCGATCCAGGCTTGCCTGGTGAAGGTCCTGCGCAGCGCGCACGAACGCTCCGGGCCGGCCGCGCACGGCGTTGCGCAACGTGGTGAAGTCTCCGCCTGTCTCGGGGGCAAGAAATAGCAAGACCTGCTGCGCGCCCTCAGGGACGGTTACGTAAAGTCCCTCTTCGCGAATCTTCTTATTCCACGTCTCTGCCTTGGTAAACCAATTTTCCGGAGGCGGGTTGACCGAACCGCGGAGAAACGCCACCACCAGCACATAGCGCGCTCCCTCGTGCTCGGGAAGGTCGGGATGCACCCACAAGCGGTCGCCCGCCGCCAGCGACGCCACGGCGCCGATCGGCAAAGTCTTGTCACCGCGGGTGACCTTGGCCTGAATACGAGGGCCATCAAGATCGAATGCTGGCCCCCCATCCGCGTGCGCCAGCCGCACCGTGCAGAACAGCAGGAAACACCAACGTAACCAATTCAGTCGCATCCTTCGATTATAGAAAGTTTTCGTCATACGGTCAGTGGCGGGTTTGCCTCATATCTCGTACTTGGATGCGTGTTCCCCCTTTAGTAACACTCCGCATCGCCGGCGACCCGCAAACGACGGTAACGATCAGACCCGTGAACCACCCGCAAAGCTTCACACACTTTCTGCAACTTAAAGAGGAAGAAGGGTTTACGAGAAATACTGAAAGCGATCATTGGGTGTTGGGCACGGTGGTTAGCGCCCCAAAACGACGGGTGCCCCACCCTTGAACCCGTTTTTGGGTTCAAGGGTGGGATACCACGACGCTGGCTGCCTTCTGTTAATCGTCCAGCTCCCACCACGGGGTAGCCAGGAACGCGTGGGTTTCCCCGTTGATCAAGCCATAGCCCACGATCTCTCCAGCATCATTGACGGAGAGAGCACCCTGCAGATACCACGGCGAGTTCTTCGGGATGAGGGTGTTGAGGTCCACCGGCTTTTTGTCTTTCCAGATGAGGGCGCGTGAGTTGAAGGTGGTCCCATCGATCGACCAGCCAACCATCTCGCCTCTGTCGTTAATGGTCCTGCAGCATGGTGCCACGGTTATGATGGCCCCGGGAAATGCGCCGTAGTCCTGCATACCGGTCTTTCTGGTCCACTTGAAGGCGTGAATGGTGCCATCCTTAGGCGAGATCGCCCCCCCGACGACTTCACCCAGGTTATTGATACTGGAAGCAACGTTATACGTGCCTCCCAGGTTGCCGAGGTCAGTGGGCGAACCATCTCTTTCCCAGAGCACAGCATGCGCCCCAGCCGGGTTCACAGGCGGCAAAGAGGTGTTCGAGCACAAACCCGACGAGCCGACGGCCTGGCCGTAGTCGTTGATGCCGAAGCCGAATGCGACGGTGTCGCTGCCGTACGGATGGAGTTCATGGATCTCGCCATTTGGTTCCCAGATCACAGCTTCAAAACGGAAAACCTGATTGGGCGTGCCCGGTGAGCAGGTTGTATCCGAAATGCCATTCTCCGCAAACCCGATTACCTGGCCTTGATCGTTAAGATCAAATGCGCTGGCGTTTTTGCAGCCCTTCGAGTCCTTGCCGCACTTCAGGTTGGGAAGCGCCTTCAAGGCCCCATTTTTCCAGATGGCCCCGAGGCATTGACGGTGAGTCTTGTACCCGCAAAAGTCTTCGCCGGTCGGACCGAAATAAGTGGAGGTCTCGGAACTAATCGCTGCCTCGCCACTCAAGTTGGGGCCGTCCGCCCCGCTGTTGCAAGCGGGACAGGCCGCTCCGTCGAGTGTGCCGAGGTCGTGCAAGCGGCCGCGGCCATACCAAAGGAAGGCGTGTTGGGGGCCGCCGGTAACGAGGTTCGCAGACCCAGCCACCCAGCCCGCATTGTTAATGTCAGTAGCTGTGCTATTCGTCCCGGCTCCGCCCAAGGTGCCGAGATCGGTAATGGTGTAGTGGACAGGTTTGTGCGCCTGCTCGGCCAACCCGGCTGGCATCGCCAGAAGAGCCAGCAAACCTAACGATGAACTACTAAAGTGCAATCTGGATTTCATATCGTCTCCTTTTGTCTCTTTCGCAACCGCGGGACGCCGCAGTCAGCCGGTTTTTGTTTTCTGCACGCGAGCCAGAAGTGAATTCAGGCAAATGAGCGTTGAGCCATCGGTTGCCCGCGAGCGATGCAGCTCCTCCGAATTGAGCCATTCCTCTAGCGCCGGTTGGTCCAAATTTGAGGCCACTCCGGTGTTTTCCAGCGCAATCATCTCCCCTTCCGCTGAGCATCGCGGGCACCATCCGCGTTGAGAGCTCCCGCTCCGCAGGATCAACAAAGAATCGGATTCGATGGTGATCTTCGTATGCTTCGCCATGAGGTTCCGCCTTCCGAAAACGGCCTACGTGACGCAAACTTGCCCGTAAGGCGTTGGATAAGTCCTTACAAAGCTCCTGAAAACTTCTGATAATTTCTCGCAATCCTGTAAGAGCCAGAAACAAAAGCACTTCAGCGGACGCGGAGGCGGAGGATACCTGGGATTAAATGACTGAATCGTGCTAGCATTTGCTCGAACTTAGGCTCACGTTTTGAGATAGCCGCCCAATGCCTGCAAACGCTAACCCGAAAGTTAAAGAGCTATACGAGTTCGGCCCTTTTCGCGTTGATCCCGTAAAGGAAACTCTGCTACGTGCGGGCGAATCCATTCCCCTGACACCGAAGACGTTTCAGATCCTCCTGGTCCTGGTTCGCCACAGCAATGAGGTCGTCACCAAAGAAGACTTAATGAAAACGGTCTGGCCGGACACTTTTGTGGAAGAGGCCAACCTCAGCCGCAACATCTTCATGCTGCGCAAGGCGCTGGGCGAGCGTCCGC
>Ga0182015_10002145_pt1 | contig 24529 bp, 16 predicted proteins | sample 712P3MmetaG_FD_120478 | JGI IMG/M metagenome (GOLD analysis project Ga0182015, IMG submission 120478) | Permafrost microbial communities from Stordalen Mire, Sweden - 712P3M metaG | ecosystem: Environmental > Terrestrial > Soil > Wetlands > Permafrost | place: Sweden: Stordalen | collected...
AGCGAGTACCCGCTGCCGTTGGAAAGAAACTTTGCAGTCTTATCGGCCTGGCCCTGGTTGGCCTCGAAGCTTAAGGGAATCTTTCCGTAGTTTTCGGCCAGTTGCGCCTTGGTCGCCGCAGGATTATCCGCTGCCTGAGAGGCCGGGCCTTGCGCTAAGGACGTGAAGGAGGCTGCCGCGATGAGTCCGCATACTAGCAGGACTCGCACTGGGGAGGATTGAATGCCCAACGACATGACTGACTCCTTTGAACTTCGCACGGCTGTTTGGGGAAGGCTCGACGGATTGGACCCGCTCCTGCACAGTATGCGGCATTCGTACTCAAAATGCGTCAGGAATCGAATCATCGCTTTGGAGAGCGGCGCCCCAGGGTGACAAATCCCCGGCAGGCGGCCGGCGTTCGCCAATCGGCCTTCGCGGAATCCTCGGTTCACACGAACAGGCCGACGCGCTCATTGAGCCGGAGGCGGCGTCATTTGGCTCGTCGCCAAACCGGGAATCGCGACCCAGCGCCGCTGTCCGGACCGGCGGTGCCCGCCTGTGTTCACCCTCACACTTTTCGCTTGCTCGCCTCTGCTACCATAAGGACGATTGCAGTTCCTGCCGCCGGAGAGGCCGATTGAGCGTTCTCATCGTCTCCCGCCCCCGCGACCGGAGCCCGGCTAGTAGTAAAAACAAACGGCATTTGCAACAGAAACAAGCGGCATTTCCAGTCTTGCCGCATTCCAGGAAGGAGAATTTTTCTATGCCTCTAGTCTCCATGCGGCAGCTCCTCGACGAGGCCGCCAAGGGCGGTTATGGCGTCGGCGCATTCAACGTCAACGATATGGAACAAATCCAGGCCATCATGATGGCGGCCAAGGAAACCAAGTCGCCGGTCATCGTTCAGGCCAGCCGCGGCGCGCGTCAGTTCGCCGAGGATCTCTACCTCTTCAAGCTCATTCAGGCGGCGGCCGAGCTCAATCCCGAGATTCCCATCGCCATGCACCAGGACCATGGCAACAGCTTTGAGACCTGCAAGAGCGCCATCCTGCTCGGCTACACCTCGGTCATGATGGACGGCTCGCTCAAGGAAGATGGCAAGACCCCCAGCTCATTTGAAGAAAACGTCGAAGTCACGCGCCGTGTGGTGGACTACGCGCACGAGCGTGGCGTTACGGTTGAAGGCGAGATCGGCGTGCTGGGTGGCGTTGAAGACGGACACGGCGCGGGCGGATCGGGCCTCGACCACATCACCGACCCAGACCAGGCAGTCGAGTTCGCCGAGAAGACCGGCGTCGATGCCTTGGCTATAGCGATCGGAACCAGCCACGGCGCATATAAGTTCACCAAGAAGCCCGATGGCTCGGTGCTCAAGATGGATGTGCTCATCGCCATCCACAAGCGCCTGCCCCACACCCACCTAGTGATGCACGGCAGTTCGTCGGTCCCCAAGGATCTGCAGGACGAGATCAACAAGTACGGCGGAAAGCTGAAGGAAACATGGGGCGTGCCTGTCGAAGAGATTCAGCTCGGCATCCGCAACGGCGTGCGCAAGATCAACGTCGACACCGACAACCGCCTGGCCATCACCGGCGCAATCCGCAAGGTCTTCGCCGAGACGCCTGAGAAGTTTGACCCGCGCGACTACCTCAAGCCTGCACGCGAGGCCATGAAGAAGGTGGTTGCTCTTCGCATGACCCAGTTCGGCCAGGCCGGGCACGCCGGCGACTACTCGCCCATCCCGATCACCGAGATCGCCAAGGGCTACGCCAACGGCACACTCAGCACCCAGCCGCTCGTTGCCGCCAAGTAATCTGGGCAGCGAGCGTCGACGGAACAGCAGGCCGGGTCTTTAACCCCGGCGAAGGCTCCGCCAGAAAAGGAATCGGGCCGCTTCGCGTGAGCGAAGCGGCCCGATTCTTTTGAGGCTCAATCTCAAATCCACTGCCTGCCGGATTGGCTTATTTGTGTGCGCCGCCAGAACTGCCTGAGGAACCGCTCGACGAGCCTGAGCTGGACGAGCTTGAACTGGACACGCTGCTGCTCGAAGACGAGGAACTGCCGCCTCCGCCGCCGCTCGAGTGCGAACTGCCTCCGCCTGAACTGGAACTGCCGCCACTATAGCCACCGTGCGCGCTCCCGCCTGACCTAGACCCGCCACTGTAGCCGCCGTGCGCGCCGCCTGAGCTGGTTCCGGAGTAGCCCCCGCTGCTGCCATGGTATCCGCCGGTCGAATCACGACTCCAGCCGCTTCCGGAATGGCTTTGCAGATCGCCGGACCGGTTGCTGACGGGTACATTCACGGTGATGGTCTTTCCGCTCACGTTGACCTGCTTTGACATGGTGAAGCTCTGCGTTTTGCTGTCGAAGTGCAGAGGGATGGGCGTGGCCTTGGCGATGGAGCCTTTTGTCAGCGGCTCCGGCCGGAGCTCATGGCCAACAGGATGCGGTTCATCCGCGCGTGCCAGCGGAGGAAGATAACCGTCGCGAAACTCTTTCGGCGGAATTTCGAGAAACTCGACCGCGTGCTCTGAGTTCAAATGAACTGGCTGCACCAGCTTGTTGCCATGGGCATCTACTGCGAAGACTTCGTGAATGTGATTGATGGGAATGTGTCTGGCTACATCGTGCGGATGGAGCGGCACGAAGGCAACCGTCTTGCCATTCTTGACCCACATAACGGGCGGATGGTGATGGCGGCGATGGCCCACCACCCATGCATAGTGGTGATTGTGCCTGATCCAGCTTCCCGCGTGGCAGACGGCCCAGTCCCACGGTACGCGTTCCCCCAGGGGCTGCATGTCGATCACGCGCTCCTGACCTGAGATCTGGATCTGCGCTAGTCGATAGCGGACAGTCTCAGGCATGCAGGGAAAGCCGTTGGTCTCGACGCGCGTCTCGGCGGTCTTGTTGGGACCAGGAGCCGCGGGCTCACGCGATGCCTGCGGGGACGTCACCAGATTTGAGGCAGTGCCAGCCTTTAGCGGGGCCGCTGTTCCGAGCGCATGCGTTCCGGGCGAGGGCAGGCCTTCCGCAGCGCCTGTCTGAGCGCCAGTCTGGGGCTCGGCGAGAGAGGCCGGTTCCCAGCAGGTGCCGTAGGGCTCGCAATTAAAGAATGTGCCCTGGTTCTCGAGGTCGGCCAGGCCGGGGATCGGCTCCGAGAGCCCTGATGCCTTCATCACATCGGCCACCGCTTGCGTGCGCGTGCTGTAGCGGTTGGCCACCCACTTGTCCCAGGCGGCGAATGAAGCCGGATCCTGAACGGGGGGGGTGGCCAGGGGGTGGCCTTCATGAAACACCACAGTCGCGCCGGGTTTGAGGCGCTGCTCGGCGCTGCTTTGAAGGCCTCGAATCTGAACCATGCCATCTTCCAGTGCGGTCATGGTCATCGCGTCCATGTAGCTGGTGATGCGCAGATGGGCCGACTGCCCGTAAGTGACGACAATGTGATCGCTGGGAGTGCGCAAGTCAAACAGCTCGCCGCTGACAAACGGACGAACGTGCAGCGTGACAGTGCCGGAGAGAAGAGCGACTTTGGTGACGGGTTTGCCGACGACCGTTTCAAGCTCGTTGAAGACCAGAACAGAGTTCTCGGCGAGATAAATTGTTGATGCGTTCTCCAACTCGATCTCGGCCCTGCCGTTGCCGGTAGCCAGTGTGAAGCCGTTTTCAAGCGGGAGGTCGGCGCGCGCCAGCTCCCAATCCGCGCCCTTTGCGCCGCGCGCCATGCGCACATCGCCCTCTGTGTAACTAATGCGAGCGATCTGCGGATAGGTCACTGCGTCATGATGCTCGTTGAGGATGAAAAGCGCATCGTCCTTGAGCTTCTGCGACGAGTCGCCGTTGAGGATCTTCGCGATCTCGTCGAGGGCGCGCGGCTCATCCTGGCGCATCATCGCGTTGATCGTCAGCAGCTTCACATCGTCGCTGTCATTTGCATTGATCCTCACATGCTTGCCCGCCCGGGCGTTAATCTCGATTCCCAGCGCTTCGCAGTCGTCGATCCAGCGGCTCTTGGGATAACTGCTCTTCAGCTCCCCGCACGCGTCGAGCGACAGTTTCCACTGCGACAGCTTGTTTTCCGCATAGGCCTTCCAGTAGAGCGCCGCATCGGCGCGGTTGCCACGCTGGACGGCCACCGCGGTAAACAGCTTCACGGCATCTGTCCACCGGCTCTGGTCAATGGCCACCTTACCCTGGACAAACTGGCTGTTGTCTTGCTTATCCGCTGCCGTCGAAGCGACCGAAGACGGCTCGTCCATGAACGACCCTGCAATTCCCGTATCCGCTGCCATGCCGCCAGATGCGGTACCGCCGGCAAAGGACTGACCAAGGGCCTGCCCCGACAGCGCCAGGGCAGTGCCGCTCATCGAGAGCACGACGATAGCCCGAAGCATCGCACTGTGAATTCCAGGCAATGTCTTCATATCGTTCCTCCCTGCGGGCGGTCGCTTCCAGCCGAAATCTGGTCAGTACTCCGGGAGCGCAAAACGCGAACCTCAAAGAGCAAACCGTCGCCATTCATCTCTTCTTGCAGCCTGGCAAGCGCTGCACCGTTCAAGCGGCCCGGAGAGTTTGCCGCCTCCGCCAGAAGGCGATCCAGATGGTCCAAGGCCGTGCTAAGCGCGGGATCGTCGTCCGGAGCTACGTTCTTCCGGCAGAGCCGGTTTGCCGCGAGCAGGCTCCTTGCCTCATCGCGCAAAGGAGTTCCGGTTCCGCTGTTGTCCAGGTCGGCATGCTTCAACTCGACCAGGAAGCGCTCTGAGCGGTCGAGGTGATCGCTGAGGACTACGACCACCACGCGGGGTTGGGCTTGCGCGCCGGTGTTTGAACCCGCGGCGGTCGATGGATTTCGTGCAGCCACCTGTTGCGGATGTTTGCTCTCCCACAGGCTGCCGGCGAAGAACCCACCGGCGACCAACAGCGCGCAAGCCGCGGCAAAGCCCAGTCCCACGCCAAGGCGCATACCGGCGCTCAGGCGCGGCCACTCAAACCGGCGTGGCTCATACCTCGTCAACTGCGGCGCAATGGACTGCCAGACCACCTGGCCGTAATCGGCGGCCTGTGCGGGAGGCTCGATCTCCGGAACCGCATCGAGGTCGCGCTTGAGCGCGGCAAAGGCGTCGCGGCAATCTACACACGATGCGATGTGCTGCCGTTCGTCGCTCCGATCTCCACTATGACCGGGCCCGCCGGGCTCCTCGGTCCGTTCGCCGTAGTAGAGATCTACGAGTTCTTCGTCCGTAAGGTGCTTCATACCCCAACCCTAAGTGGCGCTAACCTGCGCCGGAGTTTATGTACGGCTCGATAGACCGCCTGCTTGGCCCCATTCGAATCAATGCCGAGCACGGTGGCGATCTCAGCCGAGGTACAACCTTCCATGTGCCTCAGAATGAATGCGGTTCTCTCGGTTACCGTCAGGCTGCGCAGGGCCAGCAATTCCAACGCGCCAATCTCACCGCTCAGCGCAATCCGCTCGGGACCGGCCGCACCATCCGCAATTTGTATCTCTTCTTCACCCGGGTCATAATGCCCGGCTATCCTGACCTCGTCGTACTTCTTGCGGCCATGGACCTTATCGAGCGCGCAATTCACGGCGATTCGGTAAATCCACGTGCCGAAGCTTGACTTCGACTCAAAGGTCTCCAGCCTTCGATAGCCGCTCAGAAACGCCTCCTGTACCACGTCCTCCGCGTCGGCTTCGTTGCCGGTAATACGATAGGCGACCCGGAGAAGAGTCTGGCTATGGCGCGTTACCAGTGCGCCATAAGCATCCTTGTCCCCAGATAGAACTGCACGGATCGCATCGTGGTCGTTCCTGCCCATGCGACCATTAGACCGCGTTTTGGTGGGGGCGGTTAGGTCGAAAAAACACAGTAATTCGTGGTTAGTGGTTAGGGCAAAGGAAGTCGGGACCGGGACCTCGCCTGCGCTCCCGGGCAACCCGCATGAAAGCGGCCTGGCGGCGGGGGCGAGCACAGTTTGGCCCGGCTGGATTCTCATCTCGCCATGAGAGAATGCTTTCGGCGGCCATTGGCTCCCAACTCCCCGGCCCCGGACAATAGTTCATGGCTTTATCAGGCAACGTATTGAATCTGCTCTTCGGGCGTCCACTCGCCACCAGCGAAGAGCGCGCCGAGCACATCGGCCCCATCGCCGGCATTCCCGTCTTTGGTCTCGACGCCCTCAGCTCCGCAGCATACGGCCCCGAAGCCGCGCTAACACTTCTTATTCCGCTGGGCCTGCTGGGTGTGCACTACATTGTGCCCGTAATCGGGGCGATTATCGTTCTGCTGGGCATCGTCTTCTTCAGTTACCGGCAAACAATCGACGCCTACCCCAAAGGCGGCGGTTCTTACACCGTTGCCAGTCAAAACCTGGGCGAGGGAGCAGGCCTGCTTGCCGCGGCCGCCCTGATGGTCGACTACACACTCACCGCTGCCGTGGGCATCTCGGCCGGTGTGGGCGCGCTCATCTCCGCTGCGCCCAGCCTGCAGCCGCATACCCTGCAACTGTGCCTCGGAGTACTGGCTATTCTCACCATCATCAACATGCGCGGTGTCCACGACACCGGCGTGGCGTTCATGATTCCCACTTACCTGTTCACAGGCACACTGCTGATCGTGATCGTAGCCGGCATCTGGCAGGTGATCCACACCGGCGGGCATCCCCACCCGGTAACGGCGCTGCCCGCGCTGCCGCCAGCCACCGCTCTGGTTAGTTTCTGGTTGCTGCTCAAGGTCTTCTCCTCCGGCTGCACGGCCATGACCGGCGTTGAGGCAGTCAGCAACGGCGTGATGGCCTTCCGCGACGACACGCGCAAGAACGCCAAGATCACTCTGACCATCATCATCGTGCTGCTGGCCTTTCTGCTGGGCGGCATTGCCTTTCTATGCCGGGCCTATGGCGTCGCCGCCACCAACCCCGAGGGCCCCGGCTACGAAAGCGTGCTCTCCATGCTGACGCGCGCCGTCATGGGCCACGGCGCTTTCTACTACATCACCATCGGCTCAGTGCTGCTGGTGCTGGCACTCTCGGCCAACACCGCCTTCGCCGACTTTCCTCGCCTCACTCGCGCCATCGCCCTCGACGACTACATGCCGCATGTCTTTATGCTGCGCGGCCGACGGCTGCTCTACTCCTGGGGCATTTATGTGTTGGTCGGGCTAACGGCCATCTTGCTGATCGTCTTCGGCGGCGTAACCGACCGCCTGATTCCTCTCTTCGCCATCGGCGCGTTCCTGGCCTTCACGCTCTCGCAGGCCGGCATGGTGATGCACTGGAAGCGGCAGGGCAAGGCCCGGATGCACATGCTGGTCAACGGCCTGGGCGCTGTCGCCACGGGCATCACCACAATCGTGGTGCTGGTGGCCAAGTTTGTCGATGGCGCCTGGATCACCGCGGTGCTGGTCATTGTCATGATCGTGCTGATGCGCGCCGTAAAGCGGCACTATGTGGGCGTCGACCGCGAAACGGCTCTCGACCGGCCCATCGTGCCCGCGGAAATCACCGAGCCTATTGTGATTCTGCCCGTCGACTGCTGGAACCGGCTCACCGAGAAGGCGCTTTCATTTGCCTTGGGCATGACAAACGATATTCGCTGCGTGCATGTCCAGGTCGGCGACCAACCGGACCCCATCTGCGATTGTTGGGAAAAAGACGTGGCCGCTCCGCTGCGCAAGGCAGGAAAGTGCGTTCCCAAGCTCGAAATTCTGCAATCGCCCTTTCGCTATATCCTGACGCCCATCGTCGACTACGTTTTGAAGGTGGAACAGGAGTCCAGCTTTCACAAGGTGTGCGTGATGATACCGGAGCTGGTAGTGCATCACTGGTGGGAGAATCTGCTCCACAATCGCCGCGCCGACCTGCTCAAGGTGCTGCTGCTCCTGCGCGGCAACAAGCGCATCGTGGTTCTCAACATTCCCTGGTACCTCGAGCGGAACTAGGTCGGTCCGGGATTTCGCCATCCGAGATTCTGCGCGATCGCCTCTTTGCTCCTTGAGCTCACGAAGTGACCCAGACTTCCTGGTGAGCCGAAGTGAGTGCCGGTGATTTTGTACAAACGATCGAACCCGCGCAAGGCGCGACTCATGACATGCCGATTCCGGCGTCCCCATCTTCAGAACAGATTCTTTGCATTGATGCCAGGCATTAACTTGCTACTCGATCCAGCAACCTATCGAGCTTCAATTCATGGGCCATAGGTTGTTTCGAATCCTCTCGCTGTGCGACAATTGCCCTCTCCTCCAATTCACGTCATCATCACGCGCCCCTTAGGTCATATTGTGGCAGGAGTTTCTTAGACTCATGGATCTTGATGCCATCCGCAGGCAAATCGACAGGATTCTGCGCAGTGAGATCTTCGCTGACAAGGACCAGCTTAAAACGCTGCTGCAATTTCTGTTTGACAACATCGATTCTCAACTCACACTCAAGCCGGACCGCGTAATAAGGCAGTTATGGCCTGAGGATCTGGCGGCGAAAGGTTCGAAAGATGTAGCCACTGAGATGGCCAGACTGCGGAAGGGGCTCGATACCTATTACGCAGATGAGGGAGCGGCCGATCCTATCCGCATCACCCTGCCCAACCGCTCAACGCCTGACCGCGATGGACGAAGAGAACGGCGTTGGATTTCGGCGGGCGAAAACGCGGGGTCAGGAACTTCGCCCATTCGACAGGATCTTGCGCCCGCTCCCGTGCCGCCCCCCGAGCCAGTCGTGGTGGAGGTTCCGCGACGGATTCGGGGAAGCCTGCTGCGCCCATTGCTGATCGTCGGCTGTGTGGTGGTGCTTGCGATTGGAACCGCCGTTAAGGCCCGGCTCCTTTTGCCAGGGTCACCGCCTCAGTTTGGGCGGCTGGATGGCGGGGCGCTTGTCATCATGAATGCGAAAGGAAATGAGCTGTGGGAGAAGAGGTTTTCCGACGGATTTTCGCAAAAGTACTACGAACAGGGACTGGAGCGGAGAATCTGGTTCGGAGACCTGGACGGAGATGGTCATGCGGAGGTGCTCTTTCTCTATCAGCCGGCCGGCGCTCAAGAAGAGCACCCAACGACGCTGATCTGCTATTCGGACCGCGGCAAAGAGAAATGGCGCTGGTCCCCGGGAAGAGATTTGCCCGAATTAAGTGCGAGCCCCCCGTACTTTGTCACGGAGAGATTCGTCGTTCTCAAGGCGACCGCGAATCAACGGCCCCGAATTGTCCTCTCTAGCCATCATCACCTTTTCTATCCCAATCAGATCGCCATCGTCGACTCGAACGGAAAGACCGTCTCAGAGTACTGGCACTCGGGTTTTCTTGAGTACCTGGCTCTGGCTGACCTTGCCGGCGACGGGCGCGAGGAGATCATCGCCAGCGGAATCTCGAACGGCTATCGCTCTGCGACGCTGATTGTGCTCGACCCGGACCATCTTTCCGGCGCCTCCATTGAGGCTGCCCGGCCGGAGCTCCAGATTCATGGCATGGGATTGGCTCACGAGCGCCTTCGTCTGATTTTTCCGCGCAGCGACCTGAGCCTCGCAGAGCAAACCTACAACCTGGGCAAGCAGGTCATCTTCGACCGCGACTGGATTCGATTCGATGTAGAGGAATGCCGCCTGGGACCGGCCTGCTCGATTTCGTATGAATTTGATAGAAAATTCCATCTGCACCAGGCAATCGTAGCGGATTCCTTTCGGAGCGATCATAGGCTGTTCTATCTCAATGGCAAGGATGACCACCCATTTAGCGCCGACGAAGCGGCTCAATTCCTGAAGGTTCGATGTCTCTCAGGCTGCAGCGGGGCCTATGTGCCGGTAGATTCCAAATAAGCCTGGATGCCATCGCACAGGTTTCCCTTATATAGATGGTACTAATCTGGATAGCTGAAAAAGGACATAACCTAAGTCCCTGGAACGCGAACCGAGGTGACCTGCCTCGCTTCGTTTCACGGGTGCCGGCCAATTCAATAGCTAATCCATATCAACTAACTCCTCGGCCAGAGAATTAGCGCAATCTCATGCTAGATTTGTGCTGCCTCCCACTTTCAGCAACTTAGTCCGCGACAGAAGGGGGGTGTTTCCTGGGGCCTTTGCGCATACGCCGGTCCCGCGACAAAAGCAGCCCGAACGATGCGCTCCCGGAATCCACTGGCATGGTGGACGGGGCTCGGGGCTCCTGGATTCAGAGGCAAGTCTTCCGCCTTCGCTGTCTTGCTGACAATGAGCAAATGCGGAGGCGATGACAGGCGCATTGACGGGAGGCTGGCAGTTCCCCGTGGAATTGCCAGCAAACAACAATGAAAGGATTTGGAGATCATGATGCGGCGAATTACGAGAAGTTCTCTTGCTTTCTGTGGTGTTCTTGCCTTGGCCCTGGTCTGCTCTTCTTCAGCCAGTGCGCAGGTTCTGGCCCATTCCGGCGACGTTTCTGCTCATTACGGCTACGGCTATGGGAACTATTCAACGAGTGGCGTTGGGGCCACCAACAACCACCAAGAATTTGGATTCTCCGGCGGCGCGAATCTTTCGCCCTCCATCGCGATCCTCGGCGAATACAACTACATGCCAATGGGGACATACAGCGGTGTCAGCTTCAAGACTCAGCTTTTCGGGGGCGGTGTGCGCGTCAATTTCGGAGACTCGGGCAAGGTGGTTCCCTACGCTTTGATTACAGCCGGCGGAAACCGATTTACCGGAGCTGAGAGTGGCGTGAGCGTGAGCGCCACCGGAGCATACGCAGCCTTCGGCGGTGGTGCCAGTTGCTATTTGGGCAAGAACTGGGGCATTCGGCCCGAGTTTCGCTACGAGCGTCAATTCCTTAGCTTTTCGGGAATTACTTCGGATACCAGTGTGGTGGTTGGATCGGGCGGGATTTTCTTCCAGTTCGGCGGGCAGCAGAAAACTGCCAAGTCCGACCGCGCCAGCATACAACGGTAATCGCGAGTCGCCAACTGCGGCCAGAGGGTGGGGAGGCATTCCTTCCCATTTGCTGGCCGCATCCACTGGGCCCGTCATCTCACAAGCAGGCGACTTCCTGAGGAATTCGCTCGAAAGGATAAATCATGCGATCACTGATATTGATCGTTACGCTGGGATGCGCCATGGCGCTTCCCTCGCTTTGCCGGGCGCAAGCCGATGCCAGCGGTCCATCGCGCAAGGCGGATGAGGACAGCGCCTGCGGGACTGGCGAGAAAGAAACCAACTTCTCTCAGAAGACAGACAAGAAGGCACATCCCATGGGCGAGCAGGCGGCTGACAAAGCGCTGATCTATGTGCTGCGGCCGACCATGCTGGGATATGCAATCCAGACCAAGCTTGCCGTGGACGGCCAATGGATGGGAGTGAACCGCGGAGACAGCTATTTCTTTTTCTCCCTGGCCCCGGGCCAGCACTACTTTTGCTCACGCGCAGAGAATCACAGTTTGCTGGCCTTGAAGGTCGAGGCGGGCGAGACCTATTACCTCCAGCAGGAGATCCGCATGGGCGTCATGAAGGCTCAGAATGAACTGACCGTGATGAATGATTACAAGGCCAAAGAAAAGCTGGAGAAACTCCACCTCAGCACCTGGGAAGTGAAGTGACCTTCGCAAAAGGGCCGACTGCCCTTGTGTCCTAAAACAGATTCCTGCCGTTGTTGGTTAAGGGGCGCTTTGGAGCAAGTTTCTTGTTCGCGAAAGCGGCTCTACATTTCGGCGGGCTAGGGTAGCGAAAAGGTGGGAAGCACCGTCTCCTGGTCCTTGTACTGGAGCTGGTAGAGCTTCCAGTAGAGGCCGCGCCGCGCGAGCAGCTGTTGATGCGATCCCATCTCGCGCAGTTGCCCCTTGTGCATCACCAGGATGGTGTCAGCCCGCGACACCGCCCGAAAGTTCTGGGGCGATGACAACCCCATCGGCCACACGCTGCGCCCGACAGCCAAGATGACCTGGGTATTCAGGGTGGTCGGGGTTGTCGGCGACATCCGTGACACGGCTTTGAATCAACAATCGCCGACGCTTTACTGGCCAATGGCCACGCGCAGCTTGCTGCTTATGGATATTGTCGTCAAGACCGATGGAGGTGATGGAAATGCCGAGGCCGCGCTTCCTGCCATCCGCCGAAAACTACATGAACTGGATCCGGAGCTTGCGCTTGCCAACGTGCGCACCATGGACGAGTGGGTCTCTAACAGCGCCGCGCAACCGCGACTGAACACAGATCTGCTTGCTGTATTTGCGGCAATGGCGTTGCTCATCGCTTCCATCGGCATCTATGGCGTGCTTGCGTATTCGGTCAGCCAGCGTACTGGAGAAATTGGAGTTCGAATGGCGCTCGGCGCAACTCCCGGCGCCGTGCTGCGCCTGATTGTGGGCGAAGGAATGAAGGTAGCACTGTTTGGAATTACGGTTGGCCTGGTGGGTGCACTGGCACTTGCCCGAGTTTTTTCGAGCCTTGTCTTTGGCGTGCCCGTTCGCGATCCGGTCACCTTTGCAGCGGTCGCCGTAGCCCTGGCAGGTGTTGCGTTTGCGGCCTCCAGCCTTCCCGCGCTGCGCGCTGCGCGAGTCGACCCCATGGCTGCACTGCGCCACGAGTAATCTGACGCCCGATGTGCGGGTTTCGCATCTTGTGGCAGACTGTTGCCTCAGCAATACTTTCGAATGGGCGGCAATCCGACCGGAACGCCCACAAGTGGCTTGGATTAGGGCTCGAAGAGCGAAACGCTTTGTTCTCAACATTCGGGAAATGTTGCTCTAGAAGACCGGACTTTGCAGTCGAAAGTCGTGCGCAACCAGGTATCCTGGCGTCCGTCTCAGAGCGGAGTTGAAGGGATGCCTGACAATTCCCCTCCAAGTTCGTTCGGCCAGCGCAGAGCCTTCTGAGGTGCCTCCCCACGTAGACTGGAGCGGCAAATGTGCTGGCAGGCGCCAAGATTTAACGCAGACTTCAATAAATCCATAACCTTCATAGAATATACAAGTTACATCGCAGAACTATTACGATTTGATCGCTAAATTGAACAATTCTCCCTTTGGATCAAAAGTAACCTTTAGACAATCACAGGTAACCTGTGGCAGAGTATTTAGACCATCTTATTTGGGCCCGGAAGAACCTTCTCGATGGTTCGCAGTTCGGGCTTTGCCTTACTGATTCGCAATTCGGGCTTTGGCTTCCTGGATCACAAGGAGCGTTTAAAGCCCATGCGAGTTTGGCAGAAGCCTTCCATTGCTGTAGTTCTTGCTGCGACCCTGCTCTCAACCCACACCTACGCGCAATCGGCGCCACCGGCGGCCAACACCTACACGCAGGAAGTGCATCCGACCACGGTCTATGGGGCAGGCGCATCGATCGATTTCCTGACCCTCCAGGCCGGAGCCAACAATGAAAATGTCTATATTCAATTCAGTCTCGAGGGAATCCCGGCCAATGCGAGTGTTCAAAAGGCGACGCTCCAGCTCTACGTAAACCAGGTCCTCGGTGCCGGCAGCTTCGATGTATATGAGCTCGATTCGGCGTGGAGCCAGAGCAACCTGACCTACGCAAATGCGCCGGCGCTGGGAGCGTCAGCCACCGGGAACCAACCGGTCGCCATTCCCGAAACCGCGGATCAGTTCATCCTGGTTGACGTGACCCCGCTTGTCCAGGGTTGGGTGAACGGCACTGTCCCCAATAACGGCTTGGCACTGGCAATGACGACCTCCACTGGCGGACTGCTTTTTGATAGCAAGGAAGCCGCTCAGACCTCCCACATGCCGGAGTTGCAAATAGTGCTCAACGGCGCGGCAAGCCCAGCCACAGACTACGTGACCCCCAGCGGAAATATCACTGGCAACGCAGGCACCGCAACGCAGTTATCGTCGACCGGACCAAACGGAACCTTTTGGGGCGTTTTTGGCGGTGTGCAAGGCTACTACCAGCCAGGCATTATTCAGAGTATCTCCCAGCAGGTAATCGGCGGGGGAAGTTGCCAGGCCGTAACGGTAGCAAACGGTACAGCGGCAGTAGACTGGGCTACTTCTTCCTGTGCTGTGATCACGGCAAATGGTTCAAACATCTCGTCGATCACCCTTTCAAATCCATCCAGCGGCCAGGCCTACTCGCTTGGTTTGTGCAATGACGGTTCGCCTCGAATCTGGGCTCTCCCAGGCACATTGAAGCAGGCATCCATACCTCAGTATTCTTCGGAATGCGTATACAAGATCTACACGTTTGACGGCGCAAATTACCAGGGTCCCGGCAGCACAGCGAATCCGACGGTTATTTATGGGACCGAGCGTTCTGCCCCGGCGTCGGCTGCACAAGGTGCATTTGTTTGCTGGTGGGATAGCGCGAAGCATGTGATGACTTGCAACGATAACGGCGGATCGACCGCCAACATGGTTGTTCCGGTCGCTGGCGCGAACAATAATCAGTTTGTTTCCTATATCGACAGCTCCGGAATTCAGCACATGGGCCAGGCAGCAGGAGGGTCAGGGTCAGGAACGGTTACGACAACAGGTTCGCCCGCCAGCGGAGCACTAGCTAAGTTCTCTGGATCTACGTCTATCGCCAATGCAGGATTTTCCGATGTCGTCGCTATGTGGGCAGGTTGCAACGGCGCTCAATATCTGGGGGCTGATGGCAACTGCCATCTGGCTACCGGTTCGGGAACGGTCACGTCTTCAGGAGCGCCAGTCCCGGGGAGTATCTCGAAGTTTAGTTCGGCGACTAACATTGTTCCTGCAGCCGCTTCAGATATTGTCAAAATGTTTAGCTCGTGCTCCGGGTCTCAGTATCTCGGCGCCGACAGCGCTTGTCATTCCGCGGCAGGCGGCATAGCCGATCTTCCGGTTGGAACGGCGTACAGCGCCACGCCAGCTACTGGTTCCAGCGATATCGTGACCTGTGGGTCGGCGAACGGAACCTTTGTTGCGTTTTCCACCACCATCTCACGACCACCCTTTACGCAAACAGCAGGTTCCATTTGGCAGCTCGGAATCTCGGCGCTCGAAACATCGAGCGCATCGGATCTGACGTTCAGCTTTCAAATCAAAGACAACGGGAACGTCGTTTATACATCGGGAGAGCAGACCAACACGATCGGCGGAGCCAACTTTCCTGTCGGGGCTGAAATTGACGAACAGATATCCGGCCCAAATTTGGGCTCCGCCGCACTTGCCGTCTATCCGATAGGTTCGATGTTTTCCAATTTTGGCCAGAGTGCCCTTAACCACATGGCGCAGATCAGAGGTTATGCCTCAAATAATCCCGCGACCATACAGATTCTGATGCAATGCAGCGCAGGCACGGCTGGAAACTCCGTGACGCTATTAGGGCTGACTGAAACAAAGATCTATTGAGGTACTTATGAAAAACTTTTTCTTTTTGTTTACCGCACTAACTGGTGTGTTATGGCTTCCGCACTCCGGTTCAGCCCAAACTTGCAATCCATCCGATACCTCGGGGTGCCCCGATTTTTGGCTGGGCCGTCGGGGCTCGACAACACCCACGGTTGTTCCCGGTACAGGCTATACGATCGACGGCGTCACGACGGCTAGTGTCGATGTGTTTTGGGGTGTCGAGTACAATCCTCGTGTCTGCCCCTACGCTCCTCCGGTGAATGGTAGACAGAGCGGCTGCGACATATCGTGGGTCATGCCGCATGAAGCGCCGGGCAACCCCAACAATTACGAAATTATCTACTGTATGCACCCGGGAGGAGGCTCCGCGGGTGGTGTGCAAGTCGACGGTTGTTGGGGAGACAGTACTCCTCTACAGGAAAGCATCCTGAAGGTTCAACAATACCTTGGAACGCCCAATGCGGTTGGTGGCAGGGGGGTCGTGCTTGCGCTCGTCAATTATCGATTGACCGCGGAGGGCGGAGTGCCGGGCACAAACTCTTTTCCAGCGCAATGGCAGGACGCTAAATGCTCAGTCTGGCATGTTCTGGCAAACTCATCGACCTTCCCCGGCAATAAATCGCTCATTGGCATGTACGGCACCAGCTGGGGTGCTGCGATAGTGCGGTGGGCCGCGGTGACGCCCGATAATCTCCACGCCCCGTCCTGCGACAGCCCCGCGCCTGCTAAGGAGCCCCAGTTTCGCGCAGTCGAAAGCTGGAATCCGATGTCATGGATGTATCCGTTCGGAAACTCGGGTTGGGACAATTCGATCCAAACTCTACGAAACGCGATGATGGAGCAGCTTAGCTGCACCTCTCAAGGTCAATGTGAAGTTTCTTGCATTTTATTGAACTGCGACCCTATTAAGAACACTGTGACGGCAAACATTGCTACATACCTGAACGTCCAGGAGATGCATCAATACGGAGCCGCAGATATCCTGATCGTTCCGGAATGGGGTAATGGTGCAACGCAAGGTGGTAATCTCTACGGCACTGCGGCAGCTTACGCCGCACTTACACCGGCTCTCCATCCATTCCTGGAGTTGCTGCCTAACTGTATCCACGTCTGCGACACGAACTTGGATAACTCCCCATCGGAAATTGACGCCTTCAATTTTCTCTTGATGACAGCCCAAACAACATCCGGCGGTCTGAACGGTTCCGGCCTGGGGAGTTTCTAAAGTCTACCCAAAGAGGGAAATCCCCCGGGCTCTGCCGGAGCGGCATCAGAACCGCGAGAATCCGGGGAGTATACCCCGCTGTTCCTTTGGCTTTGCCGAAGGCCGTTGTTGATCGACACTGCTGCGGTTGTGTTTGCTTTTTGCTTTTCACCGGTTCCGATCGGGCCCCTTTGAGAAGCCAGCGACCCAAAGCCTTCGGCCGGAAGATTCTTAGTTCAAATGCAGCTATTGATCTCGGTAACTCATTCCGGGTGTGTCCCGCCCATGGGCCATGATCGCTGATGTATCACCGCCAATCCGTAGGTTACCCCGCGGATAACAACTCAGAAGGGGCCAGCCCCGTTCTGAAATCCTTTGAGAGAAATCGCCGGTTCTGCCCCTGCTTTGATGAGCAGTTCCCTTATCTCCGGGTGTGCCGTGGCGGAGGTAAGGGTCAGTGCCGTATCAGTGCGGCCTGGAACGACGACGCTTCCTGGAAAGCGCGAGGCAACCTCCGTTACCGTCATGGCGGGTCCAGGGTAAACCGCGGCTCCATCTGGCATTCTTACGTATTCCCGGATGACGTTCTCTGCATTGACATCGACCCCGCTCTCAAGCAGAAACTTCACCACCTCCACTCGACCGCTTTCTGACGCCAACATCAACAGGGTTCTGCCATTCGCGTCCTTCAAATCGAGGGCGAAGCTCTTGGCAAGCAATTGCACAGTAGCGGCGTCACCGTCAGTTGCCGCCTTCAACAAGGTTCTGGTCAGTTTCGCCCTGGCAGTGTCGCGAAGGTCACTATCCTCGGTCTCCTCCATCACCGTCGTAAGCAACTCGGGATCCCTTAGTTCTTGCACGGCTGCCTTGCGCGTTTCACCAGCCTTGCCCTCCAGTGACACCTCCTCAAGGAGCGCCTGTCCAGTGATCTTCTCAATTGCGGCCATGCGCAGGATGCGCGCATTCATTCGTATGGACCCGTCTTTGGTCGTATCCACTGGGATATCTTCGAGCGCAACCTGGGCCAGCACTTCCTGATCTTCGAGCCGCTCCACGGCTACGGTGCGGAGATGTAGATACACGTCGGGGCTCAGGCCCTTGCCGTATGTCTCGTCACCTAAGGCGATCTTGTTGAGTAAGTCCTGGTCCAATAGCTTCGCAATTGCTGCCGCGCGGACCATGCCATCTTTCGCGTCGTCTTCGACTGCGATCTTCTCAATCAAGAATCGATTTGTCAGTCTCTTCACGGCCGCCGCGCGGACAGTCGGGCTATAGTCATTGACGGCAATTTCAGCAAGTTCTTCTTCATCCGTCACCTTCCTCAAAGAAGCCACACGAGCCTGATCGTTGTCGCCAAGTGCTGGCGACAGATTGGCTAAGCCCGCGAAAGCGAGGGAAATGATGCAGAGCCTCGCGGCTACAAGGAAAGTGGAGGAATTCCTCGACATTACGATCAACTTACCACTTCAGAGCCGCCAATTATCATTGGAAACTGGGCAGTCTTAGGTAACGCGCGCAGGAGTTACCGACGCTCTACTCGTGGGATTACCTGCCCCGAAACCGCCGCGCGCATTTGATGGAAAAGAGGCCTCGTTTGTCTTTCGTCCTCGAAGGGATGTACAAACGGAGTGTGGAAGGTAGGCCTGCATGCGATTGAAAACCCTTGATATGGAGTTACTTTTCCGTCTGCCTCAGCGCTCCGGTGCCTTGAGGAGCCTGCTCGTGGCGGTGATGATGGCAGGCTGCACATTTTCTGCCTCTGCCGCGAACCAGCCCACGCACGAGCGAATACAGGCACTGGCGCATGCAATGACTTTTGACTGGGCAAAATCGCACCCGCTGACGGCGACCTTCCTGGGCCTGAGCGATGAGGACGGGCAGCTCGACACGCCTTCTGAAGCCGAGAACGCGCGGGATTTGGCGACGATTCGCGGCTGGGAGAGCGAGCTTGCGTCGATCTCCCTCGAAGGCGCCCCGCTGGTGGAAGTGGACGACGCTAAACTGTTGCGCGCCCAACTGGTGGGCATGGAGCGGCAATACACAGTCTACAAGGGCTATGAGAAGGACCCGTCCGGGCCCTCGATGGCGATTGTCAACGCGATCTATGTGCAGTTTCTGCACCTGCCGATTGCCGGCACAGAGGGCGCGACCAGCGCCGATGTGGACCTGGCGTGGGAGAAGATCATCGAGCGGCTTGAGGGCTCTCCGGCGTACATCGCGGCCGGCAATGCGCTGGTGACCCACCCCGGGCACCTGCAGGGCATGACCGGCTCAGAGCAGCTTGAGGGCGCGCCGGGCTTCCTGGCCGGACCGCTGACAGACACAGCAAAGCTGCAGTTGCCCGCCGACCGCTTTGCGGCATTCGTCAAGGCGCGGGACGCAGCACTCGCTGTGATTGCCGAGACCAAGAAGTACATCGACGCGCATGTTGCGTCGTGGCCTGAAAACTATGCGATCGGGCGCGCCAATTACGACGCAATGCTGCGCGATGAGGAGCTGTTGCCCTACAACTCCGACGACATTGAGCGCATGGGCCGCGAAGAGCTGGGGCACGGCTGGACGGCACAAACCTGGATAGAAGAGCTGGCCGCGGAGCGTGGCACGCCCATCGGCCCTGAGACCGGCGGCGGTCTGGCGCCTGGTGGTCCGGCGCTGATCGACTACTATCGCCAGCGGATCGCTCAACTGGGAAAGTTCGTCACCGAGCATCATGTTGTGGATGTGCCGGATTGGCTGGGCCAGATCGACGTGATCGAGACGCCGAAGTTTCTGCAGCCGGTTTCTCCGGGCGCGAGCATGAATTCTCCACTGCTGTTCAGCAAGCAATCGAAGGGCTTCTACTTCATCACTCCTCCCACGTCGCTGGCCGATGCAGCAAAGAACCTCGATGCCAACCAGGATTTCGACCGCGACCGCATCCTCTCGACGGGCGCGCATGAGGCCATGCCGGGACATTTTCTTCAACTGTCGATCGCCCGCCGCCACCCCGACCTTGTGCGCAAAATTCAGGGAACCGGCGTATTTGCCGAGGGCTGGGCGTATTACGGTGAAGAGATGTTTGTGCAGCTAGGGCTCTTTGGCGACGATCTGGATGCGCGTTACTTCACGGCGCAGTGGGAACGCGTGCGCGGCGCGCGCGCCATCGTCGATCCGAAGCTGGCAAGCGGAGAATGGAGCGCTGACCAGGCGGCGAAATTCTTCGCTCATGAAACCGGATTCACCGAGCAGCAATCCAAGGAGGCCATTGCCGGCATCGCTCTCGGCCCAGGATACGTGATTGCTTATACGGCGGGGCGCGCGCAGTTGGAAACGCTGCTGGCGGAGTACCGCGCCAAGGCCGGCGCCAGCGCGTCTCTCAAAGATTTCCATGACCGGCTGCTCTGCTACGGGACCACGCCATTTTCAATTGTCGGGCCCGAGCTGCTTGCGGACCTCGCGAAGCCCCTGGCTGAGGTGAGGGCGGGGGCGGGGTACTGAGGCTTGGATGAGGTGCGATCCGGGTCTGTTGCTCGTGCGCGGCAACCGCGCACCGTCGTCCTCAACATTCCCTGGTAACTCGAGCGAAATTAGCGGAACTGCTTGTCTGCCAGCCCGGGATCGATGCTTCGAGCATTCGGCGAAAAGCGAGAGCCTTCGCCGGAGCACCGAGCATATCTCGGGCCAAACATTCATGCCGCTCTTTCTTAGTGGGTCGCCGCAATTTGCGACTCCGCCCGGCCTTCCTGATTCACCAGCCGGCGACTGGCAAGACGCGCGGAAGATTCGGGATCGTGTGTCGGCAGATAGACCGTCTGGCGATCGCGACCGAGCTGCCTGATTGCGCCGAGCGTTGCTCTGGCCACATTGTCATCGGCGCTGACACCGTCTATTTCACCCGACAGCATCAGCCGTTCATCATACGAAGTGTCGCCAGCAAGAAAGTATGTGATCCCTCCGTTCTGAACCAAAACGGAGAGATGATCCGCCGTGTGACCGGGAGTCGCCACCGCGATTACATCTCCGGCGTTGGTTAATCGCGTGCTGGCGGTAAACGGGCCGAATGGTTCGCGCGAGAGATCAAGGGGCACTGGATCAAACCACGAGGGCCAGCGATTCGGGAGATATCCGCGCACACGGCCCAACCAACCGCTTGCCGTCCGGAGTTCGCCTCGAGCCACAAGAATCTCGGTCTCGGGAAAATGTGCAATGCCGCCGTCGTGGTCAATGTGCAGATGGGTCAGGACGACACGTCTTACATCGCGGGGCCCTACGCCGAGAGCGCGCAACTGCGGACCGATCTCCTCGTCGCGCTCAATATGAAACGCCACTTCCCATCGAATGTATGGATGGAGAGATTTGCCCGTCTCGACTAGATGCGCCCGTTGCCCCGTGTCCACAACCATCACGCCTTCGGGATGATCGATGACCCACGCATACGTGGGGAGCCAGCCGGTCCACTGTCGGTCCGTGAACACGCTGAGCCTGCGCTGCAGCCCGCGCCCGCGCCCCTTGACCTGCGCGCTCTTGATCCGGACGGAGCCGGTTTGGATGGCGTGGAGCTTCATGCGCTCACCGCGATCGATCGTACGACCTCCGGCTGATCGAAATGCACCATGTGGCCGGCATTGGGCACTAAAGTTGACGTGCACGCTGGAGCTTCAATGGCTGCCGGCAATCGCTTCACAATTCCGCTAGGGGTCAGAGCGTCTTGCTCACCGAAAACATAGTGAACAGGGACCGCCAACCGTGGAGGATTGGCAAACAAATCTAACGACACCAACTCCGGCAGCAGCTTGCGCTGGATCAGATTCATATTGCGCAGGGCTTTGGCGGCGCCAAATAGTCCATAGGTACGGATCATGGCAAATAGCGTCTCTCTCAAGATCGCATTGAATTTCTTGCCATGCTCAATCGTGCCCAGGTCGGCCAACAAGCTGGCGCGGCCTTGAAACGCTGCTGAATCCGTATACGGCGGCCTGCCGAGTTTTTTCACACGTGCACTCAATCGGCCGTCTCCCGCAAGAACGCTTTGGTCTTGGAGGAAGGAGTAAACAGACGCGTCACTTTCGGCGGTATTTGCATCAGGGGAGATAGTGATGACCGACTTCACAATATCGGGCTCATTTTCCACGGCCCGCAGGGCAATCGTTGCGCCCAGAGAAATGCCGAACACTAAGACGGTTTGCTTTGTCTCATGGTGTAACCACCGCAGGATCGAGCGGAGATCATCGACCTGCTGCGGCAAGGAGACGCTCTTGGCATCCTGCTGCAACGCGTTGCCACAGCCTCGTTGTTCCCAGTAACTGACGAGGAAATCTTTTTCCAGTTGCAAGCGTTGCTGAAACTTTCTCACTTCGTGAAGCAGCGGCAAACCTGGCCCGGCCTGAACGATGAGGAGCGGAGGCAGCCCGGCACGTTCGGCGCACATGCGGACCTTCTGGGTAGAGCCGTTGATTTCCAGCTTCACAGTATCGCTGATCGCCATGCTGGTTATTGCTCCTGTCTGCGATTAGAGCATCCTCATGGAGCCTTGCCTCTATAAATTGCTCGCTTTCCGGGTCACGGAAAACCACCTCTTAGAACGCCGGGGCGACCGACGGCACGCTCGCGGCATGCCCGTTGGTCTCCTGGTCCTTGTATTGCAACTGGTAGAGCTTCCAGTAGAGGCCGCGGCGGGCGAGTAACTGTTGATGTGAGCCCATCTCGCGCAGTTGCCCCTTGTGCATCACCAGGATGGTGTCGGCGCGCTGCACTGTCGAGAGCCGGTGCGCGATCAGCACGCTTGTCCGCCCCTCCACCATGCGCTCGAGCGCGCCGCGTATGCGCAGCTCGGTGTCAGTGTCCACGCTCGATGTCGCTTCGTCGAGAATGAGGATGCGCGGATTGTAGGCCAGCGCACGGGCGAAGTTGACGAGCTGCTTCTGGCCCGTGGAGAGCGAGTTGCCGCGCTCCTGCACCGGCTCATCGAACTTGGCCGGCAGCGTCTCGATAAAGTCGAGCACGTTGACGTCGAGGGCCGCCTGCCGCAGCACCGCTTCGCTGATGTCTTCGTTGCCGAGGCGAATATTTTCGGCCAGCGTGCCGGTGAACAAAAACGGATCTTGCAGCACCACGGCAAAGTGCTTGCGCAGCTTGTTCAAGTCTTGCTTGCGCAGGTCAACGCCGTCCAGCAGAATCTCGCCTGCCGTCACGTCGTAGAAACGCATCATCAGGCTGGTCAGCGTCGTCTTACCCGCGCCGGTGTGGCCCACGATCGCGACCGTCGACCCGGGCTCAATGGTGAAGCAGACATCCTTGAGAATCCACTCGATGCCATCAAGCGAAGATAGGCCGGGCGAAGCCAACCCGGCCGGCGCGGGCCCAACCAATCCGGGTGCAGGCTCGGGAGCGTCCTCACTGTACGAGCCGCTCACCACACATGACCCTCCCGTCGCAATCCGATTGACAGCCGCCTGCTGCTCCGGCGTTAACGTCTGATAGGTGAACCACACATGGCGGAACTCAATGCGATTGCTTCCATCTCCCTCGACAGGCTGTGCGGGGCCGACGATCTCCGGCTCCGTATCTAATAATTTGAAGATGCGCTCGCACGCCGCCATTGCCGCCTGCAGGATGTTGTACTTGTCGCTCAGGTCCTGGATGGGCCGCCAAAAACGCTGTGAATACTGGATGAACATGGCCAGCACGCCGATGGTGACCGCACCCTTGAGCACGCCGGAGCCGCCCCACCAGATGACCATTGCGATGGCCAGCGAGGAGAGAATCTCGACCGCCGGATAGTAGAGCGCATAGGCGTAGATGGTGTCTTTGAACGCGATCATGTGTTGCTTGTTCACAGCCTCAAAATCGTCAAAGGCTCGCTGCTCGCGGTTGAACAACTGCACCACGGCCATGCCGGAGATGTGTTCCTGCGTGAAGCTGTTGATGCGCGCAATGGCCGTCCGCACGCGCCGATAGCTCTCGCGCACGCTGTTACGGAAGATGCGCGTCACAATGAAGATCACCGGCAGCACGGCAAATGTAACTAGCGCCAGCCGCCAGTTGATCTTCAGCATTACGGCGGCCATGAAAACGAGATTGAAGAAGTCATCGACAATGGCCAGGATGCCGGCGGTAAACATTTCGTTGATTGCATCCACGTCCGACGTGAGCCGCGTTACAAGCCGTCCCACCGCATGCGTGTCGAAGAAACCGATGTGCATCCGCTGCATGTGGCGGAAGATGTCGCGGCGCAGATCGAACATCATCTTCTGGCCCAGCCACTGCATCAGGTACGTCTCAGTGAACTGGAAGCCGTAGGAAAGCACCAGCGCGCCGATGAAGATGGTTGCGAGTTCGGTGATGCCCGTCCACGGATCAGCCGGCAGTCGTCGCGTGAGCCAGTTGGTGGCCGAACTCGGCGCGCCGGTCAGGTAGCGATCGAGGGCCACCTTTACCAGGTACGGCCCGGTCACGTCTGACATCGATTTGAGGCTGACCGCGAGTGTGGAGATCGCCGCCTGAATCCAGTACGGCCGGACGTAATGACCCAGCCGCCGCATCAGCCGCGAGTCGTAGACCTTGCCGACCGGGTCCTCGTCGCGCTTCTGCGGCACAGATTTCGCCGGCTTATTTTCTTGGTTTTGGTCTGGCATTGCTCAGGGGCAAACGGGCTTGCTTCTCTATTGTACGGTTTGCGGGATACGGGCGGTTCGCGGGGTCGCCGGGCCCTGCGTCTCACTTTCCGACGAGGACGAAGGCGGCCCAGTAGTAGGGCAGGTCGTGGCCGTCGTGTTCGCTGCGGATGCGCTGGCGCATCTCGAGCTGGGCCTGCTTGAGGGCTTCGTGCTTGTCCATTCCACTGAGCCACTTCGCGTAGAAAAGCTTCATCAGCTCGAGGGTTTCCTTGTCGGGCACCGACCAGAGCGACATCATCACCGACTGCGCGCCGGCCTCCTCAAGCGCGCGGCGCAGGCCGAAGACGCCTTCGCCGTTCTTCACCTCGCCCTGCCCCGTGTTGCAGGCCGACAGCACCACCAACTCGGTGCCGGTGAGGTCGAGGTTGCCTGCCTCGAGCGCGGTGAGGACGCCG
>Ga0182015_10002146_pt1 | contig 24524 bp, 27 predicted proteins | sample 712P3MmetaG_FD_120478 | JGI IMG/M metagenome (GOLD analysis project Ga0182015, IMG submission 120478) | Permafrost microbial communities from Stordalen Mire, Sweden - 712P3M metaG | ecosystem: Environmental > Terrestrial > Soil > Wetlands > Permafrost | place: Sweden: Stordalen | collected...
GCCCGGAGACGATGTCGAGCCGACTTTCGATCCAGAAGAAATCGAAGCTCAGGCGTCAGCCCGCGCGGCCGCCGCCGTGGCCGATGTGACCAACGATCTCTCCGCCAGTGCCATGGCCGACGTTGAATTCTTCGAGCCCAATTTATTTCTCTACGACGCGTATCCCGGCGGCATCGGCTTCTCCGAACCTTTATTCCGCGCCTGCGAATTGCTGCTCGCGCGTACGCGCGCGCTGATTGAAAGCTGCGAGTGCGAAGCCGGTTGCCCATCCTGCGTGGGTCCTGCGGGCGAGCGCGGCGAAAAAGCCAAAGAAGCCGCGCTGGCGATCTTGAGCCGGCTCGGCGCCGCAGCAAACGGCGTGAGCACCAAGGTTTTGTAGGGGCGGAGCTCGTCTCCGCCCGCATCCGCTTTCATGGAAAGAATCGAAGCTTGAGCGAATCAACTTACGACAAATTCGCCGGCCTCGCGGCGCTGCGTCCGGCGCGGCGCACGCGCGGCAGCGTGCGCACTGACGAACGCGAGGACGATCATCCGCGACGTGAACTGATCGCGGAATGGGCCGAACTTGCCGAAATCGTCGGTGCCAAAGTCGCCAGCAATCGCCACGGTGAGCATCTAACGGTCGCGCGCTGGCACGCGCGCCCCGAAGAATGCGCCCCCGCTGCGCGCGCTCTCCAGGTTCTGTTGCCGCCCGCGCTCGACGCCGGCGATCGCGGCGCGCGCCTGGCCGAAGATCCGCATCGTTGGCTTTTTCTGGACACCGAAACCACCGGCCTCGCCGGCGGCACCGGCACGTACGCGTTTCTGATCGGCATCGCCTGGTGGGACGCCGGCGGCCTACAGGTCGAGCAGCTCTTCATGCGCGATCACACCGAGGAGCATTCCGTGCTGCTCGAATTATCCGAGCGCATGGCCGAGCGTCCCGTGCTCGTAACCTTCAACGGCAAAAGTTTCGATTGGCCGCTGCTTGAAACGCGCTACCGCATGACGCGCGCCATCCGAGCGCCGGCGCTCGCTGCGCATCTCGATCTTCTGCATCCCGCGCGCCAGCTCTGGCGCATGCGCCTGCCCTCGGTGCGGCTCACCGATCTCGAGCGCCACGTACTGGCCGACGCCGGCCCGCTGGCCTGGACGCGCCGCGGCGACCTCGATTCCGCGCTGATTCCGCAACTCTATTTCGATCACTTGCGCGGCGCCGGCTCCACGCCGCTGGCCACGGTTTTTCGCCACAACGAAATGGATCTGCGCGCGCTGGCTATGTTGTCCGCGCGAATCTGCGGCCTGCTCGGCGGCGAACCCGAGGCGCCTGCGAACCGCTCGCCCGAGCGCGCGCTCGATCTTTATGGAATGTCGCGCCTGCTCGGTCGCCGCCGCGACTCGCGTGCGCGCCCCGCCTGCGAAATGGCGCTCGCGACTGGCTTGCCCGGAGGCGTCGCGCGCATGGCGCAGCGCGAGCTTGCGCAATTGGCCAAACGCCAGCGCGATTACGCCCGCGCCGCCGCCATCTGGGAAGAATTGGCCGCTGCGCACGGCACAAGCGCCGCCGAATCTGCCATCGAAGCCTGCGAACAATTGGCGATTCATTTCGAGCATCGTGCTCGCGAGCCGCAGCGCGCGGCCGAATGGACGGAAACCGCGCTGCGCCAATTGCGCGCCGCGAAATCGCTTGAGCCGGCGCGGGCGCGGCGGCTCGAAGCGCGTTTGGCGCATCGCCAGCAGCGATTGGCACGTAAGGGCATCGCGTTGCTCGCCCCGCCGCCTCCAGCGCATCGCGCGCTGTGAACGATCTCGTCAGCGCGTGGCGCCAGCCTCGGGAAATTTCTCAGGCAATGTGGGAAGCAAAAGCGGAATCGGATTCGTGCTGCGCGCAGGCGCCGCCGCGCCGTCGCTAGCGGCCGCAGGCGCGGCCGGCCAGCCGATCACATGCGAGATGCGATCGAAGACGTCGCGCGTAGTTCCTTCCATTGACAAACATTCGCTGGCCACACAACGAAAAAAGACGCCGCCAGCCGGCGTATCGAAGGATAAGAAATTTGGCGCGCGAAATTCGTTCGTGCGCGTCGCGTCCTTGGCTTCCAGCACATTGCCGTAGAGATCGAAATAGTGCGCGGCGTCCGCGTCGCTGTCCAGGCGCAAGCGAAAAATCAGCAGATCCTGTTTCGTTTGCTGGTTCTCGAAAATCGCGTAGCGGTCTCCGGCCCACGCCGGCGAAAGGCTCTGCGCCTGCGCTGCGCTCAGGAACTGTTTCAAAACTTCCTGCACGCCAAACTCTCCCATCGCGTTTTCATCCAGCTGCTTCCACTGCGCGGGCAGCAGCGTGAAAAAATCCGGCAGCGTCACATCCGCATGCGTCACTCCGTGCAGATAAAGATCGGGATGCATGATCTGCTGCGTGGAAGCCGGCGGATTGGCGAACACGCGCCCGAAATCCGGCCAGCCGCTGGTGGCCTTCAGCACTTGCTGCGTGAAAAGCATTCCCTCGGTGTAAGGGAATAGCAATTCGTCGCGCAGCACCATGGGCGCCTTGGCCAGTTGCGGACTGCTGCTCGCGTCGCCGATCACTAGCGAAGGATCGATCACCGGCAAATCGCGCACGCCCTTGCCTTCATCACGCAGCATGTAATCCATCATCGCCGCGGTGGCCGCGCCTTCCAGCACGGCGTCGCGCGCGAGTTCGGCGTCGTCGTTCGGTTTCGCGGCGTCGCGCCACGTATCGATGTGATAGTGCTGGTCCTGCAAAGCGTGCGTCAGCTCGTGCGCCATCACCATGCGCAATTCGGCCGGATCGGTCCAATCCGAAATGAAAAATTCCTGGCTATCGGGATCGTAAAGTCCCGCGATCTGCTCGGTCAAAATATCGTTCAGCGTCTGTTCCAGCGGATAATCTTTCGGTAGAAGACCAAACATCTCCAGCGTGCGCTGATCCGCGTAATCTTTTGCGGAATCTTTTTCCTTTTTCTCTTGCGCTAGCAAATAGCTGCGAATCTGTTCGCGCGAGCGCACGCTCTTTTTCACCGGATGGAGAATCGGCATCGAAAGCAGTTTGCTCATCTCGGCCAGAACGTCGTCCGCGGCTTGAAAAAAATCTGCGTTCGAGGTGGTGGGCGGAGCGGCGGCCACAGGCGCTGCGGATGGCGCGGGCTGCGCCGGCGCCTGCGATTGCCGCGCGCTTCCCGGCGCGGCCAGCATCCCCGCCGCGCACACGAATGCTAGAAGGCAAGCGCACCGCATCATCTTTGGTCCGTTTGACGGAATCGAGGCGTCCTCACCGGCTACCGCTCGGAATTATCAACTCGGTTTTCTCAACAAGGGTGGGATGCGAAACGCTCAAAACTGGAGGTCCAATGCGGCGGCGAAGCTACTGGCTACTGGTCGGGCTTGGTCCGCCCCAGGATCTTGGTCTCTCGCGGCTTCCAGGCCACGTCCTGCCAGGAAAAGGTGTCGCGGACCATGCGCGCGCACTGCTCGGGATGGTCGTTGTCCGGTTTGGCGCAAAACGTCAGGTGCACGCCCGCTTCGTCAGTTTCGTAAGTGCTCTGCGCCAATAGATCGGAGTTCCACACTTGGTGCAGCTCTTGCCCGTCGAAGTACCACACGGTGAAAAGCCCGGTCTGCAAATCGTCGGTCCGGCCAGCGACGGTCATAAATACCGTTTCGGGAGCGATGATTGGCACCAGCGCCAGATACTCGTCGAAAAACTTCGGCGGATTGTAGCAATCGATTCGCCCGACCAAGGCGAATTGGCCAGGTGCTCCGGCGTAAAGGCGAATGGCGGAAGGCCCCGCAAGTCCAAAATTGGCCACGAGCGCGTAGGTGGGCGCGACGCCGGCAAGTTCCACAACCTCGTAATCTTCACCGGTCGGGTTCTCGGCAGCTACCAGCCCGCCCAGATTCTTGTTTAGGGAGACCAAATCGGGCACGGCGCCAGCATTAAGCGCTTTCAATGCAATCGCATCCAAGGAATTCAGAGCTCGCTCTTCCAGCGCCCGGTCAGCCCCTGTATCGATAGGCTGGCCGATCTGTGCGCCTTCGCGATCGCCCGAGAGCTGCGCGGACATGCTATGGAAATCGCCGCTGGCTGGCGCGGCTTGCGCGCGAACCGATACGCCGTGGCCAAGCAAGAGACCCACAGCCAGTGCTCCGGCGAGGAACGCAGGTTTCACAGGGTACATTCTAATCCATTGTGGGGCGCAACCGCAAATCGGGGCCGCGTAATCACTATCGCCGCGGATTCCAGTTCCAAAGTGGGCTCCCCTGTTCCGAATTCATAACAGAATGGTTACCTGATACAATCGTGAAGCTATCGAATCGCTAAGCTCCGAGGAAATTATATGCACGCCGGCTCGTGCCTTCGCAAGGCGCGCGAGCAACTGGGATTGACGTACCGCGATGTGGAGCGGGCTAGCTACGAACTCGCCTCTCAGCGTGGTCGGCCCGAATTCATCGTACATCTCAGCCGCCTGGCCGACATCGAGAACCGCGAGGTCACTCCCAGCCTCTATAAACTCTACGCCCTGGCCGCGATCTACCACCTCGACCCGCGCGAAATCTGCCGCTGGTACGACGTGCCTTTCGATCATCACTTTGCCGATAGCACGCAACTCGCGGCGCCCGCCACGCACCTCGCCGCGCCCCCCAGCTCGATGCAATTGCCGCTGCGTTTTGACCCTGGATTCAATCCCCAACGCACCGAATATCTTTCCCGCATGGTGGAGCGCTGGGGTGAGCTCGAAAGCGCGCTTTTCAACGGCGAGCGTCGGCATCGCTATGGTTACATTGGACTTGAGGACCACATGATGGACCCGCTGCTTAAGCCCGGCAGCCTGGTTTTGGTGGATCCCGCGCTTCGCCAGGTGCGCAATACCGGCTGGAGCAATGAATACGAGCGGCCCATCTATTTCATCGACGTTCGCGACGGGTACCGCTGCAGCTGGTGTTTATCGGACCGAGCGGCGCTGAGCTTGCAGCCGCATCCGCTTTCGCCCTGCAAACCAGAGGTCCGTCGCCTGCCGCAGGAAGCCGACGTGGTGGGTCAAGTCGTGGGAGTGGTTATGCGGCTGGTCGAGCGCTGACTTCCGCGTCGGCGATTTCCAGAAGCAGCCTCATATTCGACGCAAACAAATCGTAGAGATACCCCGGCAGGCCGCGCGGTTCCAGTTCCTCGTAGCGTTCGCGCTTGCGCCAACGGGCAAGATTCACGGCAATTCCCCCCTCTAGCGCCCCCAAAGAAATCCGTAGGTCCCATTCCTGCTCGACCAGCGGCGTTTCCAGCACCTGCGCGAAGAGCTCCTCGTGGCAATGCCCCAGCGCGGTCTGCACAGCGCCATCGCCGTACATCTGCGTCAGGCCGTCGTGCCGGTACGTGCCGTCCTCCTCGCGCAGCGAACTGACGTAGATCAGCCGCCCATAGCCGTTCGGGATCACTGCAAGCGAGCGGCGAGTGAAGTCCTCCACCACCCTCTGGCTCTGTCGAAATCGTTCCAATGACTCCACGTTAGTGCCCCGTTCCGTTTTCTGAACCTTTTTCAGAGTTCTGAGCCGCTTCCAAAGCGCGCTGCAAAAGTCTCGCGCCAGGAGGGTTCAAACCCATGAAAAAGCTCGCAACGCTGTTGCTCGCCGTGACTTTCGCCACCGTCATCGTACTACCTGTTGCCTCACATATCAACCACTCATCCAGTAAAGGCGTGCAGACGGCTGACGAATTCGGGCCGGTTCCTCCTGTGCCGCCGAAGGCCGCGTAAAGCACGAGCGTACGCGTAGTACATCGTCCCATCGCCCATCCGACCGGCGGGGCCCAGGTTGCACAAGGCCCGGCACGCACAGTGCCGGAAACCTTGCTGCCACGGGCCCCCTGCCGCCCAAGCTTCGCGCCGAACCGCGTTGATCCGTGTGCAATAAGCCGCCTCGAAGTTTCGACAAGTACTTTACAGTTAAGTATGCTAGTATTGACTCACCGGCAATGCACCTCAGTCACCTGAACTACGCTCTCTGGGTCGTGACCACTACACTTGAGGTCGTAGTGTGTGTGCTGGCCTTCCGGCACGGTCTGCAACGCGTGCTCCCGTTTTTCACCGCCTACCTGGTTCTTGGGGTGTTCTCCACGTGCATCCGCTGGATCGTTTACACCAAGTTCGGTTTCGCCTCGTGGCCCGCTTACGAGGCCGGCTGGATTCCCCACGCGTTCACCTTGGCCGCGCAGGGACTTGCCATCGGCGAATTGTGCTTCCGATTGCTCCGCGCCTATTCGGGGATCTGGGCGCTGGCCTGGCGAGTCCTGCTGAGCGTCTCGGTCCTGTTTCTGCTGCGCGCCGGCATCGAATCGGCCTCGCGGCCCTATTGGCTGGGCACGTTCGTCCTGGCGCTTGACCGGGATTTGGAGATGACCGCGATCGGCGTGTTGATTGCCTTGCTGCTGATCGGGCGTTACTACACGCTCGAGATGGATTCGCTGGAGCGCAAGATCGCAGGCGGCTTGTGCACGCTCTCCATCGTAAGCGTCACCGCGACTGCGCTGATGACGCAAGCCGTCACCCAGCATCTTCCGGCGTGGCTCGCCTCTCAAGCGTGGTTGGATCGCGCGCAAATTTGGTGGAACACGGCCCAAAGCCTCGCGGCGATCTGCGTCCTGGCGGTCTGGGCCGTCGCCTTGCGCAAGCCCGCTCTCGCGGATCGCCCCGTTCCCGCGCTTTTGCCCGATTCGGCCTATCGCGAGCTTTCGCCCGCGGTCAATTTCAGGCTGCGCACATTGAACGCGCGCCTGGCGGATTTGCTGAAAACGTGAACGAAGCACTCATCTTCGTTGCTGCGGGACTGGCCGTACTGGCGCTGGCGGCAACGCTGCTCTGGCCGCGGAGCGTGGGCACCCCAAAAGACCCTGCCTACGCGAAGTCCGGCGAGATTCCCGAGCTCCGACACGAAGACTTGGTGCCCCGCCACGCAAAATATTTCCCGCTGGTAAAACGCGCTCTCTCCGGCGAGGATCTGGCCCAACTCGGTGAGCGCATCCCGCGCGGGATGCGGCGCGCGCTGCGTTCCGAGCGCCGCAAGGTGGCGCGGCATTACCTTGCTGGCTTGCATGATGATTTTGTGCGCATCGAACGCTTCGGCCGGTTGGTCGCGGCGCTCTCGCCAAAAGTAGACGCGCAGCAGGAAGCCGAGCGCTTGCGGTTGAGCGCCCGTTTTCGCTTGGTGTACGCGCTAATCTTCGTGCGTTTGGCAATCGGTCAGGTGCCGGTCCCGGAGTTCGAGCGTTTGACGCAACTCATCGGCAGCCTGGCATCGCGTCTCGAGGCCGCGATGACCAGCATCGTCGAACCCGGGCCAACCCAAGCCGACGCAGACCTCGGCGCCTGACGGCACTCCGAACACGTAATCTGTGCTTGCGCTATCCGCGGACCGTTCCACAAATTCTCCCTGTTATAGGTATCAATACGCGCAACTTAGATCGTGGATGTCCCAGCGGCGGCTGTCCGCTGCCCTATAATGTTTGGGCTGAGGGCTGCGAGTGAATAAGGGAAAAATACTGGTAGTGGACGATGAAGAGGCGATTCGCGAGGTCGTCTCGGCGATGCTCGAAGCCCAGGGTTTCGAGTGCTCCACGGCGGCCAACGGCCGCCTGGCGCAGGCCTATCTCGAAGAATCTACGCCTGATTTGGTGCTGAGCGACATGGTCATGCCGGAAATGGACGGCATGCACCTGCTCGAATGGGCGCATCAGAACTCTCCGGAAGTCCCCGTGATCATCGTCACGGCCATGCACGATATTTCCACCGCGCTCGAAGCTATTCGGCGTGGGGCATACGATTACATCCTCAAGCCCTTTGAGAAAGACCAGCTTTTTCTGAGCGTGCGCCGCGCCATCGAACACCGCCGGCTGCTGTTTGAGAATCGGAAATACCAGAGAGACCTCGAGCGGCTCGTCGAAGAGCGCACCGGACAACTCAAGGGCACGCTGCAGCAGCTCGAACAGTCCTATGACGACACGCTGGAAGCGCTCGGCGGCGCGCTCGACTTGAAGGATGCCGAAACCGAGGGCCATTGCAAGCGCGTCACCGCATTCACCATCGCCATCGCCAAAGCCATGAAGGTGCCGTTGCAGCAATTGCCGGTAATCGCGCGCGCCGCCTTCCTGCACGACATCGGCAAAATGGCCATTCCCGATAGCATCCTGCGCAAACCCGGACCATTGACCGACGACGAAAGACAAGTGATGCGCACGCACTGCGATATCGGCTTCAACATGGTTACGCGCATCCCATTCCTGCGCGAAGCCGCTCAAATCGTGCTTGCCCATCAGGAATATTTCGACGGAACCGGCTATCCGCGCAAGCTTAAGGGCGAGGAAATCCCGCTCGGGGCACGCATCTTCGCCGTCGCCGACGCGCTGGATGCGATGGTCTCCGACCGTCCCTACCGCAAGGCTCTCTCGATCGAGCATGCGCGCAACGAAATCAAGCGCTGCTCGGGCACGCAGTTCGATCCCAAAGTGGTCGATGTTTTTCTCTCGCTCCCGGATGCGTTGTGGCTCGAGCTGCGCGAAAATATCGGCACGCCCTACCGCCTCTCTCACGTCAAAAGCATCTGAAGCCAAGGGCGCGCGTTTCCTCGCGCGTCTTGCGAATCCCGATTCCCGCGCGTACTATCCCGAACGGAGGTTTTCCAAGCGATGGCACTCGTGCCCATCAAAACGGCTTCCACCACAGGCTATTGCGATTGCATTCACGGCTGCTACGAACTGGCGAGCCTGCGCGACGAAGACACCGGCAAGGCCTATTGCCCGCGTTGCGCCAAAGAACATCTGGAAATGAACGCCGGCGTGGGCATCCCCCAGCCCGCGCCCTCGAAAATCTCCGCGAGCACCGCCGATGCGCCCGCGCACCCGCACATCCCTGAAACCGCGGACCCGCCCGGACGCCCACACTGATCGCTTTCGCGCGCCGGCACGCGCCACATCCAGCGTTTTCGATAGATTGAGATTCGCAACACGCTTGAGCGCCCGCAGCACGCCCGCGCGCGCCATACGAGCTATAATGGAGTGAGGTTAGAGCGCGCAGGAACGCGGCGCTCGCGGCAGATCATGGCCTCCATCGAACAATCCGCGCAATTCGAGGTCTTTAACGACGGCTCCTGCCCGTTCTGCCAGTGGATTCGCACGCACGTCGAGCCGTACGATACGCGCCGGCGCATCGCCTTCGTGGATTACAACGATCTCGCGGTCGCCGCGCGCGCGCCCTTTTCCATCGAGGAATTAGAGCGCGAAATGCATGTGCGCACGCCCGATGGCGCTTGGGTGGCCGGATTCGCCGCCTGGGTTGTTTTGCTGCGCGCCATGCCACGCCTGGCGTGGCTCGGATGGCTGCTCGGTGCGCCGCCATTTCGCTGGGCGGGTCCGAGCGTATATGCCTGGGTCGCGCGTAATCGCTACAGCTTGCCCGGCGCGCCGCCGCGCTGCGAGCCACAGCATTGCGCGCCGCCGACCGCTCCCGTCGCCGGCGGCCACGGCGCCCGCTGAGCGCCTTCGCGACCGTGCTCCAGTTCATATGAGCCCACAAGCCTCCGCCAAGGATTCCCCGATTCCCCTGCTCGATCTGCGCGCCGAATGGGCCGCGATCGGCGCGGAAATCCGTGTCGAGCTCGATCGCGTTTTCGCTTCGCAACAATGGATTCTGGGACCGGAAGGCGCAGCGCTCGAACAGGAAATCGCGAGCTTGTGCGGCGCGCCGCACGCCATCGGCGTCGCCTCAGGCACCGATGCGCTGATGCTCTCTCTGCACGCCTCGGGCGTCGGCCCCGGCGACGACGTGATCATCCCCGCATTCACGTTCGTGGCCACGGCCAGCGCCGTCAGCGCGCTTGGCGCGCGCCCGATCTTCGCCGATATTGAACCCGGAACATTCGCCATCGCCCCCGCGGATATCGAGCAGCGCTTAACGCCGCGCACCCGGGCGATCATCGCTGTGCATCTTTTCGGCTTGGCCGCGGATATGGAACCGATCCTCGCGCTGGGCGCGCGCAGCGGCATCCCCATCATTGAAGACAACGCCCAATCGCTCGGCGCAATCTATCGCGGCCGGGCCACCGGCTCGATGGGCGCGTTCGGCTGCCTCAGCTTCTATCCCAGCAAAAATCTCGGCGCCTACGGCGATGCCGGAATGATCGTCACCAGTTCGGCCTCAGCCGCTGAACGCCTGCGCAGTCTGCGCAATCACGGCGAAACCGCGCGCTACGTCAGCGCCGAGCGCGGCTGGAACAGCCGCCTCGATGAAATTCAAGCCGCCGTGCTGCGCGTGAAACTCCGTCACGTCGCGCCGTGGACCGCCGCGCGCCAGGCAGTTGCCAGCGCCTACGACGCCGCGCTTCGCAGCGCGCTCGGAATTCGCACGCCCGAAGGCCGCAACAACTGCCAGCACGTTTATTCCGTGTATACGATTCGCGTCGAAGGCGGTGCGGCCCGCCGCGATCGCGTCAAGCAGCATCTGGCCAGCCTTGGGATCTCAAGCGTCGTCTACTACCCCGCGCCGCTGCACTTGCAGCCGATCTATGCAAACGCTGGTCTCGGCCGGGGCGCTCTGGCGCACGCCGAACGCGCGGCCGATGAAGTCTTGTCCCTTCCCATCCATCCGTGGCTCAGCGAAGCGCAAGTCGCACGCGTTGCAAACGCCGTGAGCCAGGCAGCGCGCGCATAAACGCGCGCACTTTCAACTTGAATATTTCGATTCGTGAGCGCGAATTATTTTGGGAATGTTACGAAGAAAAAATCAGAGATCAGCCTGCGCAGCGCGGCGAAATATCATCGAGAGGACCCACAAAAACATCGTCAGCGCCGGGAGCAGCAGCGCCAGAATTCCCACCTTCAGCGAATGGATGCCGGCCGCTCCCGCCGCGGAAGCCGTGGTGTAGCACAGCGCGCAACTCTGCGCCGCGGCGCCGGGCGCAAAACCCAGCGTGCCGGCCAAAGCCAGTGGCGCGAGGCACAATTTCCGTTTCCAGGTCACAAATTTCACAGCACTCCTCGTCGCATCAAAACCAAGCGCGCCAATCTAATGCATCAGCCGCATTTGCAACAGCCGATTGCCGTCAGGCATGAAGAAAATGATGATCATGCACAGGCAAAAAACCATCGCCGGCACCAACCACAATACCAGACTCAGCCTCTCGAAGCGCAGATGCATGAAATACGACATGATCAGCGCAGCCTTGATAATCGAGAGCCCCACCAGCAGCGTCAGCATCACCGCGGGATGCTCGCGCATATATTCAAGATAAGCGAGAAAAACTTCGGCGGCCGTCATGAACACCAGCGTGAACCACACCGTGAGAAACAGCTTCGTCGTTCCCCCCTGGCGATGGCCGATTTCGTGTGCGTCATCCGACATGCGCGCTCCTTTTCATCACCGCACCGCTGCAAGTTATTTTCCGACAGCCACCGACATCAAATACAGCATCGGAAACACAAACATCCAAACCAAATCGACGAAGTGCCAGTAAAGCCCGCTGACCTCGACGTCTTCGGAATCGAGACGCCCCGATCCGAACGCGCCGGCAATCACGCCCAGATAAATTACGCCAATCGAAACGTGCAGCATGTGCAGTCCTGTGATCGCGAAAAACGTCGCGCCAAATAGCGGCGCGCCCCAGGGATTGCTCCACGGCGTCACGCCCTCTTTGAAAAGCGCGAACCATTCCGTCATGTGAATCGCAACGAACGATGCGCCCAGAATCATCGTGGCCACCAGCCACTTCGCCGCGGCCTTGCGCTTGTTTTGATTGGCCGCCGCCACGCCGAATACCATCGTCAAGCTGCTCAGCAGCAATATCACCGTCATGCCCGTGGATTTGGCGATGCCCGGATACATCTCAAAGGGCCGCGGCCAATCCGGATTCGCCAGCCGCTCGTAGCTATACGCCAGCAGCAGCGCGCCGAACGTCAGCGAATCGGAAACGATGAACATCCACATCCCGAGTTTCTTCGAGCCCACGCCAAACGGCCGCACTCCGCCGGACCAGGCCACTCGCGTCGACACGTTAGCGTTCAATTCGTGCACGGATCACCGTCCCAATGTGAGGAGTGCGAATAGAAACAGCCACAGCCCGTCCATGAAATGCCAGTACAGCGCCGCCAGATCCGCCGCCGTCTCTTGCGTGATGCGCGAGCGCTTCCAATTGCGAAATCCCACATAAAGCAGCGCCACAATGCCGCCGATCAAGTGCGCACCGTGCGCCGCCGTGAGCAGATAGAAAAAGCTGCTGCTCGGATTCGTTCGCAAAAACATTCCCGCCGCGGCCAATTGCCGCCACGCGAAAAGTTGTCCCACAAGGAACATCACGCCCAGCACGATCGTGATCGTCCACCAGCGCGAAAATTGCGCCTCTCGCGCTTCCGCCGATTGCCCCTCGCTGCGGCGCCGCGCCAGTTCAATCGTCGCGCTGCTCGCCAGCAGGATCAGCGTATTCAGCCACAGAACGCGCGGAATCGGCGTAGCCTGCCAATCGGTGCCCAGCCCCTTGCGCACGATGTAAGCGCTGGTGAGCGACATGAAGAACATCACGATCGCCGCCAGCGCCAACTGCACGCCCGTGAAAGACGCACGCCGCGAGACTTCCGGACTGGGCCAACGCCGCCGGTCGTCGCCTCCACCATCGAGAGGCGGCAGAATCGCGCCTCCGCCGTTTCCGGTTTCGATCAGTTCGAGTTCGTCGATGGCCGCGCTTCTCACGTAGTTCCCCGCCCGCTAATGAATTCCGCCTTCTTTTTCCGGCACGGCATCCTGCGGAATGAAATCCTGGCTCGCGCCCGGCACGCTGAATTCATATGCGCCTCGATAAACCTGCACGTGGCGCCCCGCGAAATTATCAAACGGCGGCGGCGACGGGATGGACCATTCAAGCGTGGTCCCGCGCCATGGATTTTCTTCCGCCTTCTTGCCCCACTTCAAACAGTAAAGAAAATTGAACAGGAAAATAAATTGCGCGCCGATGGTGATAAACGCCGCGATGGAAATGAAATATTCCACGTTATGCAGCGGCGCCAGGAAATTCACGCCCGAAAGATCCGCATAGCGCCGCGGCCGCCCAACCAATCCCAGAAAATGCATGGGCATAAAGATGCAGTACACGCCGACGAACGTCAGCCAGAAATGAACTTTGCCGATGCCCTCGTTCAACATGCGCCCGAACATTTTCGGATACCAGAAATATGTTCCTCCAAAAATCCCGAAAATCGCCGCCACGCCCATCACGAAGTGGAAATGCGCCACCACGAAAAACGTGTCGTGAAAGTAGAGGTCCAACGTGGGCTGCGCCAGAAATAATCCGGAAAGCCCGCCGGTTACGAACAGCGAAACAAATCCCAGCGCAAATAGCATCGCGCACGTGAATGTGATTTTCCCGCCCCATAGCGTCCCCAGCCAATTGAACGTCTTGATCGCCGAAGGCACGCCGATGGTCATCGTCAGCAGCGAAAAGGCAAAGCCCGAATACGGGCTCATGCCGCTCACAAACATGTGGTGGCCCCACACGCAAAATCCCAAAAAGCCGATTCCGCAAATCGCCGCGACCATCGCGCGGTAGCCGAAAACGGGCTTACGCGAAAAATTGGAGAGAATGTGCGAGGTCACGCCCATGCCCGGCAAAATCGCGATGTAAACTTCCGGATGGCCGAAGAACCAGAATAAATGTTGCCAGAGCAGCGGCGAGCCGCCCTCGTGCGCCGTCATCACCGTATCCGTAAATACCAATCCGCCCGGTATGAAGAAGCTGGTTCCCGCGAGGCGATCCAGCAGCAGCAACCCGCACGCCGCCAGCAGCACTCCGAATGCCAACAGTCCCAAAATCGCGGTAACCAGCCATGCCCACACCGTCAGCGGCATGCGCATCAGCGACATTCCCTTGCAGCGCAAATCCACCGTCGTGGTAATAAAGTTCAACGCGCCAATCAGCGACGCCAAACAGAAAATCGCCAGGCCAATCACCCACAGCGTTTGCCCCAGCCCTTCGCCGGGACCCGATGCATCGCCCACGGCGCTCAGCGGCGGATACGAAGTCCATCCCGCGATCGGCGCGCCGCCCTCCACGAAAAACGCCGCAAGAATCACCAGCAACGAAACGAACGTGGTCCAGAACGAAAGCATGTTCAGAATCGGAAACGCCATATCTTCCGCGCCGATTTCGATGGGCAGGAAATAATTTCCGAATCCCGATTGCGGCGCCGTGGTCAGCACCATGAAAACCATGATCGTGCCGTGCATCGTCACCAACGCCAAATATTGCTCCGGCTTCATGATGCCGCCCGGTATGAACGGCAGCTTCATCGCCGGCCACACCAGGTGCAAGCGCATCAGCAGCGAAAGCGCCATTCCCACAAACACCGAAAGCAGCGCCAGGAAGTAATACTGGATGCCGATCACCTTGTGATCCAGGCTGAAAACGTATTTCCACAGAAAGCCGGTCGGCGCCGTATGGGCGTGCGCGCTGACCCCTTCGTGTGTGGCCATCAACTGCCTCCTCTATAGGCGGGCTCCAAGCAGAGCCCGCGCCCGCCGCCCGGGACGCGCCCGGGCAACTATTGGTTCGCGGCTTCCTGCTCCTGAAGCCATTTCTCGAAATCGGCTTCGCTCACCACCATCATCGTCGCGCGCATTTTGTAATGCCCCAGGCCGCACAATTCCGCGCAAGCCACTTCGTACGTCCCGGTCGTATTGGCGGTGAAATGCAAGTGAATGGTCATTCCCGGCACGGCGTCCTGCTTCAGCCGCAATTCGCGCACGAAAAAACTGTGCGTGACGTCCAGCGATTTCAGAATCAGATCCACTTGCCGCCCCGCGGGCACCACGATTTCACCGGGCGAAATAATGTCGTCTTTGCCGGCCGGATCGGCCGGGTCCACGCCCACCGCGTTGCCGGTCGACGCGCTCACCAAATCCGGGCGCGTGCGGCCAAACACTCCGTCCGGCCCCGCGTAACGGAAATTCCACGCGAACTGTTGCCCCGTGACTTCGATCGGCAGCGCCGAAGGCGACGCATCCACAAAGTGCACGGAAGCCCAGGCCTTTTCCGCGTAAATGCCCAGCCCGACGAAAAGCACCAGCGTCGCCAGAGTCCAGATGATCTCCATCGTGTTGTTGCCTTCAAAATAGCGCACGCGCTGCCCGCGATCGCGGTAGCGAAATAGCGCCAGCGCCAGCCCCAGCTGCGCGGCCACGAAGATCACGCCGGTGATCACCAGCGTGCGCAAGAATTGAGCGTCGAATTGCGCGCCCTCGTCGGTAATCGAAGGCGGGAACCACCAGATTTTCTTGAGGAAGATGTAAACCGTGATCGCCGTCATCACGACGATCACCAGCGCGAGCATCGCAGCGGGCGCGGTCGAGCCGCGCTGGTTTGAGGCGATGCGCTTCGCGCAGCCCGGCGAAGCAGTGCGCTCCGCGCCGTCCGGCGCTGTCTCGTTCATTCTGGACGTCATGGTCCTCCGCTCTATCCTGTTTGCGGTCCGTCTGTGCTAATCGGGTGCTTCGGCGTGCCCCTGGGTTGTGCCTCCCGCGAACCGGGTAATCATATCTATCCGCGCACGAAATTCAAGCGGAGTCGGAAGAAAATAACCGGAAGAACCGACGGTCGATTGGCGAGCGAACGCGAGGCTATAGACAAGATTGCGAAAAAATGTGGTGCGGAAGGGGGGATTCGAACCCCCACGCCTTACGGCGCCACCCCCTCAAGATGGTGCGTCTGCCAGTTCCGCCACTTCCGCATGGAGGGAGGATGAAGCTCAAGGATTGTAGCCGGGCGTTTGAGCGTCGGCAAGCGCGACGCGCGCGACGCTCCAACGGCGCTATTGCGAGTTCGGCGAAACCGGAGCGCTGGGCTGCGCCGGCGTCATCGGAAACGGCGTGGGCGCTGGAGCCGGTGTGGAAGTCTTCGACGTCGGCTTGGAAAATTCCTGCAAGATCGAATGCGCACCGCCGCTACCGGCGCGCGAACTGATGTGCATGGTCATCGCCATCGAAGTAAAAAGAAACATCACGGCGCACCAGGTGGTGGCCTTGGTCAAAAACGTCGCCGCGCCGCGCGGACCGAAGGCGGTCTGGCTGCCCGCGCCGCCGAATGCGCCGGCAAGATCGGCCGCCTCGCCGCTCTGCAGCAAAACGACGAGCATCAGCGTGAGGCAGACCATAATGTGCAGCGTCACCAGGAAGAAATATTCCCGCCATCCCAGAAAGAGCAAACCGCCTCCCACCAGGAACGAAATGGCCCACTTGAGTTCTCTCGGCATTGCACGCGCTCCCTAAAATTGCTAACCCAAAAAATTCACGATGGCCGCAAACGATTTCGAGTCCAAACTCGCGCCGCCCACCAGGCCGCCATCGATATCCGGCTGCGCCATCAGGCCCTTGATGTTGTCCGGCTTCACGCTGCCACCGTACAGAATCCGCAGCGCCGCGGCTTCGGCGGCGGAAAAGACGCTTGCGGCCAATTGCCGGAGGAAACGATGCGCTTCGGAGGCCTGCTCGGGCGTCGCCGTGCGGCCCGTACCGATGGCCCACACAGGCTCGTAAGCTAGAAGGATACGCGAGAACTGGTCGCCGGTCAACGCAGCCAAGCCGCCGCGGAAGTGACGTTCCAGCACAGCCTCGCACCTGTCCGATTCGCGCTCTGCCAGCGTTTCTCCGACGCACAGGATCGGAGTTAGACCGGCCGCCAGCGCGGCTTTCACTTTTTTGTTGGCGCTTTCATCGGTCTCGCCGAAGAACTGCCGGCGCTCGGAATGCGCGATCAGCACGGCGTTGCATCCGGCCTCCACCAGCATGGGCGCCGAGACTTCTCCGGTGAACGCGCCTTCGTTCTGCCAGTGCATATTCTGCGCCGCGATCTTTATGTTCGTGCCGCGCGTGGCTTCCACGGACGCCGCGATCGCCGTGTACGGCGGCGCGATCAAAATTTCGCAGTGATGCGCGCTTGCGACCAGCGGCGCAAACGCCGCAAAAAACGCGCGCGCGTCCGCCTGCGTCTTGTACATCTTCCAATTCCCCGCGATCACCGGTATGCGCGCCATTCTTCTCCTTCAGCGATTTGCGTCCTCAACTCAGCGATTCGTGAGCGCTTCCACTCCCGGCAATTTCGCTCCGGCCAGAAATTCCAGCGACGCGCCGCCGCCCGTGGAGATGTGCGAAATCTGGTCGGACACCCCCGATTGGTGCACCGCGGCCACCGAATCTCCGCCGCCCACAATGGAAGTCGCTCCCGCCAAAGTGGCGCTGGCCACGGCGCGCGCGATTTCAAGCGTACCCTGCGCAAACGCCGGCCACTCGAATACGCCCATCGGCCCGTTCCACACGATCGTTTTGGCCGCGGCGATCTCGCTTGAAAAGCGCGCAACCGTATCCGGGCCAATGTCCAAGCCCATCCAGCCATCCGGCGTCTGCGCCACGCCAACCGTTTTCTTTTCGGCGTCGGCTTTGAACGCCGCCGCGATCACGTGATCCACCGGCAAAACCAGCCGGAAATTTCGCGCGCGCGCATCTTCAATCAACCGCCCAGCCAAATCGAGTTTATCGGCTTCCACCAGCGACGCGCCGATCGGCAACCCCTGCGCCTTCAGAAAGGTGTAGGCCATTCCGCCGCCGATCAGCATGGCGTCGGCGATGTTCATCAAATTTTCCACCACTTCAATTTTGTCCGAAACTTTCGCGCCGCCCAGAATCGCTACGAAAGGCCGCTCCGGATTTGAAATCGCTTTGCCCAGATAGGCGAGTTCGCGTTCCATCAGCAGCCCCGCCGCGGATTTTTGAACAAAGCGCGTGATCCCCACCACGGAAGCGTGCGCGCGGTGCGCCGAACCGAAGGCGTCGCACACAAACAAGCCGTCACACAGCGCCGCCAGCCGGCGCGAGAAATTTTCGTCGTTGGCTTCTTCTTCCGCGTGGTAGCGCACGTTTTCAAGCAGCAGCACGCCGCCCGGCGCCAGCGCTTTGCTCTTGGCTTCCGCGTCGTCGCCCACGCAATCGGCCGCGAAATCCACGCGACGGCCGATCAAATCCGAAAGGCGATCGGCGACGGGCCGCAGACTGTATTTCGGATCGGGCTTTCCTTTGGGCCTGCCCAAATGCGAGGCCAGCACCAGACGCGCGCCTTTGGAAATCGCCAGCTCCAGCGTGGGCAGCGTTTCCGTGATGCGCGTGTCGTCGGTAACGCGCGCGCCTTCCAGCGGTACATTGAAATCCACGCGCACAAAAACGCGCTTGCCGGATAGATCGAGATCGCGAATCGAAAGTTTCGCCATTGTGTCAGCTGTGAACGTTGGCGCGGCGCGCGAACGCGGATCAGTCCGCGCGCCGGCCGAATGCTTCGCGCTCCGTTAGAATTTCGCCGCGACGAATTTGATCAAATCGCGCACGCGGCAGGAATAGCCCCACTCGTTGTCGTACCACGCCATCACCTTGGCACAGGTTCCGCCGACCACGCGCGTGTAACCCGCATCCACAATCGCGGAATTCGGATTGCCGCGGAAATCGATGGAGACCAATTCCTCTTCGGTGTAGGCGAGGATTCCCCTCATTGGTCCTTCCGCGGCCGCCTTCATGGCCGCGTTGATGGCTTCGGGCGTCGTCGGCTTTTCCGTGGTCACCGTCAAATCCACCACGCTGACGTTCGGTGTTGGAACGCGCATGGAGTAGCCATCGAGCTTCCCTTTGAGCGCCGGAATCACCAGGCTGAGCGCCTTGGCTGCGCCGGTGGTGGTCGGAATCATCGAAAGCGCCGCGGCTCGCGAGCGGCGCAAATCCTTGTGCGGCAGATCGAGCAGCTTTTGGTCGTTGGTGTAGGAATGGATTGTGGTCATCTGGCCGGCGACGATTCCGAAATGTTCGATCAGCACCTTGGCTACGGGCGCGAGGCAATTCGTGGTGCACGACGCGTTTGAAATCACGTTGTGCTTCACCGGATCGTATACGTTGTCGTTCACGCCGAGCACTAAAGTTTGGTCTTCGCCGGTCGCCGGCGCCGAAATGATCACTTTCTTCACGCTTCCGCGCAGATGCTTTTTCGCGTCCTCGCCCTTGGTGAATAGGCCGGTCGATTCCACCACAACGTCCGCGCCCACCGACGTCCAATCGAGTTCGCCGGGATCGCGCACTTTGAAAACCTTGAACGCCTTGCCGTCCACGGCGATGGTATCGGCCGTGTGCGTCACGGTGTGCGTCAAATTTCCGAGCGTCGAATCGTATTTCAAAAGATAGGCCAATGTTTTCGGGTCCGTGATGTCGTTCACGGCGACGAGTTCGATCGCCGGGTCGCCCAGCGATGCGCGCACGATGTTCCGGCCGATGCGGCCGAATCCATTGATACCAACCTTAATGGGCATTCCTTACCTCCGGGCCATCGCGGCCCTCGTAGAATATTTGCGACGCTTGGGGACACACGGGCGGCGCGGCTCAAACTTGGAGCCTACGATGCTAGGGTGTGCGGCGAAAAAAGTCAAAGCCCAGTACCGCGCGGCAGCGAGCGGGACCACGGCCAACGGACGCTAGCCATTTTCATACGACCTGTGGCAAGCTAAGGGCATGGGAAACAAAGACGCTCGGAACCGCGAAAAAAAGAAACCGAAAAAAGAGAAGCCGAAAACGATCGCCGCGAACCCAACCACCGTGCGTATCGCTCAAAAACCTTCCGAGTATAAACCGCCGACATCCTGACCGCGTGCCGCGGCACACTCGCTCGACCGCAAATTTTCGCCCTGAGGCATCTCATGATTTCACGACGCGGCATTCTGAAAGGCTTGGCTGCGGCGAGCGCCGCTGCGTTGCTACGCCCGGCAAATTCCGCGCCGGCAATTGCGTCGCAGCCGGCTACGCCGGTGAATTTCGACGTGCCGGCGAACGCCTGCGATTGCCACACGCACATTTTCGATCCGGCACACTTCCCTTTCGCGGCTTCGCGGACGTACACGCCGGAGCCGGCGTCAGTCCGGGAATTGCTCTCGATGCATCGCGCTCTGCATCTCGATCGCGTGGTGATCGTGCAGCCGAGCGTCTATGGCACCGACAATTCGTGCATGCTCGACGCGCTGAAACAGATTGGCGCAGGCGCGCGCGGCGTCGCGGTGATCGACGATGCGACGACTGACGCCGATCTGGATGCGATGCAAAGCGCCGGCGTGCGCGGCGTGCGCATCAACTTCCAAACCACGGCGCAAGTAAATCCTGACGACGCGCGGCGGCGCTTCGCTGCGATGCTGGAGCGGGCGCAGGGCCGCAACTGGATCGTGCAAATTTACGCGCGGCTCGATGTGATCGAAGCCATCAAAGATCAAGTGATGGCTGCGCCGGTGCCGGTGGTGTTCGATCATTTGGGCGGAGCGCAGGCGTCGCTCGGTTTGACGCAGCCCGGATTTTCGACGCTGCTGAGTTTGCTGAGCGCGGGTAAAGCTTACGTAAAAATTTCGGGCGAGTATCGCAGCTCGACCGAAGCACCGGATTATGCGGACGCCGCGCCGCTGGCGAAAGCGATGATGGCGACGAACCCATCGCGAATTCTGTGGGGCTCGGATTGGCCGCACCCGGACTCGGCAGCGAAACCAGGACGCGCGGCAAGCGATCTGGCGCCGCTGTTTCAAATCGACGACGGGCGGCTCTTCAATTTGTTTGCAGCGTGGGCTCCGGACGCGGCGTTGCGCAAAATGATCCTGGTGGAAAATCCGGCGAAGCTTTACGGATTCTGAAGCCTTCTTCAGAAAAAGAAAATCTAAAAGCCGTGATGATGCAGAACCAACACGCCCGCGGCGGCGATCAGGCAATAAATTCCGAACAAATACCAGCGTCCGCCTTCAAGCCAGCCGCTGAGCCATTTGAGCGCAAGCAGGCCGGCCAGAAACGCACAGACCGTTCCCACGGCGAGCGGCGCCATCGCGGAACTGAGGCTCACGCCAGCGCCGGCGTGTTCGGCTTTCAGAAATCGCAGCGCTTCGCGGGCGATCACGGGCGGAGTGATGAGCACGGCCAGCGCGAAGCTGAAAGTTTCGGCGCGCGCTTTGGAGACGCCGGCGAGCATGCCGGTGGAAATCGTGGCGCCGGAACGCGAGAAGCCACGGAACGGCAAAGTGAGTCCTTGCACGGCGCCGATCAGCGCCGCTTGAATGCCCACCAATCCCACGCCATCTTTGGAATCTTTGCCGGGCAGGCGATTTTCCAGGATGCCCGCGACCAAAATCAGCACGCCGGCAGCGGCCAGCGCCGGCGCAATCAATTCGAGATGATCGAAGAGCTGCTCGACGTCGGCATGCGTGACGTGTTCGATGAACTTCACCAAGGTCTCGCCGACGGCGCCGGTGATGGCCGTTGCGATGAGCACCAGCCAAGCGGACTGGATGAACGTTTCGACGCTCGCGAAATATGCGTCGCGCCATTGCTTCCAGAAATAGACGATCACGGCGAACATCGTGCCGGTGTGCAACATGATCAGCAGCAGCGTCATTTCCGGTGAGGAGGCGTCCAGGCCCATGAGTTTTTCGGCGACGACAACGTGCGCCGAACTGGAGACGGGCAGCAATTCCGTGAGGCCCTGGACGACGGCCAGGATGATTACGTGCAGAAGAGTCATGGCATTACCCTAGCATAATCGCAGCGAGATTTTGCGCTGCGATGGCAGGACAGCATTGTGGATTGCGGGGTGGTATTCTCTTCGCGGCATGATGGCATGGGGCGAAATCGTCGGAGCGCGGACGAATGGCGTGGACGCGGCGGCGCTGGGATTGAGCGCGTGCGCGATGGTCTCGACGGTGTTCGGCGGGCTGGTCGCGGTGTATGGGCAGAAGCGCGTGCATTTGCTGCTGGGTGTGGGCGCGGGCATGCTGCTGGGCGCGACGTTTTTCGATTTGCTGCCGGAGTCCGTGGACGCGGCGCAATCGCAGGGTTGGAGTGCGCGCGGGATGTTCGTGGTTTTGGTGATCGGGTTCCTGGGATTTTACCTGCTGGAGCGCGTATTGATTTTGCATTCGTGCGTGGAAGGCGATTGCGCGAATGAGGCGCATCGCAAGATGGGCCGGATGAGCGCGGTTGGATTGATCGCGCATAGCACGCTGGACGGCGCGGCGATTGGCGCAGCGACGCTGGTGAGTTGGCGCGAAGGCGCGATCGTGGCGCTGGCGATCATCGCGCACGATATGAGCGACGGGCTGAACACCATGATGCTGGTGACGCACGGCGAGAACGCGCGCGCCACGGACTATATTTTTCTGGGATTGGACGCGATCGCACCGGTGGGAGGCGCGGTTTTGGCGCTGGCGTTTTTGCCCTCGCCGAAGTGGCTGGCGATTTTCTTGGCTTTGGCTTCCGGATTCTTCCTGTACACCGCGACTTCGGATTTGCTGCCCGAGGCGCATCGCCGGTCGCCGAGCGCTTCGGTGATGATTCTGACGCTGACGGGGGTTTGCGTGATGGCCGTCGCTGTGGGACTGACTCGTATGGATTCCGTTTCGTTCTTCCATTTGCTGCACTCGCTGTTCTGATTCCCGACCAACGTAATTTCGCAAACAATTGAATGGTTGGGTTCTGCTTGGCGCTCCGGCCAAATCTTCAGCGATGCTTTGCATTTGGAGATCGCGCGGGGGCACACACCCCGGGGGTCGAATTTGCGAAAGTATTGCAATCAAAGGGGATACAGGAAAAGAGTGCGCATCGGCCTGAAAACAAAGGCCGGTAATCATGATTTTTTTCAACGAGATGCGCAGTCTAAAGGCGGGCGGAGGCGGGCTGCTGGCCTGGATGCCGAGGCGAGGCGAGCCGATTAATTGAACTCTTCGACTTTGATGACCATATCGCCGTCGAAGCTGACGAAGGTGGTCTTGCCGGGGGGATTGCCGTAAATCCAGTCTTCTATTTCGGTGCCGTCGGGCTGGGTTTCGCGAACTTTGTGGTCGGGCTTGCCCATGCCGGCGATCACTTCGTCGCGGGTCATGCCATAGATGGCGCGCTTTTCGGTGATGGCTTCCTGTACGGCGGGCGGGAGCGTCTCCACCCACTGCACGGCGGCGGAATGCTGCCCGCCGAAATCGAGCATCACGGAGAGATATTTCTTCAGATCGTCGGGAGTCATGTCCGGCAGGGCGCGATCGAAATCCAGATAGATGGTGGCGCCGGGCTCGGATTCGACGGCGGGAGAGATGGTCTGATCGCTCGGCGGCGCGGGATCCTCGCCATCGAGATCGAAGTGCACGCGGTCGCGCCAACTGTTGCCTTTGTTACCGCCGCCATTGATATCCACGGCGATTTGGCGCTCGTGAAATTGCAGGCGCGTGATTTGCACTTTATCGCCGACATTGGCGGCCGCTTGATGACCCTGAAGAATGATTTCGAGAGTTTTTTCGTCGAGAGGCTCGCCGGCCTTCAGATGAAAACCGCTTCGGCCGCCGGGCAGCGGCGAGACGACTTTTGCAAACTCGCCGTCAACGAAGCGGACCAAGGCGAGACGCGATTCTTCCTGCAATGTGCTTGGGTTCGCGGGAGTCTGATCGCTTCCAGGGCCGGGAGCAGCACGGAGAGGCGTGGCGAGGAGCACACTGCCACCCGCGATGAGGAAAACTGAAACGGTTATCCAGATAAGGCGCTTCATGCCGCACCTTCGAGAGGATTGTACGCCGGTTGGATGCAAGGTCAAATAGGAAAGAGACGAGAATTTTGAGGGCGGCGAATCGGTGTTTCGGTGTGGGCCAGCGCGGCGCGGAAGCCCGTCTGCCGTTCGCCTGGGGGCTCGCGGGCTTTTCAGGCTGCTACGGTGACTTGCACGCCCTGGCGGTCGATGCGCAGCGGGAGCAACTGGCCGCCGGATTTGCGCACGGCGGATTCGACGCGGCTGCGGGCGTCGGGTTCGATGAGGAGGACCAGGCAACCACCGCCGCCGGCGCCGCAGACTTTTCCGGCCAGCGCGCCTTCGCGGCGGGCCACTGCGATGATTCGATCGATTGTGGGCGTGGAGATGGTGGGGAGATTGCGGCGACGGAAATCCCATTCTTCGCGGATCAGGCGGCCGAGTTCGGGCCAATCATTGCGCTCGAGTGCGGCGCGAACTTCGCGAGCGACGGCGGCGATTTTTTCGAGGTTGCGCGCGATGCGCTTATCGCCGTCGATGTGGCGCGAGAAAACTTCCCAATTGTTGATCGCGGATTTGCGCGGCTTGCCGGTGTAGCAAAGTACCAGGCGGCGTTCGAGGGCGTCGACGTCGCAGGAGAGCGCTTCGCGATGTTCGCCGCCGGGCGGTAGAACGATGGAGCTGACGCCGCCGAAGGCCGCGGGGTAGTGGTCCTGCGTGCCGGTAGGTACGCCGATGACGATGGCTTCGGCGTCGCGGCTGATGTGGATCCAATCCTGGAGGCGGCGGCCGGCGCCGGTGAGGCGATCGAGCGCGGCGCAAATCGCCACGGCCATGGCGCTGGAACCGCCGAGGCCGGCGCCGGCGGGGACTTCGGAATTTGTAGTGAGCGTGAAGCCGTGGGCGGGGCGGAAAAATCTCACGAGATGCGCCAGGAGCGGCAGGCGATA
>Ga0182015_10002147_pt1 | contig 24517 bp, 20 predicted proteins | sample 712P3MmetaG_FD_120478 | JGI IMG/M metagenome (GOLD analysis project Ga0182015, IMG submission 120478) | Permafrost microbial communities from Stordalen Mire, Sweden - 712P3M metaG | ecosystem: Environmental > Terrestrial > Soil > Wetlands > Permafrost | place: Sweden: Stordalen | collected...
GCCACGGCGGCTCTGAAATCGCAAGCGCGGCTTCTACGCCCACTCCGGCGCCCCACCGGAGCTCGAATCCCGCTGCGGAACTGGTTGGCATCGCACGCCTCGCCGCTTCCTCCCCTCTTACCGGCGCCAAGCGCGGGACCGAGTATTTCCTGCTTCCCGTACGTTCGATCGTGAACCACTGCGATTCCGAGCGAGTCCCGTTCAACTGGACGATCAATCCCTATCGCGGCTGCGAATTCGGATGCCAATACTGCTACGCCCGATACACGCACGAATACATGGAGATCGACGGCGGCGATTTCGAGAAAAAGATTTACGCGAAGAAGGATGCCGGCGAGCTGGTGTCGCGCGATCTACTGAACCCCAGGCTTCAAGGCGAGCACATTGCGATCGGCACTGCTACCGACCCTTACCAGCCGGCCGAGCGCGACTTTGGCAACACCCGTGCCATCCTGGAACGAATGGCAGAGCGCAAAGGCCTGAGCCTCTCGATCACGACGAAATCGAATCAAGTTTTGCGCGACATCGATTTACTGAAGAAAATCTCCGAGCGATCTTCGATCTCGATCAATCTTTCGATTACGACGGTTCGTACTCGCCTGGCGCGCCTGCTCGAGCCACGAGCGCCTCGGCCAGACCTGCGCTTCGAAACCGTGAAGAAGCTGCGCGAAGCGGGAATTTCAGCGGGCGTCCTTGCGATGCCCGTGCTGCCGGGAATCACGGATCGCGAATCCGATCTCGATGCACTGGCGCGAGCCGCGCGCGATGTGGGCGCGCTCTGGTTTGCGGCGAACGTGCTTTTTCTGATGCCCGCATCGCAGAAACAATTTTTGCCGTTCATTGCGGCGAAGTTCCCCCGGCTGGTGCGCCAGTACGAGGAATGGTACGTGCGCCGCGGCGGTTCGCCCCAGGCTTACCGGAAGGAAATCTCGGAACGCATTCGTGGTTTGCAACGAAAGTACGGGCTCGGCATCCGGCCGGTGATACCTTCGCCGACTGCGTACGTGCCGCCGCAAATGAGCCTTGGCCTATCGCTCGAACCGCGCATTCGATCCGGCGCGATTGAAAAGAGTCTGGAATGACGATTCGGGAAACGTCGCGATGCAAATGAAATCCGTAAGCGCGCTATTTCTCATCCTGAGTGGATTGGCGCTGATTGCATTCGAGACTAGTTTCTACGGAGCCTCGCCCGTGGCTGCGGCTCCTCAAGCGAAGGCTTCGGCGCAAATAGTTGGCGCGAAGACGAAGCCGCTCTATCCGGCCAAGCGTTACGGGACTAAGCATTACCGACCGACCATTACGGGACAATAATGCTCGAAGGTTCCGGCTGAGTCTCGGGCGAACGGGGGAATTGCGCGCGAAGAAAATCGAGAAAAGCGCGCGAGCGCGGGCGGCCGTTCGTTTCATACCTCGCCACGCGCAACAGAAACACCAACAATTGATACGCTTGGGAATCCTTCAAGCCGCCGAACCCAGTTTGCTGGGTCTCTTCCTTTTTCAACTCCGCCAAAAACGCCGCCAAGTGGCCGTATAGCGTACGAGCGACCGGCCCTTCGGGAGGCTTTTCGTAGTAGAGCCCGGTGCCAAGCGTCCGGTAAGTATCGGCCAGCGCCGAAATAGCGTCGATCACGTCCGTATCGTTCAGCTCGCGGCTTTCGCTTGCAGACTTCAGAATCGTGAAGCCAAGCCCCGAGATGACTGGCCTGCGTTCGTGCACAAGGTGCATCGGAATATCAAGATCGGGATACGGCACGGAATCAGGAGCGATCGGCTAGCGATGCTCGCGCTCCCAGCGATGCGCCGCGATCAGATACGGACAATCGGAAGAACAATCAATCGAGACTTCGCGCTTTTCGCCGCAACATATCGCGCAGATCATTTCGCCCTTCGCGGGGCAGTAACGTTTCGCTTTCCGTTTTTCGCAGAGCGGGCAGATCACGAGCTTCCTTTAAATGAATTGGTCGCGCGATACAGAGTATGGGATTAACGTGCAGACGCCAAGCGGTATGGGCTGTGGAACGCGAGCGAAGCCGGCTAGGACTCTACGGAACGGGAAACATCAGGCGGAAACGGCGCTTGGTTGCGCCAACTTGTCGGCGGCGGCGACGCCGTGCAGGATCATATCAATCACGTAATCGTCGCCCGGCTCGGAATTGATCATCAGATTGTAGAGCTGCCGGCACGGCCAGTCCGCGCCGAAATAGCGCTTGATGAACTGCATGCGTTCCTTATCAACAGTCTCGACCAACTCCCGCGCTTCGGCTTCGCTCTTTCCGAGCGTCCGAATCCTTCGAATTTTTTCTTCCGGCGGCGCAAAGACGAAAACGTGAAATGCATCGGGGCGATTGCGCAGGATGTACGGCGAACCGCGGCCCACGATGACGCAATTTCCGTGCGCAGCCGCATCTTCGATCACGCGATGAAGCAATGCGACCATCTGGTCCGCGTCGAATGCTTGAATGCGGGAAACCGGGAGACTGCGCTCATAACTTCCGCGCGCGAAGACTTTGAACAAGCGATGCAGGAGGGGATCAACGCACTCGTCGTGGCGCGCGGCGGCTTCCTCACCCACGTTAGCGAGGCGTGCAATTTCCCCGGTGAGGGCGGAATCCCAGAGTTTCCAATTCAGGCGCTGCGCAAGTTTTTCCGCGATCAGCGCGCCGCCGCTGCCGTACTCCCGTTCGACGGTGATGGTTCGGATGGGCATGGCCTCGGTCCGACTCGCCTTTGCCTAGGCTGGCGATTCACCTTCTGGCCGGGATTATAATCCTATTTTGCCGCCACGCTAGTGCATAGCCATGGGCCCGCCCGGCTTTGGCTTTCGGATCAGGAAGATGAACGGAATCATGCAAAGCACAGCCCACCCGAGGATCCTGAAATTATCAATGTACGAAAGCAGCGAGGCCTGCTGCTGCAACCCATACGAAAGCATGGCGTACGCTTGCTGGGTCGCGTGCGCCGGGGATGAGCCATGCGTTTCGAATGTGCGCGTGGCGCCCTGCACCGCCGCTTGAAACTGCGGGTTCGTAGCCGCCGCGTGGGCCGCGAGCGTAACCTGATGCACCTGCGCACGGCGATCGAGCATCGTGGCCACAAAAGAAATTCCGACGCTGCCGCCGATATTTCGTGAAAGATTGATCAGGCCCGAGGCCGCGTTGTTTTTCTCCCGCGGAAGATACGCGTACGCCGTCGTATTGATCGGCACGAATAAGAAGGCAAGGCCCAAAGATTGAATCACACGCGCCATAACGAGCGTTCGATAGTCAACCTGGAGATCGAAATTGGTCATGTGAAACAGGGAAAACGACAGCATGAGCATTCCGAGTACAAGCAGTTTTCGCGCGTCCACTTTCGTCAGCAGAAATCCGACAATCGGCATGCACACCATGATCACTAGTGCCCCCGGCGTGAGCGCGAAGCCCGCCTGTTCCGCCGAATAGCCCATCAGCGTTTGCATGTAGAGCGGCAGGAGCACCGTGGTTCCATAGAGCGAAATGCCCAGGACGAACATTAAGGTGTTACCGACCGCAAACGAACGATCTTTAAATAGGCGCAGGTCAATGATCGGATTTTTATGGTGCAGCTCCCAGAAAATGACAGCGACAAGGCACGCGACGCAAACGATCGTGAGCGAGAGGATAAGGTGAGACCCGAACCAATCGTCGCGCTCGCCCTTGTCCAGGATGATTTGCAACGATCCGAGTCCCACCGCCAGCAATCCGAGGCCGAAGTAGTCCATGCCGTGCTGGGATTTGTTCAGAGTTTTGAGGTACGGCGGATCTTCGATCAAACGTGCCGTGAGCAGCAGCGAAATAATTCCGATGGGTACGTTGATATAAAAAATCCAGCGCCAGCTGTAGTTGTCGGTAATCCAGCCGCCAAGAGTGGGGCCAATTGCCGGCGCCATGACCACCGCCATACCGTACACGGCGAATGCCATTCCTCGTTTCGCGGGTGGGAACGTATCCGCAAGAATCGCTTGCTCGCTGGGCTGCAAGCCACCGCCACCCGCGCCTTGCAGAATGCGGCAGATGATGAGCACGCTCAAATTCGGAGCGAGACCGCACATGAATGAGCTGATGGTGAAGAGCGCGACGCAGAACATGTAAAAACGCTTGCGGCCGAATACGGAGGAAGCCCAACCGCTCAGCGGCAGCACAATCGCGTTCGATACGAGATAGGAAGTGAGAACCCAGGTGCTCTCATCCTGGCCTGCCGAAAGACTGCCCGCGATATGCGGCAGCGCGACGTTAGCGATGCTCGTGTCGAGCACTTCCATGAACGTCGCGAGTGTGACCGTCAATGCGATGATCCAGGGATTCACCGCCGGACGCCAGATGGCCTGGTTCGGATCCCAAGTTGTGGCCGCGGCGCTCACTTCACCTCTACTTTCGGCGTCACAGACATGCCGGGGCGAAGCAGATGGTCCTTGTTCGAGCCGGGATCGAGCACGATCTTCACGGGGAGGCGCTGTACAACTTTGACGTAGTTGCCGGTGGCGTTCTCCGGCGGAAGTAGGCTGAACCGCGAGCCGCTGGCGCCGGCGATGCTGTCCACCTTCCCTTGGTACTTGCGGCCGTAGGCGTCCACAGAAATCTCGACAGGCTGCCCGGGGCGCATGTGACGCAATTGAGTTTCTTTGAAATTAGCGGTGACCCACACGTCTTCGAGCGGGACGATGGAGAGCAGTTGCTGCCCCGGCTGCACGTTCATTCCAATCTCAACATTCTTGTTCACAACCCCGGCGACCGGCGCGACGATCGTGCAGTACTGCAGATTCAAGAGCGCCTGCTCGAGCTGTGATTTCTTCTGCGCCACTAGGGCATCTGCGGAACTGAACTGCGCCTTGCTAACGTCCACCTGCTGCGGCGCCAATTGTGCTGAACGCACCGACGCACCGGCTTGGAGCAACTTACCCTGCGCTTCGTGCACCATCTCGCCGGCTGCAGTTGCCGAAGCGCGGGCGGCTGTGACGCTCGCCGCGGACGCGGCCGCGGCCGCGACCGCCTGGTCGAACTGCTGCTGCGAAACTTCCTGCTTCGCGACGAGCTGTTTATAGCGAGCGAGATCGGATTGCGCTTTGACGTCATTGGCTTGAGCTTCTGCAAGGGCCGCTTTCGCTGCATCTGCCTGACCCTGGGCCGCAAGGATTCCCGCCTGCATGTCCGTAACATCCGCGTTCGCGGAAGCAAGTTGGCTCGCCGAGTTTACGGTTGTGATCGGCACGTTGCGGCTGGCGGCTAGCGCGGTTGCTTCCGCCGAAGCAAGATCTGCCTTCGCTTTGTCCACCGCAACCTGATAGTCCTTCGGATCGATCTGAGCGAGAACCGTTCCGGCACCAACGTACTGGTTATCGGTCACGTTAACCGTGAGGATGTAGCCGCCAACGCGCGCGCTGATAGGATTGATATGGCCGTCCACTTGAGCGTCGTCGGTGGTTTCGAAAGTCGAGTAGTAATGAAAGAGCCAAATCCCGGCGCCGGCAAGCACAATGACGATCGCGATGATGAGCCATATCGGAATCACCCGTCGCGAACGCGCGGGCGGCGGCGGTGGAGATGCCGAATGAATTGCCGCCGGGCTGCTGGCGACTTCATCTCGAATACTCGGGGCAGATTCAGTTTCCGTCTTTTGTGGCATCAGCTCTTCCTTTCAAATATTGCATCACGCCGGTTTCCGCAATCCCCTCCGAGCGGGCCAGCGAAATTCTCGCGACGTTGTAATTAAAGAGACTCGAAATGAGCGATTCGTTCGCCGCGGCGACCGCGTCTTGCGCCTGGACGACTTCGATGTTGTCGGTCACGCCCGCGGAGAAGCGGTCGCGCGCCTGATCGAGCGTCTGAGACGCAAGGTCAACATTGCTGCGCGCCACGGTGACTTGGTCCGTGGCGGACTGCACGTCGAAGAGCGCGTCGCGGACGTCCTGATCGATCTGGCTCTTCAAATTCGCAAGCTGCGCCCGGCTGTTGGCAAGATTGGAATCGGCCTGCAAAACGTCACCGTGAGTTTTCCCGCCCTGAAAAATCGGGACTTTCAGCGAGCCCATCACTTCAAACGATCCGTGCGTGCGATCGAGCATCGGGCCGCCCACGCCATAGTTTCCGTCGAAGGAAAGCGTTGGATAATACTCGGCGGAGGCCGCCCGGCGTGCGAGTTCAGCGGCGTGCATCTGCGATTCCGCGCTCAAATAATCAGCGCGCATCGTGTACGCGCGCTGGAGCGCTTCGTCCACGGTAACGGGCGGCTGCGGATCGTATGGAATTTTCTCCGTGAGTTCGAACGCCTGCCCTGGCGGCAAGCCGATGGTGCGGGCAAACGCAATGCGTTGCTTTTCATAGTCGTTTCGCGCCGAAATCAACTGCTGCTGGCGCGTCTGGAATTCCACTCTCGCGCGTAGCGAATCAATGGCCGGAGACGTTCCGGCCTTCAACTGGTCGGCAGCTTGGTTGGAGAGCGCTTCGGCGGTCTTCACTTGCGCTTCCACGGTTTCCACTCGCGACGCCGCGGAAATTGTTTGCAGATAGTTGTATCCGACAACGAGAATCACAAGCTCGCGCGCATCCTTGTACGAATGTTGCGACGCGCGAACACTCTGCTCGGCGGAACGCGCGCTGTTCCAGGCATTCAGGTTGAACAGAGGCACGCTGAGATACGCGCGCGTATCGAAATAGCCGAACGGGCCGACGATCGGATTGACCGACGCAAAAGAGAACCCGGGCACGCTGATTTTTGTGAAGCCGGTCTGCGCCAAATTGACTTGTTCGGCGGTTTCAGTCGTATCTGTCGTCAAATTCGGAAGCACGTCGCCCAGCTTCTTCCATTTTTCGCCCCGGGCTGCTTCGATTCCGTTGGTCGCAAGCAGCGCGCCGAGGTTTTGCTTCAGGCCGCGCGCGAGCGCGTCGATGAAGCTGAGCTTTATCACTTCAGGAGTCGGTTTGCCCGTTGGCACGCTGCCCGTGTAAGAGCTCTGCGGCTGCAAAGGATTTGATGGAAGCGTCGACTGGCCGAAAGCAAACGAGGCGGACAGCAGAGCCAGTGCGCCAGTCAGCGCGAAACGTTTTGCAATCATCGCTCACTGCCTTCCTTTTCGATTCGACTGTGCTTTGCCGCCGCGGCCGACCAGAAATGCTCGAACGCGCGTTGAAATGAGGGAGCAAGCCGCGTAGACGGTGTAAGCGACCACGCAAGCAGCGAACCGAGATAAGATTCTTTGTACGACCTCGCCAGATCGGCAGCGTCCACATCGCGCCGCACTTCGCCGCGCTCCTGCGCGATTTTGAAAATTTTGGTCATGATGACGTGGCCCTGAGCGAAGCGCGTGCAGAACTTCAATCGCACCGCATCCTTCGAGAGCATGGTTAGCAGCATGCTGCGCGCGAGTTCGGGCGACCGCCCGGGATCCTCGCCCAGACGAATGAACAAGCGTCGCAGGATTTCAGCGATTGGTTCGTTGCCCCGCTCCACTTCCTCAAGTCCGGCGCGAATTTTGCCGATACGTAGATCGCCGAAGGCTGTGAGCAATTCTTCCTTGCTCGGGAAATAGTTGAAGAATGTTCCCTTGCCCACGTCGGCGGCGTTGGTGATGTCTTCCACCGTTGTTTCGGTAAAGCCGCGTTCGGCGAACAAGCGCATGGCGGCGTCGAAAAGGCGCTGCCTCAGGGCGGCCGAATGCCGTTCCCGGCGCGAGAGAGGACGGGCGGTGCGAGCGTTACGAACAGAGCGAGGCTGTAGGGTTGTTTTCATGAAATCCGACTGATAGTCAATACTGACTATAGGTCAGCAATAGAAAAATTGTCAAGCCAAAGTTTCGATCGGGCTGGCACGAAGCGCAGCCCGCTAATCGCTTTTCTATGAGATGTGCGAGATTAAAAAGGGATTCGGCTGGCGTCCCGGCCAATGCCGGAACGCCAACCTTTTAAGAACGCCAGGAAGAGACCGCCGTGTAGAGCGCAGTCTTTAGTGTGATGTTTAGCGCGAAACGTTATGCGGAGACCTCTTCGTGAGTTCCGAGAGGAGCATCTTTGCCGAAGCGGGCGGCGCAACTGCACCCTTCAGAACGATGTCGCGCGCTTCGATCTTCTTTCCGTACACGGCTTCATTTCCGTCATTGTCCGGCCGCACCGTGGAGCCTTCGAGCGAAATGCCCGCGAACAGGCCGCGCGCGCGCGAGTACGTCAATACTTCCGCGCGCAACGTCACGTCCGTGGCTGCTTCTGCATCGCGGCCCTTTGGTCCAGCAGCCGCTGACGCGTCGCCACCAAGCTTCACTTTGCTCGAGAGAATCGAGCTGGCGCCACGATCGTTCATGACGAGCAATACAAAGTCCGTCGCTTGTGCGCCGAGTTGGAAACCGATGCTACCGCCTTCAAGAGCCATCATCGAGGGCGCGCCCCATGGCCCTTTGAAGTTTTCGCCGCCGCGGCATGTCATTACGCCTCGTCCGTAGCTCGCGCCGACGCCGAACGCCGCTTTGAGCACGGATGGATAAACAATCACGCATTCCGCTTTGTCAATCAGGTTTTGCGGAATGTCATCGGGGACGTTCAGGATTTCTTTCATCACCATTCCGGCATTCTCGATGCGATCGTTCCATTTCGACGTATCGTCCGCCCGAATGGACTGGGGCAGAACCAGGGACGACAACCCCATCATCGATAGCGCGAGCATGCAGGATAAAAACTTCTTCATCTTTCCTCCTAATAGGCTGAACAGCCGCCCTGAATCATAAGGTCATCAGCCAGGCACCGCAATTCATTTAGTCTGATGCCCCAGACCGGCGAGAGGTCTGGACTATAATCGACGAGAGCGAAATTTGCAGAAGGAGTCGCAGAAGGAGCTCAAGGATGCGCTTGGTGCGCGGCGAGCGGCTTGCGCGTTGGATTTTCATGTTGATCGTGTGCGTCGCGGTGCCGTTTGCGATCGCGGCGCGCGCACAACAGCGAAACGCGGGCGGCACGACACGAGTGGCGCCGGGAAAACCGAAGACGCGGCCCGATTTGGCGAGGTTCGCTACGCGCGTCGCCGCCGCACTCGGCGAACAGCACGCAGCGAAGGCTGCGTGGGGCATTATCGTCGTTGATCAGGCGACGGGCGAAACGCTCTACGAACGCAACGCCGATCTTTATTTCACGCCTGCCTCTAACGCCAAGCTCTACACCAGCGCATTCGCTCTTGCCACACTCGGTCCCGACTATCATTTTCGTACTACGATCGAAAGCGCCTCGCCTCCCGATGCGAGCGGACGGATCCATGGAGACATCGTTTTCGTCGGCCGCGGCGATCCGGATCTTTCGAATCGCAAGTTCCCCTACATGCAAAAGGCTGAGCGCGACGGCATCCCCGAAAAAGTCATCGCGGAGTTGGCAGATGGTGTGGCCGCCAAAGGCGTGAAGCAAATTGATGGAGACATCGTCGCCGACGACAGCTATTTCGCCTACGATCCCTATCCCGAAGGCTGGAGTGTCGGGGATCTCTACTTCAGCTTCGGCGCGCCAATCACCGCGATCGATCTTGACGACAACACGCTTACGGTCGCGGTCGAGCCGGGCGAGCATCTCGGCGATCCCGCGGCCCTTGCGGTGGAACCGTGGGCGGCATACGAAACATTCGGCCACGACGTGACCACTGGCCCGAGCGCGTCGAAGCAAAGATTTTCCGTGGTTCGCCAGCCGGGCCCGAACCCGATTCTCTTGCGCGGCTCGATTCCGCTCGGTGCGCCGCCGGCCAAACTCGACCTCGCGCTCAACGAGCCCGCCGAATATACCGGGCGACTGTTTAAGCTTTTGCTCGCGGCACGCGGCGTGCGTGTAGTGGGCGGCGTCAGAGTTCAGCACGGCGCGCCGCCCGAACGCCAATCGGATGGCTCGACCTCGCTAGTAGCTCCTCCGGCCCCTTCTATTGCAGTCACAGATCCAGTCGTTCTTGCGGAACACACATCCCCGGCACTGCTCGAGTCAATCCGCATGCTTAACAAAATCAGCCAGAATCTTCACGCCGAACTTATCTTGCGCACGATCGCGAGGGAAAAAACGGGAGTGGGCACGACGGACGCGGGCGTCGCGATCGAGCGCGATTTTCTGAAAGCTGCCGGTATCGAGGATGGAGATGCTGTGCTTGCAGACGGATCGGGTCTCTCGCGGCAAGATCTCGTGACGCCGCGCGCCACCGCGCAACTTCTTGAATACGCTGCACAGCAGCCGTGGGGCGAGAGCTACGCCTCGACGCTTCCCGTCTCCGGCGAAGATGGAACGCTCGAAGACCGGATGAAGGGAACCGCCGCGGCTGGCCGAATTCACGCGAAGACCGGCGCGCTCGAGCACGTTCGCGGTATTTCAGGCTACGCGACGACGGTGCACGGCGCGCGTGTCGTGTTCTCGATGTTCATGAACAATAATCCGCAGCCGGCGCGCGATACGGCGAAGCTCTTCGATGCAATTTGCGTCGCTATGGTGGAGGAGATTCAGCCTTTACCGCCGTCGCCGCGGCGCAAGTAACAAGCGGAAAGCGCCGCACGCCGTCGTCTTCCCCAGAAAACTCGGCGGTCGTATTCTTGACACTTCGACATTCCTACTCCATGGTGAGCCTGTGAGCCGCACTGCTGAAGACCTGCTCGAATTTCCGCGCTTGCGCGAAATTGTCGCGCGAAGAACTACGTGCGCGCCTGGCCGCCGCGCAATTCTCGCGCTCGAGCCTGGCAGCGATGCGGCTGCCCTTACCGCGCAAATCGATTTGATTCGCGAAGCCGTGGAATATCTGCGCGCGGGCTCGGAATTGGGTTTTGGTTCGCTGGCCGATCCCGAAGGATGGCTCGCGCGCCTGGGCATTCCGGCGTCGGTTCTTTCGGCCGCGGAACTTCTCGATGCCGCCTCGCTGCTCGATACAGCTACAAACTTGCGACTTACGTTTCGCGGCGCCGCGGACAAATTTCCGAAACTCGCCGAGCGCGCGGCAGCCGTTGCCGAACTTCGCTTCCTCGCGTCCGCGATTCGCAAAGCTGTTCTGCCGAATGGCGAAATCAGCGACAACGCTTCGCCGGCGCTGAAAAAGATTCGCGGCTCGAGCGCTCAGACGCGCGACAATATCCAAAAATCGCTAGAAGCGATCCTACGTGCTCGTGGCAGCGAGGCGGGTCACGACTACGTAACACTTCGCAACGATCGCTTTGTGATCCCCGTGCGCGCGTCCGAGCGCCGGGTCGTGCCGGGCGTCGTTCACGCTGCCAGCGCGACGGGCCAAACCGTTTTCGTTGAACCTCTCGAAACAATCGATCTGAATAATCGCCTCGTGCAGCTTGCCGAAGACGAGGCCGTGGAAATCGCACGCATCCTCGCCGAGTTGACTGAGCAATTGAGGTTGGAGCGCGGGCCGCTCGCTTTTACCGCGGATCGCATCGCGGATTTCGATTCTGTGTTTGGGCGCGGCCGTTTCGCGCGTGAATTCGACGCGTGCATGCCGGAATTCATTTCCGAAATCGCAATTCATCTTAAGGACGCGCGCAATCCGGTCCTCGAAGATTCGCTGCGGCCGCAGGGCCGGAGCGTCGTGCCCGTATCGCTAGACCTCGGGGGATCAGCCGGCACGGTAATGGTCATCAGCGGGCCGAACACCGGAGGCAAGACCGTTGCGCTGAAGACCCTCGGTCTCGCGGCACTTGCCGGGCAATCGGGAATTCCAGTGGCGGCGCAGCGCGCCGAATTGCCGATCCTCGACACCGTTCTTGCTGACATCGGCGACGAACAATCCATCACGGCGGACCTTTCTACTTTCTCGGCGCACGTCCTGAATTTGAAGGACATGCTCGGCCGTGCGACCGAACGCACGCTCGTTCTCGTGGACGAGATGGGCACGGGCACCGCACCCGAAGAAGGTGCCGCGCTTGCCGTCGCGCTGCTCGAAGAATTTCGCCGTCTCCGCTCGCTCACGTTGGCGACGACGCATCACGACCGCCTGAAGTCGTATGCTTCGACGACTCCGGGCGTAATCAACGCCGCGGTCGAGTTCGACGAAGAGCAGCTCCGTCCGACATATCGGCTTCTCGTCGGCGTGCCGGGAGTTTCGAGCGGGCTCGAAATCGCGAGGCGCCTCGGATTGCCGGAGGCTGTCATCGAGCGCGCGCGTGCCGGACTCACGCCAGAGACGCTTGAGGCGCGCGGGTTGATCGCCTACCTGCATCGCAGCCGCGATGAAGTGGAAGAAATCAAGCGCGAGGCTCGCACCGAACTCGATGCGCTCGAAGCCGAGCGGCGCACGTTGCGAGCGGAATGGGTTGAACGCCAAAAAAAGCGCATCGCCGAACTCGAAAAGAATTTCGCGGAAACAGTAAAGAAACTCGAAGCGGAAGTTACGCGGTTGGCTGGCGAGATTCAGGATCGTAAACTTCGCGCGGAGATCGAGAAGTCTACTGGCCGCAAGTTCGGAAAATTCGAAGCCAATGCGCGCGGCGATGCGGATGCCGCCGTGCTGGAGACGCTTGCCTCATCGCAAGCGGATCTCGGCGTTGCAACGGAATCCGCCAAGCCGCTCGCGCCCGAGAAGTTGATCGAAGGCACTCGGATTCGCATTCGCGGCATGAAGCAATCGGTCGTGCTGCGCCGGGTGGACGTGCACTCGCACTCGGCGGAAGTCGAAGCCGGTCCGATGCGGATGAAGGTGCCGCTGAGTGACATCGTGGGCGTCGAAGACCCAGCCGCGACCGCGACTCGCCCCGGCGTCCCGAATCGCGGCATTCGCGTTCAGGCGCAGCGAACCGATGAGCCCTCCGCTGAAGAAATAAATGTGATCGGAAGCACCGTCGAGCAAGCCATCGAGCGCGTGGATAAATTCATCGATTCCGCCGCCGTCGCAAATCTCCCGCAGGTGCGCATCATCCACGGCCACGGCACAGGCGCGCTCCGCCGCGGCCTGGCCGAATTTTTGCGCACGCATCCGTTGGTCGAGCAAATTCACGCCGAAGCGACCGACCGCGGCGGCACGGCGATTACCATCGTCGAGTTGAAAGGTTGAACGCGCAGTGCTACACCTTGTGACGGAAAGATACTAATTATTGTGGCTGAAGCTGGATCTTTTGCGGATCGCGTCAAGCAGCAGGCGGACATCGTCCGCGTGGTGGGCGAATACGTCCGCCTGAAAAAAAGCGGCCAGAATTTCACGGGGCTTTGTCCTTTTCATCAAGAGAAAACGCCATCCTTCGCCGTCCATCCTGTAAAGCAGATCTATCACTGCTTCGGATGCGGGGTTGGCGGCGACGCTTTCAAATTCGTGATGGAGATGGAGAAGGTCGCGTTTCCCGAAGCGATTCGAATCGTCGCGGAGAAATGCGGCATTCCGATTCCCAAGCCGCGCGATCGCTCCCCCGAAGAACGGAAGGAAAATCAGCAGCGCTCCGCGCTCGTCGAAATGCATCGCGAAGCCGCGGCATTCTTCGCGCGCCAATTGAGCGACACGCCCGAAGGCAAAGCCGCTCGCGGTTATCTGGAAGATCGCGGGCTCGACCGCGAAGCCATCACACGCTTCGGCCTCGGCTACGCGCCGTCCGGCGGCGATGTCCTCTACCGTTTCTTGAAGCAAAAATATCCGGACAAGCTCCTCGATCCTTCGGGCCTCGTTGTGAAGGATCAGGGTGGGCGCTTCTACGACAAATTCCGCCGCCGGATCATGTTCCCGATCGCCAACGAGTCCGGGAAAGTGATCGCGTTCGGCGGACGCGCTCTCGGCGACGATATGCCGAAGTACATGAACTCGCCCGAGACGCCGATCTATTCGAAGAGCAACGTCCTGTATCATCTCGACCGGGCAAAGGAAGCGATCCGGCAAGGGAACTGCGCGATCCTCGTTGAAGGCTACATGGACACGATTGCCGTCGCGCGCGGCGGTTTTACCAACGTCGTCGCGAGCTGCGGAACGAGTCTTGCCGAGCCGCAGGTGAAACTGCTCAGCCGGTTCACGAAGAAAGTCTACGTAAACTACGATCCCGACACTGCCGGCCAGGCGGCTACGGAGCGTTCATTCGCGGTGCTTCTCGAAAAAGAGTTCGAGATCCTGGTTCTCACGTTGCCCGGGGGCGCCGATCCCGACAAATATTTGAAAGAGAACGGTGCAGCCGCGTACGAAAAGCAGCTCAAGGCCGCTCCACCCTACATTGACTTTCTGATTTCCCGCGCGCGGCGCATGGACCGTTCGACGGCAACGGGCAAACTCGCCGCGCTAAATTACCTCATGCCCTACGTTCAACGCGTCCCGAATCGCCTGATTCGCTCCGAGTGGGCATCGCGCATCGCCAGCGAACTGCGTGTGGACGAACCCGTCCTTCGCGAAGCTTTGCGGCGCGCTTCAGTCGAGCGTCACAGCGAAGTGAAACCAAAAGCCGAGCTGGTCTCCTCCGCCATGAAGCAGGCGGACCGGCGCCTGATGCAAATGCTGGTCGAAGCCGAAGATTTCCGCGAAAAACTGGCTCATGAGATCGTTGGTGAGTCCCTTCACAAAGGGCTCGACACCGAGCGAATTTTCGAAGTATTGCTCGCTACAGCCATCACCGGCGCCCAACCCGATCCTGCTGCCCTCGCGGAATCACTCGCCGAGCCGGATCGCCGGCTTTTCTTTTCCGTTGTGTTCGAGTCCGCCGCGGCGCCATCGTGGGACGAAGCCGAGAGCTGCCTCATCGTCCTTCGACGCCGCCACATCGAGACCGAACTACACAACGTGCAGAAGCAAATTGAAGCGCAGCCCGCTGCCGCTGACCTCAATCGCCTGCTGACCCGGAAACAAGATCTTCGGAAGCGCCTTTCAGGCTGACCGCATCGAATGAACTCTGTGAAGCTGGCGAAAGGCCGGCAAGACGTTCGTCAAATCCGGCAACTCAGGAGAACATTTTCATGATCGGACGCCCACAAGACACCGAAGCAGCGCCAAACTACTTCGCTTACATCAACCAAGTAACTGGCGATGATCCCCTCGCGACCATCGACACCCAACTGGACGAATCGCTCGCATTATTCGCCGGAATCACCGAAGAAAAGTCGTTGTACCGCTACGCTCCAGAGAAGTGGAGCATTCGGCAGGTTCTGAACCACGTCACCGACACGGAGAGAGCTTTCGTCTTCCGAGCCCTTTGGTTCGCCCGCGGCTTCGACTCACCGCTGCCCGGCTATGATCAAGACATCGCCGCAGCGAGCGCTGGCGCGGAGAGTGTCCCCTGGAGTGACCATGTGGCGGAATTCCGCGCGGTTCGCCTTTCCACCATCTCGCTTTTCAGGAACATGCCATCCGAGGCATGGTCGCGAACCGGTATCGCCAGCGAGAAGCCTTTCACCGTGAGGGCTCTAGCCTTCATCATCCCAGGGCACGTAACGCACCATATCAAGCTACTCCGCGAACGATATTTGTAGCCTCCGGCTGCCGAAATGGCGCTCCTGTAGCTCACGCCTGCCCTGAGCTTCGAAGGGTCCCCGGCGCGACAACGTCGCGACGAGACGTGAGGCCTTTCCGCCCCTCCCTCCACATCACCATTGAAACGAAAAGACTTGCATCATGTCCCAGTTTGAATCAAAATGCCCCCTTCAAACATCTAATTGACGTAAACGCCTGTGCCGATATATGCTCCGAGGGTTTTGGAGGAAACGGGCTGAATCCGTCGTGCATCCTATCGGTGTAGGATGTGGCGTAGAGTTGGTCGGGCGTAGGCAGAGGAATTTGGATCAAGTCGCAAACGGGTTTCCAGCATTACATCCGCCATTCGAGAAAATTCTGACACACGGAAATGGCCGGGGTGTCTCGCCCCGTCGCTTTTACGTGATGGACGCAAGTTTGCGCGCCGCTCGCGCATCGGCTGACTCCGCCGGGAGCTAAATCGTGACTCTGGCAATCGAAGAAAAATACGATCAGGTACGGCAGCTCATCAATATGGGCAAGGAGCGCGGCTACCTCCTTTATGACGAGGTGAACGATCTCCTGCCGGCTGAGATTCATTCCTCCGAAGAAATCGACGACCTGCTTTCGACCTTCGAGCGATACGGAATTGACGTCTACGAGGATCTTTCAAGCGCGAAGGCCGCGCTCGCGGGAGACGCCGGCGAGGTCGAAGTGGTCAAGGAGGAGAGTCCAGCCGATGATTCGGAGCTGGATCTCACACCGGGCTCGCTCGAGAAGACCAACGATCCCGTCCGCATGTACCTCCGCGAGATGGGCACCGTTCCGCTGCTCACGCGCGAGGGCGAAGTGGCCATCGCGAAGCGCATCGAGCGCGGACAACTGCTCGTCCTCAAGACCATCTCTCGCTCGCCGATCATTCTGAAAGAATTGCTTGGTGTCGGCGAGGATCTGCGCCGCGGCTCGCGCTCGATCAAGGAAATCGTTCAGTTCGACGACGAAGAGCTCACCGAAGAAAAGATCGAAGCCAAGACCCGCGAAACGCTCAAGGAAATCGACAAGATTGGCAAGCTTTACCTGCTTTCGGTGAAGCAAGCCGAGAAACTCGATGGGACCGCGCGCTCGAACAAGCGCGTCTACCTGCGCGCTCGCTTTGCGCTTGGCCGCACACGCGTGGAAATGTCCACGCGCGTCCGCGAAATTGATTTCAATCCCTTCGAGAAGAAGCGCCTGATCGACAAAATGCGCCAGTCGGTCGAGCGCGTCCAGGCCCTCGAGCGCGAAATCGTGAAGCTCGAGCGCCGCGTCGAGGCCTCCAAGGCCGACGTTCTCGCCGAAGCGCGCAAGGAATTGAAAGCGCGCCGGCAGGAACTTCGCGAAATCGAAGTCATCGCCGAGGCCAACCCCACCGAACTGAAGCGGATGCTGCAAGTCATCGTCCGCGGCGAAGTGGAAGCCGAGCAGGCGAAGAAGGAATTGATCGAGGCCAACCTCCGCCTCGTCGTTTCCATCGCCAAGAAATATACGAATCGCGGCTTGCAGTTCCTCGACCTGATTCAGGAAGGCAACATCGGCTTGATGAAGGCCGTGGACAAGTTCGAGTGGCGCCGAGGCTACAAGTTCTCCACCTACGCAACATGGTGGATCAGGCAAGCCATCACCCGCGCCATCGCCGATCAGGCGCGCACCATCCGCATTCCGGTGCACATGATCGAGACGATCAACAAGCTCGTTCGCACCAGCCGCCAGCTCGTTCAGGAACTCGGCCGCGAGCCCACTTCCGAAGAAATCGCCAAGCGGATGGACATTCCTGTCGCGAAAGTCCGCAAGATTCTGAAAATCGCGCAGGAGCCTATCTCGCTCGAAACGCCCATCGGCGAAGAGGAAGATTCGCATCTTGGCGATTTCATCGAGGACAAGGCCGTCGTGTCGCCTTCCGACGCTGTCATCAATCTCAGCCTCAAGGAACAAACGTCCTCGGTGCTGAAGACGCTCACGCCGCGCGAAGAGAAAGTCATTAAGATGCGTTTCGGTCTCGACGATGGCAGCGAGCACACGCTTGAAGAAGTCGGCCAGTCGTTCGCCGTCACGCGCGAGCGCATCCGCCAGATCGAAGCAAAGGCTCTGCGCAAGCTGCGCCATCCTTCGCGCTCGCGCAAGCTCCGCGCCTTCCTGGAAGGTTCCGCGAACGATTACTGACTCCATCCAAATTAAATGGATTTTCAACAGGGCCGGCGATCGCCGGCCCTTTTTATTGCGATGTTGTTTCTGATCTAACTTCTAATCGAAGTCGAGATTCTTACCCGTGTTATTTTTCCTAGTTACCTTTAGCAGTTTGGGTGCTCTCAAGCACGACTTTCGCTTCGTCGTCGGTCCTTACTAACCCGAAGAAAGATCGCAGCGGGCCGTACGACTCCCTCGGATAATCAATATCTCCAAGTACAAAGTGCCGTTTCACTTCCACTGAATCTCCCTGCTGTTCGGATGCAATTTCGTAAGTCAATGCGGCTCCGGTGTTGATCACCTGCTTTGGTGGAACTGTTTCGATCTTGAATCCGGCCGGCGCGTGAATTTTTATGTCGTCGATTTGTTCGAACCGGAATTCGAAATGAACTGGATTCACTCGCTGCTCGGCTTCAAAGCTCTTTGCAAAGTTCGGCGCAAATAGCGCCTCAGGCAAAATCATCCGATGGCCTGCCGCCGAACCCAGCACCTGCACCTCGAGCGTTCCCTCAACGCGCACGGGCTTGGATGTGTCCTCCCAATCCGCTATCCGGCTGATCTCGAACGTTGATCCCGCCGGCAGCCAATTTCGAATCTCCTTCTCCAGCGATTTTTGCCGTCCCGCTTCGTCATCGCGCCGGTTCCGTGTTCGGCGAATCGCTGCGGATTGCCCTGTAAGATTCACGGAAAGTTCCCCGGTAGCGCTGCCATCCGCTTTCAGCTCTAGATCAGCGCGGCGCACGACCGTCGAATCTGAACTAGCAGCCGCTGGCGTGGTCACAAATTCGGCGCCCTGTTTTGCCACGCGCACGCCCTTCGATTCCGTCTCGTACCAAGGAAGCAATCCGAACGGATAATACGTTGCGGCCGGATCGAGCCAGTACTCTTTCCCGTTCGCGCGCACCCAGACGATATCGGCGGTCAGCGAATCCGTATTCTGCCTGACGGTATAAATAAGTCATGGTTGCGCGGCACCAAATAGACTTCAAATGCCTCGAATCCGGCAGCTCGCGCCAATCCAATGAACAGCCAATTGATCTGCCGTCCGCTGGCGTAGCCCCGCTTGAGTGCATCTTCCACATTCTCATTCGCCTTTATGTTTTCCTGCTTCTTCTCGACCTTCGTCGTCACGGGTTCGTAGCTCAGGTCGCGAATCTTCTGGGCACGCGCGTAAATCTTTTGCAGCTTCGTCTCTGGCGCATCCCCGGATGCCACCGTCTGCGCAAGATCTGAATCGAGCACGCTCTTTTTGTTCAAAAACCTGTCGAGCTCATCGCTCCATTTCTTCCCCATCCGGCTCCAGAATTGCGCGGTCGTTTCTCCGCCTGGCTCGCCCTTTTCGCGGTAGAAGAATTCCACATCCGCCTGCAGCGAACGCATGGGGGGCATCAAGGGCTCTTCTACTATTCCAGCGATGTCATGGACCTCCATGGCATACGACCCATCGGCCTTTCGCTGTGGCATCAAGCCCTGCGGCAGCCGCGTCGTTCGGAAATAAAGCGTCGGATCGAAATCGCTTCTCGGCACGTAGGGAGCAATCGAGAAGCTGGCGTCGCGCATGTACATCCGTCCCGACACGATCCAGGTCTCGCTGAATAAGAAGTTCGGCTTGAAATCTTGCCGGTACATGTACTCGACGATGGAACCCGGCTGCACGTCTGGCAGGCTGAAGCTCTTCGCCAGGTTTACGTTCTCGCCCGTCTTCTCCATCGTCTTCTCGTACACTTTCCCGTCGAAATTCACGATACTTCCGTCCGGATGGATGGTCCGCGCGCGGATGTCTTTGATCTCCGAGTCTTCCTTCCGATATCGGATTTCTACGTTCGATTGTTCTTTGGCGCCTTCCTCGGTGAAGATCTTGATGCGGGAATATTCATAATGAGAATCTCCATCAATGCCAGCTCGCCGGGCGTCTATGTGGCTGCGGCGATAGAGAATCATCGCGTGCGCTCCCGGCTGTGCGGGATTGTCCTTCAATGCGAGATCCGCCGGAGGAATAGGCAGCCAATCGTCTCCGGCCGCCCTCGAAGTGGCCGCACCGATTGCGGCAATAATAATCAGCAGACTGATCGCGTCTCGCATAACTGTTTTCATCGCGGGCGCTTCCTTTCCGTCCCGGATACAGAGGCTATGCGCAGTTGCATATTTACTCCTTGCAATTGACGGGCAGTGGACGGGTATATCCGATAATGACCTATGATTCCACATCGTAAAACTTCTTTGGCCGCGCGCACAACAAACTTGCGAGAGGGCATGCCGGGGAAATTACTGGGATATTCGATAAGCGGCGGGCCAGGCGAAGGCCGCATTCACAATGATTACCAGGCGTTCTTATTTGGACGCGAGCGTTGATTCGAGGCGCGCCACTGCCTCGCTCCAGAAATCTTTCATTCGCTTCGATTCCGCCGCGCTTTTGAGCTTCATGTGGTCAACGACGACCTGCGTTTTGTCCGCGCCTTTCGGATAGAAATAAACGCTCATTCGATCCGTCTCATCCCATTTCGCGCGGATGGATTTGTTCGCCGTCGCTGTGGTGATCTCCATCTTGTCGCCTTTGAGCCAGGTCTTGCGCGCTTTTTCATCCGCCCAGGCTTTGTAAATCTTCGCGAGCGGAATGGGCAGCGTGCGGCTCACGCCCGCCGAAAAATCTCCAGTGCAGCTCTGATGCACCTCGCGCAGCCCGTGCTTCTGTTCGTATTCCACCGCCACCATCTGGCACCACCAGCCGGGACATTTTTGCTCGTGGTAGAGATATCTCGCCATTTCCGGGTGGCTCATTTTTTTCGCGCCCGCCGCGTCGAGAATCTTGAACCACTCCGCCCACACCTTGCCCGTCTTAGCCTTGACGGCCTCGTCGCTAAATCGCCGCGGCTCCTTTGCCTTTGCCACTTGAGTGATCCTCCTAGTTCATTTTTGCGGTTGCGCCGTGGTCCAATCCACCGCCGAGCCGTATTGATACACGAGCTGCGCCCCACGATCCGCTCCGAGCGTCAAAAGGATTGCCAGAACGCAAAGGCCCGCGAGCAGAATCTTTCGGAAATTCGCTGTGAAGTTTTTGCGCGTCACGAACGCGAAGAGGCTCAAGCCAATCGCCACGCTCGTCGTGATCATCATCAGCGTCTCGTGAATTCCGACAATTTCCATCGCCGGGCCTGGCGGGATGGACTTCTCCGCGTTGAGGCCGGTGAAAATCGTCACGATCGCCGCAAACGTGCCGAGATAGAGAAGCAGCGCGGCCGTGCGATGCCATTCGTCGCTCCCGCGCAAAATCGCCAATGCCTCGAAAAGGAGCGCCGCAAGCCACAGCGCGATCGGAAAGTGGACGAATAGCGGATGAATATTGAGAATTGCTCTCAGGCCAGGCAGCATCGCGCACCTCCCCTTGAACCGTCGCGGATTATCGTCGAACGCCGCAGCGGCGTAAAGCAGCATGCTTCTTCTCGATTGTCACCATCCGGTCGCACATGGCCTAATTATGAGCAAGACCGCCACTCCGGCAACGCGCTGTCTATAATCCCCGTAGGGGCTTGGTCTCAGACCCGCCCGGCCTTTTCTTTATCGTATAATTATTTCGGATGGATTCTCCCGTGCCTAAGCCGCCGAAGAAGCCGCGTCCGCCAGAGCGCGATTATTCGCATCGCTCGCTTCTCGACAAGCTCGGCGTGAAACCGCAGCAACGAATTCTGATTCTCGATGTCGTAGACGGCGCGTTCATCAGCGACATCGAGCCGTTCGCCCCATTGTTCACCGAGCGCAAGCCCGCAGGCGATTTCGATCTAATTTTTTTCGGCGCGGAAGAAAAGGACGCCCTGAAGCGCCTCGCGTCACTGCGAAGATCTATCGCCAAAAATGCCGCAATCTGGGTGGTCTATCCCAAAGGCAAGCAACACATTCGCGAGATTGACGTTATCAGCGCCGCCAAAGCCTCCGGTCTCGTCGACAATAAAGTCTGCAGCTTCTCAAGCACTCACACCGCGCTCCGCTGCGTCATTCCCATCGCCGATCGTTGACGACCCGCGCTGTTTCCCGTGAAACACTCTCTCTAATGCTCAATTAGCTCAGCGACATTTCAGTCGTAAGATGTAGTCATGCCGAATTTGCTCGAGGTACGAGGGCTGACCGTGGAATTGCCGACGGAGAAGGGCTGGGTGCGCCCGGTGAACGACGTTTCGTTCACTCTCGCCGCAGGTGAAACGCTCGGCATCGTCGGCGAATCGGGCTCCGGCAAGACGATGCTGTCGCTCGCGCTGATGGGACTCACTCCGCCCGGCGCGCGCCGCATGGGCGGAGCGCTGCTCCTGGATCGCGCAAGCGATAAATCGGCGGCTGCCGGTCGCTACGCAAATCTCATAACAGCATCTCCGAATGAAATCCGCGCGCTACGCGGCCGCGAGATCGCCATGATTTTTCAGGAGCCGATGACCGCGCTCAATCCCGTGATGCGAATCGGTGCGCAGATTGAAGAAGCGATTCGCGTTCACGACGCGCGCTGTTCTTCAGCCGACGCTCGAAGCCGTGCCGTTGAGGCTCTCAAACTCGCCGCCGTGCCCGAGCCCGAACTTCGCGCGCGGCAATATCCGCATCAGCTATCCGGCGGATTGCGCCAGCGCGCATTGATCGCGATGGCGCTCGTTGCCGGGCCGCGCGTCCTGATCGCCGATGAACCCACGACGGCGCTCGACGCCACCGTGCAAAAGCAAATTCTCGAGCTTCTCGCGCGCCTGCAGCGCGAACTTGGCCTCGCCATGATTTTCATCACGCATGACCTCGGGGTTGTCGCGCAGGTCGCAGGCCGCGTCGCGGTGATGTACGCAGGCCGAGTCATCGAAGAAGGACCCACGCACGAAATTTTGCACGAGCCCGGCCATCCGTACACCGCCGGACTGCTGCGCGCCGCGCCGCGGCTGAAGCGCGGCACGCTCACGCCGATTCCGGGCACGGTGCCGTCGCTCGACGCATTGCCGCCGGGCTGTGCGTTCGCGCCGCGCTGCGAATTTCACCGCGCCGAATGCGATATCGGCGTGCCGGAGTTGGCGGCCGCGTCGCCGGATCACCACGCTCGTTGCATTCTGGTTTCCGAAGGCGTTGCTCGATGAGCGCGCAACCAATTCTTGTCGCGCGAAATTTGCGGAAATCTTATCCGGCCGCAACGAGTGCGTTCGGCGCTCCCGGCCGTCGCGCCGTAGCCGTGGATGGCGTGAGCTTCGAACTCGAGCGCGGCGAAACGCTCGGCATCGTCGGCGAATCGGGATGCGGCAAGACGACGCTCGCGCGAATGCTGCTGCGCCTGATCGAGCCGGATGCCGGCGAAATCGAATTTCGCGGTGAGAATTTTCTCGCCGCGCATGGAGGCAAGCTGCGCGCGATGCGTCGCGGAATTCAAATGGTGTTTCAGGATCCCGCAGGTTCGCTCAATCCGCGCATGCGCGTCGGCGCGATTGTCGGCGAACCGCTGGTGATTCACGAGCCGCAACTCTCGCGGCCGGAGCGCCTTACGAAAATCGTCGAAACGCTCGCGACGGTCGGCCTCGACGCGGAGTCGCTCAAGCGATTTCCGCATGAATTTTCCGGCGGCCAGCGGCAAAGAATCGGAATTGCGCGAGCGCTGATTTTGCGTCCAGACGTCGTCGTCGGCGACGAGCCGGTTTCCGCGCTCGATGTCTCCGTCGGCGCGCAGATTCTCGAGCTTCTTGCGCGGCTGCAGCGCGAGCTCGACCTCACGTACATCCTGATTTCACATTCGTTGCCGGTGGTAGCTCAATTGGCCACACGCGTCGCCGTTATGCGCGCCGGGCGTTTCGTTGAACTCGGCCCGGCAGAGCAAGTCCTCATGCAGCCCAAGGATTTCTACACTCAATCGCTCGTCGCCGCCGTTCCCGAAATCCCTGCTTGACGACCTGACCACACTATCAGCACTCGTAGGGCTGGTCGCCCGGTCTTCCGTCATTCATGTATTGCGTCCGGGGCGAACTGGATTACACTCTGCCACCGAAACATTTATAGGCGCGCTCCGTAGAACCAAGCAGCGATTTCCGATGCCGTCCTGGGAGGATGAGAAACATGGCGACGCCACCAAGCCCGACGCCCGACCTAACTCCGGAGCCAGCCCCGATTGGCGAGGTCGGCCGGATGACCGGTGTCCTGTTCAGTCCGAAGGCGACGTTTGAGAACATCGTGGCTCGCCCGAGTTGGGTTGCGCCGCTGGTGGTTCTTTGCGTTCTAGCAATTGCCGTCATCGCACTTTTCGGCCAGCGCGTGGGCTGGCGCGGCTTCCTGGAACGCCAGTTCGACAAAGATCCGCGTGTCGCGAACTTGACTCCCGATCAGCGGGAGCAAAGGCTCAACGCCGCCATCAAATTCGCGCCCCCTATCACTTACGTCAGCGTCGTTATCGGAACGTTTCTCATTCCGGTGGTCATCGCGGCGGTGATGCTTGGCGCATTCAACTTGCTGGCGGGGACGCGGCTCAACTTCAAGGTCGCTCTGGCCATTGTTTCTTTTTCCTGGATGCCACTCGTCATCCATGGACTGCTTTCGTTGATTTTATTATTTATCAAATCGCCGGACACGATTGATCTCGAGCATCTGGTAGCTTCAAACCCCGGCGCGTTTCTCTCGAGCGATTCCTCGAAATGGCTGATGACGCTGATGACGTCGCTCGACGCCTTCGCCATCTGGGTGATCGTATTGATGGCGATTGGCTTCGCTGCCGCGAGCCCAAAGAAAGTCACGTTTGGAAAGGGGCTAATGATTGTCATCGCCGTCTGGGCCCTTTGGGTTCTCATCCATGTCGGCTGGGTTGGCGCGCTTAGCTAATCGAATTCCGCTCCTGATACAATTTGCCGGATGGGATTCAAGTTCGAAGTACTGAAGACGGATCCGACCGGCGCGCGTCTCGGCCGCTTGACCACGCCGCATGGCGTAATCGATA
>Ga0182015_10002149_pt1 | contig 24510 bp, 15 predicted proteins | sample 712P3MmetaG_FD_120478 | JGI IMG/M metagenome (GOLD analysis project Ga0182015, IMG submission 120478) | Permafrost microbial communities from Stordalen Mire, Sweden - 712P3M metaG | ecosystem: Environmental > Terrestrial > Soil > Wetlands > Permafrost | place: Sweden: Stordalen | collected...
CGATCGCCAGTCCATCACCTGGGATCTGAATTATTTCAAATATTACTTCCTGAGACTCGCCGCCATCCCCTTCAACGAGCAAGCCATGGAAGATGACTTCAGCCGCTTGACGAAATTCCTGTTGAGCGCCAGCCGCGACTATTTTCTGTATCGCGATTTCCAGTCCCGCAACATTATGTTGCGCAAGGTCCGGGGCGAAGGTCAGAAAGAAAGTCCGAAAGAAGCTCAGCCCTATTTCCTGGACTATCAAGGCGGCCGCAAGGGCGCGCTGCAATACGATATCGCGTCGCTTCTATACGACGCCAAAGCCGATTTGCCGCCTGATCTGCGCCAGCAGTTGCTCGATCATTATCTCAATGCCCTTGCCGGTTTCCTCGATCTCGATCGCTCTGACTTTATGCAGTTTTACTATGCCTACGTCTACGTCCGCATCATGCAGGCCTTGGGCGCGTACGGTTTTCGCGGCTTTTACGAGCGCAAGGAGCATTTCCTGCAGAGCGTCCCCTATGCCCTGAAGAACCTGCGCTGGCTGCTGCACAACGTCGAATTGCCCATCGCCCTGCCCGCGCTCATGGAAGCCTTCAAGACCATGGTGGGGTCCGAGAAATTGCAGCGCCTGACTTCCGAAGCCCGAAAAGCCGAAAAGTTGACCGTGCGGGTTTTCAGTTTTTCATTTCATCGAGGCTTGCCGCAGGACGACACGGGAAATGGCGGCGGATTCGTTTTCGATGGCCGTAGCCTGCCCAATCCCGGACGCGAAGAGCGCTTCAAATCGCTTACCGGCAAAGACGCGGCCGTGATCGACTACCTCAATCAGCAGGAAAGCGTGCATCGCTTTCTCGCCGGAGTCATATCGCTGGTGGACGCAAGTGTGAGCGCTTATCAGCGCCGCGGCTTCAAGCATTTGATGGTGTCGTTCGGTTGCACCGGCGGCCAGCACCGCTCAGTTTACCTGGCGGAGCAGTTGGCGAAACATTTGCGCGGCCAGAATGGCGTGGAAATAGTCGTGCATCATCGCGAGCAGGAGCTCAATTCTGACCAGCTCAATCCTGCTGTTCATGCTGTTCAATCAATGAGAGCGACCGATCAGTGAAAGCTAAAGCGATGATCCTCGCCGCCGGCCTGGGGACCCGCCTGCACCCGCTCACCGCCGATCGCCCCAAAGCGCTGGTCGAGATTAACGGCCGCACCCTGCTCGAGATTGCCCTCGCGCGCTTGCGCGCTTTCGGGATTGCAGACGTCATTATCAATGTCCATCATCTTGCCGACATGGTGGTCGATTACCTTAAAGAAAACGGCAACTTCGGTATGCACCTTGAGATTTCCCGCGAGGTTATCTTGCTCGACACCGGCGGTGCCTTGAAAAAAGCCGCTTGGTTTCTTAAAGATTCGATGGGGCACGGTTCCGGGAAAGAAGCGTCGTTCGTTCTGCATAATGTCGATGTCCTAAGCACCATCGATCTTGAGCGTATGGCGCAACTTCATTTTGAAAATAAAGCCCTGGCTACGCTCGCCGTCCAGGACCGCGAGACTTCCCGCTATCTTCTGTTTGACGATCAGCGCCGCCTCTGTGGCCGGCGCGCGGGCCGCGATCAATCCCCCGAATTGGTTCGCCCCGCCGAGCAGGTGCGAGCCTGGGCCTTTTCCGGCATCCACTTGATCTCGAACCGGATTTTCCCGCTCCTCACCGAAGACGGTGCTTTTCCCATTATTGACTCATACCTTCGTCTCGCGGCCCAGGGCGAACAAATCCTCGCCTTTCGCGCCGACAAATACTATTGGCGGGACCTCGGAACCCCGGAGAATGTGGCGCAAGCCGCTCGGGATCTGGAGCAAAAAGTCGTCGAACAGTAGCCAGCCACTCGCTTGGGCATTAAACCCTTCGTGATACTTCGTGTCCTTGGTGGTTGCTTAGGTTTTTGGTCGGCGGATAGAAGAGCATTCACCACCAAGGGCACGAAGGCCCACTAAGGGAACCTCCAAGCATTGAAGCCTTCGTGATACTTCGTGTCCTTGGTGGTTGCTTAGGTTTTTTGTTGGCGGATAGAAGAGCATTCACCGCCAAGGGCACGAAGGCCCACTAAGGGAACCTCCAAGCATTAAAGCCTTCGTGATACTTCGTGTCCTTGGTGGTTGCTTAGGTTTTTTGCTGGCGGATAGAAGAGCATTTACCACCAAGGGCACGAAGGTCACTAAAGGAAAGCGGTGGCGCGGTCTCGCCCCGCCGAACCGCACGCAACTGATACTCTCAATCCAGACACTCACATTTTCGGAGACCGCAATCATTGCCGCCCATATCGTCACCCATTGTCAACGCACAGGAAATTACCAAAGCCTTCGGAGCCAATCCGCTCTTCCAGAATGTTTCCTTCACCATTTCTGATGGAGATCGCATCGGCCTGATCGGCCCCAACGGATCCGGTAAATCCACCCTTCTAAGAATTCTGGCAGGCGAGGTGACTCCCGACAGTGGAGAAGTGTCATTCCGCAAGCGAACCCGTCTGGCTTGCGTTGAGCAAGACTCGCGATTCAAATCCGGAACCACGGTGCGCCAGGTGATCGAAAGCGCGCTCGATCGATGCGGCGTTTCCGGAACCGAGCGCGGCGCCCGTTTTGCCGAGACTCTCGGCCGCGCCGGCTTTGAAGATCTCGAAGCGCAAGCCACCGAATTATCCGGCGGATGGCAAAAGCGTCTGGCAATTGTCGAAGCCCTGGTCCAGCATCCCGACATCCTGCTGCTCGACGAGCCAACCAATCATCTGGATCTTCCCGGAATCACCTGGCTCGAGCAGTTGCTCGAAGCGGCGGCATTTGCCAGCGTCATCGTCAGCCACGACCGCTACTTTCTCGAGAATGTCACCACCGACATGGTCGAACTCAATCGCATTTACCCCGAGGGCTCGCTGCGCGTCCACGGCAGCTACATCAACTTTCTGGAGAAAAAAGAAGAGTTTCTGCACGCACAGTCGAAGCGCCAGGAAGCGCTGGAGAATCTCGTTCACGGAGAAATCGAGTGGCTTCGCCGCGGCGCGAAAGCCCGCACCCGCAAGTCGAAAGCCCGTATCAGCAAAGCCGGCGAACTGATGGGCGAGCTGGCCGACCTGAATCAGAGAACCCGCAGCACCACAGCGCAAATCGATTTCTCAGCCACCGACCGCAAGACAAAAAGACTCATCGAACTGCAGGACGTTACCTGCACCATGGGGACGCGCGCATTGTTCGAAGGCCTCAACTTCATCCTGACCGCCGGAATGCGCGTGGGCCTCGTCGGCCCGAATGGCAGCGGCAAGACGACCCTTCTCCGATTGTTGCAAGGAGACCTTGCCCCGACCGGAGGTGAGATCCGCCGCGCCGATTGGTTGCGCATCGTCTACTTCGACCAGACCCGCACCCTCGATCCCGACGTGACGCTGCGCCGCGCTCTCGCGCCGGACGGTGATTCTGTCGTCTATCGCGATCGCGTAATTCATGTGGCCGGATGGGCAGCCAGATTCCTGTTCACCGGAGAGCAACTGAGTCAGCCCATCGGCCGACTTTCCGGAGGCGAACGCGCCCGCGTCCTGATCGCGCAGTTGATGCTCCAGCCCGCCGATATTCTCCTGCTCGACGAGCCCACCAACGACCTCGACATTCCAACGCTAGAAATTCTGGAGGAAAGCCTGATCGATTTTCCCGGCTCCCTCGTGCTGGTGACGCATGATCGCTACATGCTCGATCGTGTATCCAGCATCGTCCTCGGACTAAACGGCAAAGGCGGCGCCGATACTTTCGCCGACTACGGCCAGTGGGAGGCATGGCAGGCGCGGCGCTCGAAGTCAGACGCGGCCACGGCTTCTGGTTCGCAGACGGTCGCATCTACGTCAGCCACCCCAATTAAGAAGAAACTTTCCTATCTAGAAGCGCGCGAGTACGCCACCATCGAGCAGCGAGTCGAAGAAGCCGAGCAGTTGGTGCAAGCTAAACGCGCCGAGCTCGAAGATCCGGCAAACGCGACCGATGCTGCGCGGCTGGTAAGCGCGCAGGCTGAGCTGGAGGTGGCTCAAGCAGCGCTCGATGAACTCTACGGTCGCTGGGCCGACTTGGAGAAAAAAAACAGCTAGCAAGCTGGGGAAAAAGTCGGCGTGGGACTTGATTTTGGGTGGCGCAGCGGTTCACCGCTGCGGTAACAGCACTTTTAGATAAGGCTTTAGCCGCCGAGGGCGTCATAAAAAACCTGCAACACCTCCAGAATGCTAGAGTTGCCCCGTTTTGTACGTACAAGTAAACCTGCACAAGTGTTTCACGTGAAACATTACGCACATTTTGCCGGTCGTCTAAGCCTTAACAAAATCAATAAACCCATGCTGCACATCAGTCCGGGTCAGCTTCACCCGCAGCTTGTCGCCAACGTGCAACCCCTGCGCTCCCTGGGCCAGCAACCCTTCCATGTGCGGCTGAGCGGTGCGCACAAACGTCCCCTTCGGAGTTGTCCCAGTAACCATGGCATCGAAGGTTTCACCGACCCGATGACTCATCGCCATGGCTGACAGCCGCTTTGACATCTCCCGCTCGACCTTGCGCGCCGCGTCGCCCTTCTGAGTGCAGTTCAAGGCGATGGCGGCGAGATCGTTGTCGGAGTAAGGTCCGGGCGCGCCGTCGAGTGACGCTTTGATCAGCCTTTGAGTAACCATATCTGGAAAGCGCCGATTGGGAGCGGTCGAGTGTGTGTAGTCCTGCACCGCAAGTCCGAAGTGTCCTTCCGGAGAATCGCCGGGTCGCTCCAGAATATATTCTCCTGGCCCCACCAGCTTGATCACGGCCAGCGACAGGTCCGCGAAGTGATCGGGGTCGGCGGCTTTGCGTTTCACCAGAAAGTCGTTGAGCGCCTTGGAATCGGGCGTCGAGGGCAACTTTTCGCTTTGCTCCGCGGCCAGGCGTATGATGCCATCCCAGTGCGCGGGTGTTCTCACGATGCGGCGCAAAGAAGAAACTTTTTCCAGCAGCCGCGCAACTACGCCGTTGGCGGCGACCATGAAGTCCTCGATCAATTCAGTCGCCCGATTCTTCTTCACTTTCTCGACGTCGACAACCTGCCCGTTAGAAAACAGCGGAATAACTTCATCCGTATCGAGGTCAAGCGCGCCATTCGTGAAGCGCAGCTTCTTGAGCGCCTGGGCAACCTGATCCTGCAGTTTAAGCTGTGCCTGCAGATCGGAAGACGCGGCCACTTTCGGCGGAGCGGGCGCTGTGCCGTCCAACCATGCTCCAACGGCGTTATAGGTCAGTTGCGCCTTGTTACGAACGATCGCCCGATACACATTGCTGGAACTCAGCGCGCCGCCAGCGTTGACCGCGAATTCCACGACCATGGCAGGCCGGTCCACGTCGGGTAACAAGGACGAAGCCCCGGTTGAAAGGGCGTTGGGCAACATCGGGAAAATGGTTACGCCGGTATAGACGGACGTCGTCTCCCTTTTCGCGTGTCGATCGATGGGAGAGTCTTTGGCGACAAAAGCATCGACGTCGGCGATGCCGATCATTACTTTGACGTCGCCATTGGGCAAGCGCTCGGCAACCTCGATCTGGTCGAGATCTTTCGATGTATCGTTGTCGATAGAAGACCAAAGCAAATTGCGCAGATCACGCACCTTGTCGGAAGGCGTGAGTTGTGGCGGGTGGGCGCTAATATCAGCCAGTTGTTTTTGAGCCTCCGGCGGGAAATCCGGCTGAAAACCATGCGCCTGCATGACCTGCTGCGCGATCGCGGGAAGGTTGATGGAAGAAGGCCGAGGATCGTTCATCCCGTTGAGGCTAACACGAATCCAAGCTGGACCTTGACACCCAAGGAAGTAGTCGATTTCCCCAGTGACCTCCGTGCCCCCGGTGGTTAAGCCTTTGATTATGGGGAGCGCGACCTCGTGATATTCTAGTAACAGCAGCTGCGTCTTCCTCCGATACGATTAGGATCGATTCCCGCAGTTCCCTGAATATCATGATTTCAGTTGGCAATGTGTCCATGCGCTACGGCGCTAAAATTCTGTTCGACGAAGTTTCCACCGGCTTTGTTCCGGGGAAGCGCTATGGCCTGACCGGCCCCAACGGCGCGGGCAAATCCACGTTCATGAAGCTTCTGACCGGCGAACTTGAGCCGCAGAAGGGCACGGTCGTCCGTCCGCGAAAGCTCGGCGTCCTGAGTCAGGATCAATTCGCTTTTGATAAGTATCGCGTGATCGACGCGGTCATCATGGGCAACCGTCGCTTGTGGGCCGCGCTCGAAGAACGCGAACTCATCTATGCGAAGAATGAAATGACGGATGCCGACGGCATGAAACTCGGAGAGCTCGAAGGCATAGTCGGCGAGGAAGACGGCTACACCGCCGAAACAGACGCCGCGATTTTGCTGCAGGGCCTCGACATTCCCGACGAAATGCACGAGCGGAAAATGGCGGAGTTGCCAGGCGGACAGAAAATGCGCGTGCTGCTGGCGCAGGCTCTGTTTGGGCATCCGCAGGCGCTGTTGCTCGACGAGCCCACCAATCACCTCGATCTGGATTCGATCCACTGGCTGAAGAATTTTCTGAATCAATATGAGGGCGTGCTGATCGTGATCTCGCACGATCGCCATTTTCTGAACGGCATTTGCACTCACATTGCCGACATCGACTACGAAACCATCATTACTTACACCGGCACTTATGACGACATGGTGGTCGCGAAGACGCAGATTCGCTCCCAGATCGAATCGCAAAACGCCCAGCGCGAAAAGAAAATTTCGCAGTTAAACGAGTTCATCGCCCGCTTCGCCGCCGGAACCCGCTCCAGCCAGGTGCAGTCGCGGCGCAAAGAAGTCGAGCGCCTGCAGGTCACCGAGCTGGCGAGGTCCAACATCCAGCGTCCGTATCTGAAATTTGAGCAGAAGCGGCCCTCCGGCAAACACATTCTCGAAATCGAAGGCGTCTCGAAGTCGTACGGAGACGCCAAAGTCGTTTCTGGTTTCACGGCGAGTGTGGTTCGCGGAGAGAAGATCGCGCTCATGGGACGGAACGGATCCGGCAAGACTACTTTGGTGAACGCCCTGCTCGCGAACTCGCCGACCGTCACGGAGTCGGAACTTCGGAAGACGAGCGGATACGATGGCGCGTTTGTCGATGGCGGAAAAGTAATCTGGGGTCACGAAGCCGCAGTAGGGTACTTCGCTCAGGATCACAAGGCGTTAATCGAGCCTGGCGTTAAGGTTCTGGAGTGGCTCCATCAGTGGGATCCCGCGGCTTCGACCGAAGAGATCCGCGGCATACTGGGTCAGATGCTCTTTCCACGGGATGATGCCGAGAAACGTACCGACATACTCTCCGGCGGAGAGGCGGCGCGCTTGCTATTCTGCAAACTGATGTTGCAAAAGCCGAACGTTCTCGTGCTTGACGAGCCGACCAACCATCTGGATCTCGAATCCATCAACGCACTCAATATTTCGCTGCAGCGCTACCAGGGAACGGTACTGCTGGTCACGCATGACGAGGATCTGATAGATGAAGTGGCGACCAGGGTCTGGCACTTCGAGGACACGCAGGAAATCACCGATTTCAAAGGCGCGTATGGTGAATACCAGGCAGTTCTCGCGTAGCTGTCCGGTGGACGAGTAATCAAAAAACAATTGTCATCTGAGCGAAGCGCCCGCCAGGCGGCTTACTTCCACTGAATCACTCCTGCTTCCGCGCAAGCATTGAGGTAGTCGGCGACGAGATTCACCGGTAGAGCCCCATATTCGGCCGACACTGCATCGCGAATCTCGCCCACGGTGCGCTTGCCATTCACGAAGTTGACGACCTCATAAGCGGCGAGTTCGGATTGGTCGCTCGCTTTTAATAAATTCGAAGCGTCGGCATTGATGAGCTTGATTTTGCTGTAGCGTTCTTTGCCTAAACGCGCCAGCAGAACGTCATCGTTCTGGTATGTCAGGGGCCCGAATTCGCCAATTCGAATTGGCACGCGTTTCGCATCGGCGTCATCGGTCCAGGGAGCGGCGGGGGCCGTTCCCCTGCTCCCTCGTAGCTTTGCCTGCGCGTCGATCCAATTCTGAAAACTTGCCGCCTGCTCCGAGAGAGCCTTCGCACCGTCGGCATCGGCGTCCGCGGGACCGCCGGTAAACTCAACGACGGAGTGCAGCGTTGCACGTTCACGCTGCAGCGTCTGATTCACCAGGTTGCGCGCTTCGTACCAGGCCACACTCGCCTCAAGTTGAGGGTCATCCACTAACTGCTGTGCCGGTCCAAAGGCTTGCGCGAGGCGCGCTTCGGCTCGCGCAGTGAGGAATGGCAGCAGGGTTGAGAGTTGTTGCGCAGTCATGCTCGCGAATACATAACCGGAGGCCGCCCCGAGGAGCGCGACCCGGCGCAATTTCGTCGGATCAATCTGATCTAGCGTGTCGTGGTCGGTATGGATGTATATGTCTGGCCAGTCGCGAAAGTAGAGCGACGGGACCGCGATGGTGGAAGTGTCGTAATCATCGTGATCGCTGCCGCTCGCGTAAGGCGTCACGTCCGCAATCAATTCGTTACGGGTGCCTTGTCCACCGGCGCGGGTTTCTACAATGCCTGAGTCAGCGGGCAGTTCCCCGGCTGCGTACCCGCTCGCGGACGCGCGAATCGTGCCGAGCAAGGTGGCGCCTACATCCGTCACAAAACTTGGCAACGACCAGGGAGTGCCGGTAACGTGGAACACGGCTTTGTTCTTGAATGGATCGCCGCCAACCATGTCCATGTGAATGTTTGCCCGCAGGCGTTGTTTGATATCCGGATGGGTGGCGAGAAATGCCATGGTGCCCTCGACCTCCGGGCCCCAGATAAAGAGCAGAGTGCGTTTGGGCCGCGGCAGCTGGCCCGAATCGATTAAATGCGTCAGCAGACGCGCCGATTCAAGGATGGCTACGCATCCGCTTCCGTTATCGTTTGCTCCGGGACGCTGGTGATCAAGATGGCAACTGTAGACGATTTCTCCCGCAGCGGAGTCCGTACCCGGAATTGAGGCAGACACGACCGTCCAGTGACCGGGGCCGACGGTCGCTGTGACGTGGGCACTCAGAGTGATCGCTTCGCCGCTTCGCAGGCGAGACCGCAGGGCTTCGGCGGTCTGGCGCGAGACCATGAAGGCAAAGCCCGACGGTTGACGCGCATCGAGATGACCCCACCGGACCACAGTTGTGGCCAGGCCTGACCAGGCCGTGGTCTGGTTGGGCATGTCGCTGACGATGCCGGCCGCGCCATGCTGTGCGATCGCCAATTCCTGCACTCGCGATAGAAGGCCGTCGGCCAGCACGATCTTGCCATGCACGTCCTTGCCGGAGTAATCGGCTTCGCTGGCGCCATTGCCGACATCGACCAGTCCCGCTTCTACGTCGGCGCTGTGACTATAGTCGGCGAGGCGGATGGGAGCAGTCTTCCAATCACCGAGCAAAATATGTTGCGGACGGATTTCCCACAACCGACCTTCTTCGACCGTCCACGCAAAGTACGAGCGCATCAGGCCATATGGCTTGCTGCCATCGATGGGGAACTCTTCGCTGTGAGCGTCGGCCAAGCCGTATTCGTGCGCGCGCTGCAAAACAAATTGAGCGGCCTGATCGAATTCCGGAGTTGCCGGCACTCGATGCAGCCGAGTCAGATAGCGAAGGTTCTCGTAAGGAGCGGCGCCGTTCGACTCATCGCGAAGCTCGGTCCATTGATGAACGTTGAGAAAAGGTTGTTGCCCAAAAGCGAAGAGGGCGGTGCAAGCAACGATGCAGATCAGTCCAGGGCTGCGCATAAGCTAATGAGAATAGCATTGTGGATGTCGCGGAGTGCGCCCTGGGTAGTGGTGCAGTTTAACGATGAAATCCTGAACCACCAAGGGCACGAAGGATCACGAAGGCTTTTGGCTTCAGATATTTCCTTCGTGTACCCAAGCTTTGGTGGCCTTGGTTAACGATTTCGCAAATTGCACCACTACCGCGCCCTGACAGCGCTTGCAATCTGCTAGCGCGTGGACGCCATCTTCATCGCCGGCTCGCCAATCTCGTCGTGGGCTTCGCCTTCGAGACAAACTCGATGCCACAACTCAAGATTGAGCAACCGCCAGATGCGATCGTAGTTATCGCGATGCCTGGCGCGATGTTCGTTGAACAGCTGCTCGATCGCTTCGCGCCGGAAGTATCCGCGGTTCAGGCTGCGGGGTTCGAGCAGCATTCCGCGAATCGTTTCCAGTCGCGGTCCCGCCAGCCATCCGCTCCACGGCGTGGGAAATCCCAGCTTCGGCCGGTACAGAATCGAATGTGGGAGCAGATCTTCCACCGCTTTTTTCAGAATCCGTTTGCCCGAGAGGCCTTGGATCTGCACTTCGCGCGGAATTCGGGTCGCAAACTCCACCAGCACATGATCCAGAAACGGCACGCGGCTTTCAATGGATGCGGCCATGCTCATGTTGTCCTGTTTCATGAGCAATTCCACCAGATAAGTCTTGACGTCGGTGTAGAGCAACCGTTGCAGCATTTCGCCCAAAGAATGGTCCCAGTAATCGATGACGTTCTTATATGCCTTGCCGGGCGCGGCTTCGTGCGCGAACTCGGGAGTCAGCAATCCATTCTGCTCGAATTCGCCAAAAGCGGAAAAGAAATTATCGAAGTAGAAGGAAGACCACGAATTTCCATCCTTTGCGAGAAATGTGTGTTCCAGCTTCCGGCGCAAAGTTCCTCCCAGCAGGGAAGAGGTCGCCACCGAGTTGCGCAATCCACGCCGGACAAAGCCCGGAACGACGCTCCGGTACGCGCGATCCATAGCCGCATTTTTCAGAGTGAAGGCATAGCGCGTGTAGCCCGCCAGGGTTTCATCCGCGCCCTCTCCCGTCAGCACGACTGTAACTCTTTCGCGCGCGAGCCTGGCGACAAAATAAAGCGAGACGCTCGAAGGCCAGGCGATCGGTTCGTCCTCATGCCAGATCAAGTGTGGCAGCGAAGCGAAGAACTCCTGCTCGCTGACCAATACTTCCTGATGGCGCGAGTGGATGTGATCGGACACGGTGCGCGCGAAGGGAAGTTCACTGTAGGTCTGCTCGGTGTAGCCGACGGAAAAAGTTTCAACTGGTTCGCGCCGCAGTTTCGTCATCAGCGCGGCCACCGCGCTCGAATCCACACCGCCGCTCAGGAACACGCCCAGTGGCACGTCGCTCATCAGGTGGCTGTTGACGGCACCTTCCAGCAACTCGCGGTAGCTTTGAACGTAGTACTGTTCGTCTCGCGATTCGTGCGGCTTCGATGTATCGAGGTCCCAGTATTGCCGAATTTGCGCTTTGCCATCCGGACCGACCGTCATCGTATGTCCGGGCAGCAGCTTTCGGATTCCAGCGTAGAAACTTTCCTCGCCCGATAAATATCCGAATGCCAGATACTCCGGCAGCGCCGCCCGATTAAACTCCGGACGAATTCCGCCGTGCGCCAGCACTGCTTTGATTTCCGATCCGAACAGCAGCCGCTCCGGCGTCAATTTGTAGTACAGCGGCTTGATACCCAGCCGGTCACGGGCGATAAAGAGTGTTTTCGTGTTGCGATTCCAGATGGCAAAGGCGAACATGCCGCGCAGATGCTGTACACAATCGGCGCCGTATTCTTCGTAGAGGTGAATGATGGTCTCGGTATCGCTGTGCGGCGTACTGAAACGATGGCCGCGCGCCATGAGTTGCTCGCGCAACGCAAGATGGTTGTAAATCTCGCCATTGAACACGATCCACAGTGTGCCATCTTCATTCGAAATCGGCTGATGCCCGCCAGCAACATCGACGATGCTGAGCCGTCGCATGCCGATTCCGACCGAGCCGTCCGTATAGAAGCCTTCATCGTCGGGACCGCGATGGGTGATGACGCGGCACATTTCGCGCAACGAAGCAGCGTTTGCCCGTGCGCCACGTCCGAATTCAAGAATCCCAGCGATCCCGCACATTCAGTGTTTCTCCGCGTAGGGCGACGAATTGCGATTCAAGACCGCGGTTGAGGACAGCGTGCCATTTGTCAGCTCCCGGAACAAGTCGGTGACTGAAAATTCGCCTGGCGCCGCGTTTATCGCTCCATCCTGGTGGCGCCACTCGAAAAAACCGGAGGGCCCCGCCGACTGCAGCAAACGCTGTCCCTGCCATGACGCATAAGTTCCGCCGATCACGACCAAGTGCGCAATTTTCTCTTTTTCGATTCGGCAATAGAGCACTCGCGCGTCCGAGGACCACGGACCGGAACTCCAATCCTGCTCGGCGAGCGCAAAAAAGAATCCGTGGTTTTCGTCGTGAGAATCGAGTTCATAGACCTGCACTCCTGCCTCTGTGATGCTCGCCAGTCGTGGTTCGAGAAGAGGTTCACTCTCACGCCGAATCGCGCCGCAGCGCGGGACGAGCGCAGCCGCCGTCTCCGCCGGCAGCAACACCCGCGCATGGGATTGCACCAGTGGCGAGGACTGGTAGGTGCCATAAGCGGGCGAGAGCAAAGCTCCGTTAACTTCGACGGACGTTTGCCAGACCGTTTTTGGCGGTAGGACCATGGTCAATGCCGATTGGCCCGATGAAGCGCCAGATGCAGACTCCGACGTTGATGACATTGACACTTCCATCCGTCCCGTGCCAGCGTCTCGAACTTCGAGATCGGGCGCGAAGTGCCATCGTATTTCCAGTTCATGTTCCGTCCGTCCGAGCGCCATATCGCGTACCAGCCAGACACCGCTCGCGATCTTCAGCACGTGCCGCCGATGCACCACCGGATCCGCCAGACGCGCATATCCGTTATGACTGCCGACAAAGTAAGTGAAGCTTTTTCCCACCACCCAGTGTTCCATCCGCGTGGCCGGAATGCGGGTCCACGAAAAAGGCTCGTCCGCAACCGCCTGATCGGCTCCATCCACGCGCAGCGTGTTATGCGCACCCGTCCCGCGAAACGTATTTCGGTCCGCCGGATCTTTCGAAATGTAGACGCCGCTGCCAGCGTCTACCAGACAGCGTCGTCCATCCATAGTGAGGCGCAGGCTGAGGGCATCGGCGTGTCCATGTCCCGAGCGGCCCACCCCTTGCGGACCGGCGTCGACCACCATGGTTTGCGCGTAGGGATGCGAATCCGCAAGCACATAAAGACCGCCGTCGGGAAAAGCGAACGATTGCGCAGAAGCGCTCGCTCGTGTACGGAAATGTCCGTACGCGAGTTCCTCTACCGCTTGACTTCCAAACAACCAGATGGCTTCCTCCGTCAGTCGTGCCGCGGAAAACTCCCGACGGTAGGTCACCGCACCCAGCGCCAGCGGATCGGTCATCTGTTCGGTGCGGTTGCGCCGCGGATTCCACAGTCGCCCGCCATCATCGTCACCAAAGCCTTCCGCAGGTCCTGCCTGTGCCAGTGCCTCGAGTACATCCAGCATGCGTCCCAGCACCGCGTCATACGCCGGCGGAATTTCCATCCCGTTCCGGGCCGCGAGCAACCGCGCATATAGAAAGAAGTCGAGCGCATAAACGTGGTAGTGCAACGATTGCTCGAAGTAAACGCCATCGGGACGCACTTGCCGGCCCACTTCGTACAGCAAAATCTTCCACCCGGATTCTTTCCAGCGCGCGGCGGCCGGCATCTGCGGATACAAAGTGCCGAGAAAGAGCAGTGCCACAGCTTCGCCAAGCAGATGCGTATTAGGAGAAAAATAGGTAGATAGATATCGCTCAATATAACGCCCGTGAAACGCGAGCGCCGGCGCCAGTTCCGCGCGAAACTCCGCGCATTCGGGCGCTTCCGCCAGCAACTGGTCCAGCCAGATCCACGACAGACTGCGAAAGGCAACCTCCAGTGTGCTTCCCCAGTTGATCCCCAGCGGATACGGATTCGCCTTGATCCAACTGCGCCACTGTGCCATCAGTTCGCGAGTGTACTTCTCGTCGCCGCTCAGCAAGCGGGCCTTGGCCAGCGTCACCAGGTGTTGGTGACGGTTCAATTCCCATATGACCTTGTGGTCGCCCACCATCGCGAAATCAAGAAAAGGAATCTTGAACCATGGTTCCACCGGCGCACGCTTGCCGTGCACCGGGTCGAGATGCCAGTCGATCTCTCCGAAATCGATGCCTTTGAGATTGCCGCGGCCGCCATCAACCGTGAAGGCAAGGTTCTCGTAGCCGAGCAGGCGAAAACGATGGCTACAAATCTCATCTGCCTCGCGCAAAATTTCGCTCGCTTCGCCGGGCAGATGTTTGCGCAACAACTCTGCGCTCTCTGAGCCTACACCGGCAGAAAAGAAAAACTGCCGCGGCCGCGTCGACGAATCCGGATTCAGCCGCATCGTCCCGTTGCGCAAGCCCATCCGATGCATGAGCAGGTCGCTCTGCTTGTGCAATTCCTGCCCTACGCGCGTCCGCACTTCTTCCCAGTCCATCCGGGATACGCGCGCCAGTTTGTTTTGCCATCCGGTAGCCACAGATGCCCTTATCTTACATGCTGAAAAGGCCGCTCCCGAGCCGCGCGGTTACCCTTGTTACCCCTCGCCAAATCTCGACTCTGAGAGGGGGTTCGCCCGCCACACTGCGATTAAAGTTGTTAGCAATTAGACCCAACACAGTTCCACTTGAGTGGAAATTGTTGTCCACTTTTTGCCCCGCCGGCGGGCGGGATTGCGGCAGCTTTAAGGATGATCCGTAAAATATTGAAAACAAATATGTTGTCAAGGCAGTCACATGCTTCAATGGAGTCCGATTTGCTATGACTTAACGTGGCATTGGTATAGTTCAACCAGATACTCGATTGCCGGGAGATTCGCTTGGGCTTGTCGGTCAGCGTTTTTGGGTTGGGATACGTCGGGTCCGTTTCAGCCGCCTGCTTTGCCTCCATGGGCCATCGGGTCATTGGCGTAGACGTGAGCCGCGCCAAAGTTGAGACGATGGCCTCAGGCCGGACCCCTATCATAGAAGCCGGCATGAGCGAGCTCGTCTCCGAAGCGAATCGCGCCGGCCTTTTGCACGCGACGACCGACTCCACCGCAGCCGTGCTCGATTCCGAAGTCTCGTTCGTCTGCGTCGGAACGCCCAGCCTGAAAAATGGCAAGCTCGATCTCGGCCATATCGAGAACGTTGCCCGGGAAATCGGCGCGGCCATTCGTCAGAAAAAATCGCCGCACGTTTTTGTGTTGCGCAGTACCGTGCTGGCGGGGACAACTGAAACGGTCGTGCTCCCCATCCTCGAAAAAGAAAGCGGAAAGAAGTGCGGGCAGGATTTCACGGTTTGCTATAACCCGGAATTCATGCGGGAAGGCAGCGCGGTTGCCGACTTTCTGAACCCGCCCTACACCATTCTCGGAGCCAGCGACAACACCCACCTTGCTCCGTTGCGCGAACTTTACAAAAATACTCCGGGCACTCTCTACGAGACGAGCATTCCGGTTGCCGAAATGGTCAAGTATTTCTCCAACTGCTATCACGCGGTGAAGGTCGGCTTCGCTAATGAAATGGGAACCATGTGCAAGCATCTCGGTGTTGACGCGCACGCGGTCACCAAGATTTTTATTTCCGACAGCAAGCTGAACATTTCTCCCGCGTATCTTTCTCCGGGCTTTGCCTTCGGCGGTTCCTGTCTTCCGAAAGATCTGCGTGCCATCACCTACAAGGCGAAAGAACTGGATCTCAAGCTTCCGTTGCTCGAATCGCTCATGCCGAGCAACGCCGAGCACATCGATCGCGCCGTGGAGATGGTGCTGAGCGCGGGCAAAAAGAAAATTGCGCAGCTCGGGCTGAGTTTCAAAGCGGGTACCGACGATCTGCGCGAGAGCCCGCAGGTGCAGTTGATCAAACGCCTTATGGGCGAAGGCCTGGACGTCAAGATCTGGGATGAAGATGTCTCCCTCGGCCGCCTCGCCGGCTCTAATCGACAGTACATCGAGGAGGTTATTCCGCACATCGGATCGGTACTTTCCGCCGACCTCGAAGCTGTGCTGAGCGATGCTGAAGTCGTGATCCTGGGGAACAAATCGGCGAGCAAAGATCAGCTTGCGAAATATCTTCGGCCGGAACAAATCGTGATCGATCTGATTCATCTCGACAAGGCACGGCGTCCGGAAGGCGCCCGAACTTATGAAGGAATCTGCTGGTAGACGTTCGTAGAGACGCGGCTTGCTGAGTCTACGCCCGCAGCAAGACGGGGCAAGCCCCGTCTCTACAGACGAAAGTTAACGGTTCGACCGGAAAACGAATGAAGTTTTACCCCATCGATAGCAAAGCGGCCGATTGGAAGCGCCTTGACCAGTTCGCCGACCGCACTGTCTTTCAGACGCGCGAGTGGGTGCACTTCGTTGCCGAGGCGCAGAATGCCCAGCTCGTGCTCGCCGAGCTGCGTGACGAAAGCGAAGTCCTCGGATACTTCACGGGCCTCACGTTCTCGAAGTTCGGCATGAAAGTTCTAGGCAGCTCTTTTCCGGGCTGGACGACCCCATACATTGGCTTCAATCTCATCCCCGGTGTTCCGCGCAGCGCCGCGCTCGAAGCCCTCGAGAAATTTGCCTGGGACGATCTCAAGTGCCTGCACATTGAAGTCTCTGATCCAAACTTTAACTTCGATGACGGCGAAGCGGCGGGATTCAAAACCGAATACTACGCGTCCTACCGCACCGACCTGACTCGTTCGGAAGAAGAATTATTCGGCAATATGGAAAGCGCCTGCCGCCGCTGCATTCGCAAAGCGGAAAAAAGTGGCCTCAGGATCGAAGAAGCGCACGATCTGGCTTTCGCCGACGAATATTACGAACAGCTCAAAGACGTTTTCGCCAAACAGTCTCTTGTTCCCACTTATTCCGTGGAGCGCGTCCGCGCCCTGGTTCGCAACGTCGAACCGGGGGGCAATCTCCTGCTGCTGCGGGCGCGCGATCCGGAAGGGAAGTGTATCGCCACTGGAATCTATCCCGGCTTCAACCAGATTGCCGAGTTCTGGGGCAATGCCAGTTTTCGTGCCTATCAGAACCTGCGCCCCAACGAAGCTTGCCACTGGTACGCCATGCGTTACTGGAAAAAGCGCGGCGCCAGCATCTTCGATTGGGGCGGTGAAGGCACTTACAAGGAAAAATATGGATGCACGCCCCATCGCGTGCCCTGGTTCACCAAGTCTCGTTATCAGATCGTAGGCAAATTGCGCAACGAGGCTCGTAACATGTTTGCGCGCAAACAAAAATTTCTCGGATGGCTGCAAGGCAACCGCACCACGGCCGAACGCAGCCCGGTCGAAGAGTAAGACAGGGGAAGCACCAATGGCGTTTCTGGTCCGCAGGGCATTCCGGCATCTATCGCGGGTTCACGACGTGCTGTTTCGTCGCACGCTGCTCGAGCGCGAAATCACCATTTTCGACGACGACCTTTTCCTCACCTCCTATCCGCGTTCCGGCAACACCTGGACGCGTTTCCTCGTCGGCAATTTCGTTAACCCAAACGAGCCAGTCACCTTCCTCAATGTGGAACGCCTTGTACCGGATATGTACAAGAGCGCCGATTGGGTCTTGCGCCGCCTGCCTCGTCCGCGCGTGCTCAAGAGCCATGAGTGCTTCGACGCCCGTTACCGCCGCGTCATCTACATTGTGCGCGACCCGCGCGATGTAGCCATATCCAACTATCACTGGGAGATGAAACTGCGTTCGATTCCAGAAGGTTGTCCCATTGAAGAATTCGTTCCCCGCTGGATGGATGGCAACTTCTGGCGCCGCGTCGGTTCGTGGGCCGACCACGTCAATAGCTGGCTGGCGACGCGTCAGGGACATGACAGCTTCATCCTGATGCGATACGAAGATCTGCAGGCAGATCAGCCACGCGAACTGGCGCGAGTCGCCCGGTTCATGGGCCTCGACCCCGACCCCGAGCGCATCAATCGCGCCATTGAACGAAGTTCCGCCGCAAACATGCGCAAGATGGAAGAGACCCAGGGCAAGAAATGGGTCGCCACGTTCCACACCCGCTCTGACAAACCCTTCGTCCGCAAAGCCTCGTCCGGCGGGTGGCGAGCGGTTCTCCCTGAAAAAACCGTTACCTACATGGAAGCTCAGTGGGGCCCGCTCATGAAACAACTCGGCTACAAGCTTTCCACCGAGACGGAAAAGGAAGCTGCGGAAGTCACGCACGCGGCGCAGTGACGCGGCGTAGTGAAGATGCGCAGCTGAGAAGTGACAACAGACAGGCGCTTTAGAAATTCGCCGGCAGTCCGTCTCCATCCGCACGCGTCAGGAGCATTCTCGGACGCACTTCTTCAAACGGAGCCAGCAGTTCCGCCAGCTTCTTCGAAGCGGCGAAAATAAAATTGGATGGTCCCATCAGGTAACCGGCGTCCTTGAACGCCGCGCCCCAGGCCTCGTGACTCTGGTTGCTGAGAATGAGGTCGAAACCCTGCCGCTCGAGCGTCTGCGTGGCGCTGCGCACAACTGAAAATAATTCTCCCGGAAGGGCGAAGCAATCGACGATCGAGGCGACGCGCATATCGCCGTATTTCGAGTCGGTGCGGCGCTCGCCCACAACGGCCCATCCAATTGGGGTGCCGCTGCGTTGCAGCACGATGCGCGTGAGATGGGTTTGCGCGGGAGGATACAAAATGCGCAGAGCCTCGGCGTCGCGCACGGCGGCGAATGAGCAAGTCTGCCTCGCCTGTTCCCACAGAGTTTGCACGCTTTGGGCAACGTCATCCGTATCGAAGCTCGCGACTTCACGGGATTCGACCGCCAGCGATCTCGGCGCCGCGAGAGCGCGGTAGTGTTGAAATAACGTCGAGCCCAGCCATCCCGCACCGCTGTAAGCCGCGAGGTCCATCAGAAAACGCCGCGCTGGCGATGCGCGCAGTGCCTGCATGTGTCGAGGAAAACGCGAGGGATTCATGACCCGAAAGAAAAACGGTACCAGGCAGTGCGTCCATCCCATGCGAATCAGCATCTGCGGCAGCGGATTATCGTAACCGCCCATGCCGAGACAGTAGAGCAGCGGCGCACGTCGCATGGCATCGCGCAGCAGCAGAGTGCCCACGATGGCATGAGCCTTGTTGACGATGCCTTCCGACAGCGGGTGATGATAATAGCCGATGGAGCGAATCTGCCCATCGGGGAAAAAGAATTCCTGACTTTTGAGCGCATAGCCGCCCCGTACGATTCCGCCATCGACGGCGACGAAAAATTCGTTGTAGATGCGGGACTCCGCTGTACGCGGCAGCCATCGCGGCTGTGCGTGGCGATAGAACGTCATGTTCTCATCCGCACCAGCCAGCCGGAGGCGCTGATTGAACTCCGCTACGGCGGGCTCGTGCTCTGGACGATAGGGCTGAATGACGATGGCCATGGAAGAAGAGGTGAGCGTCGGGTCGAGCTATTTTGGCCTCAAACTACATCCTTCCTTCGGCAAGCTCAGGGTCAGGATGACAAATTAAAAGGATCAACGCGTCGCCGACTGCAGTTTCTCGACCAACTTCGCGACCGCGCCGATATTCTTCATCTGCTCGATGTCTTCGGGATCGAGTTGAACCCCGAACTTTTCTTCGACAGCGAGAACCAGATTCAGATGCTGCATGGAATCCCAATTCTCAATCGTCTCCGGCGAAGACTCCGTGGTGATTTGGTCAGCTGGAATTCCAAAAATATCGCTGGCGACGTTTCGCACCTGCTCAAACACACTGGCGGTCAATTCTTCCCTCCCGTTTTAACTTCTGCCGTTACCAGCTTAATCCAATCGGGACGGCGGAGAGTGGAACTCTTCAGATCGAGCGCCCAAAGAGAGCCCGTGCCGTTGCTCTCCTGCCGCTCGAATCCATGCTGCTGGTAAAAGTCGCGCGCTGGAGCATTTTTCTTGGTGGGCAGGAACCAGCCGATAAGCCGCTTGCGGCCGCGTTGAGCGGCGCTCTCGGCGAGATGGGCGAGGAGCGCGGTTTCGACGGTTCTGCCGATGACGCGACAGCTCAACAGAAAAGTATCTACCTCGCACTGCTCGCCTTCATCGTGCGCGATTGCGACTCCGACCAGGCCGTGGTCGCCGAAGCGATCGCGCACCCGAATCGAAAAAATGTGGCAGTCGGGCTGCTTAGCCATTTCAGCAATCTGCGGCTCGGTGTAGCGGCGAGTGGTCAGATTGAACTGGTTGGTTTTCTGTGTCAGTTGCGCGATTCGCGCCAGCGTCAAGTCGGATACCGGCTTCAGTTCGGCTTCCTGTTCGAGGTAGCGAAAGAAATCTTCCTTTGATTGAAAAGTCTGCTCGGAGCTCGCACGCTCTTTCTGCGCCGCATACATTTCGGTGCGCTGCTGATCTTCGGACGAAAGAGTGAGGCGCTCGAACGCCGCACAATCCCTGACGGCGGAGGGATAGCCCAGGGGATTCTTCGGCAGGTCGATCACTGTGACTTCGGGAAGCGCGGCGCGAACCTGCTCGCGCTCGAAGGGATTGTCGTCGAGAAAGGCGAGGGCGTCGATGCCGACATTCAATTCCTGTGCAATCTCTCGAAGATTTTGCGCCTTGTCGGTCCAATTAATCCGCATCGCCGCGAAATGTTGTGCGCGCAACAGCATTCCGGGATGCTTCTCGATCGCCTCCATGGCATCGTCGAAATTGTTCTTGCTGCACACCGCCAGCAGAATTCCTTTGCGCGACAGATCCAGAAGGGCGCGGTGCACAGCTTGGTAGCTTGCGCCCGGATACTCGGGCCCAACTTGAATGCCGGTCATTCCGTCTTCGCCAATTACACCGCCCCACAGCGTATTGTCGAGATCGACGACCAGAACTTTGGCGGTGCGGCCGGTGAGTGGCACGATAAAACGGATCCACTCGCGTGCCATATCGAGTAGATGACCCGCCGCAATGGGAAGCCTCGCCATCAGCCACTTGCGCTCATCATGCCAATTCTCGCTGCCGTGGCGCGCCACCAGTGCGTCGTAATCAAGCGTGTACACTCCGTGAAATCCCGTGGCAATGCGCCGCAGTTCACGATTGATCTGCCGGATGAGTCCGGACTGGCCGGTTTCAGACTGGCTGTCGAGAACGCCGAGACTGGGAGACGACGGTCGCTCCAGCGAATGAATAATCAGCGACGCTTGGCTGTACTTTCGAAACGCGCCAATCCATTGCTCGTACGCCCGAACCACGCGCTCGGCGGCTTGTTGCGCCGCTTCCGGCGACAGATCAGCAAAGTCGCGCCACAATTCGGGCGCGGCCCGGTCGGTGCGCACCGCCAGAAGGACCGCATTCGGCGCGAATCGGTAGAGCGCACTCTGGCCGTCGAGCATATCCTGCACGTAAGTGTTGAAATCTCCGATGTGGACTTCGAGATCGATGCCGTATGCAAATGCTTCCGCTCGCAGCAGCGGCACGATGGGCTCAACCGTGAATGAGCGCAGAATTGCCAACTTGAATTTCGTATAACCAAGTATTTCGCGGGCCTTCTCGCGCAACTCCCCGCGCAATGCGTCGAGCCGCGAGGTCACGAAGCTTGCCGTGCCGGAAGCGGGATCGCACCGCCAAAGATCAGCCAGTCGCCGCGAAGCAAGATCGAAAGCGCCCTCGCCAATCAGCCTGTCAACTTCCGCCCGCAGGTCCGGCGGATTGCGTTCGCCGGGCTTCGAATTTGAATTCGGATCAGCCATTTACTCACGAATCAGATCAGCGTCCCAGATACTCGATCAGCAGGCGGTTTTTGGTATAGATCCAGGCGATGCGCCGGCCGCCAAACGCTACCGCCGGCATTGGCTGCCGCGTGATCAGCGCTCCCATGGAGCGCGCATTTGCGAGAGCCTGCTCAAGATTGTCGACCACATAGCAAACGTGGTGCAGCCCACCCCCCTTGGCGGCAAAGGAGTGCACCGGCGATTGTTCGTCGGCGGGTTCAATCAATTCCCAAAGCGGATCGCCCGCCTGCCGGCTCTTCAGGAACGTCACGCGAACCCGCTGGTTGAGATCGCGAAACACCTGCTCGTCCCATTCCGCGCCCAGGATGTCGGCGAAGCCCTGCACTGAATTCGAAATCGAACCGACGACGAAACCCATGTGGTGAAACGCACCCTCGGGCTGCCAGGTTAGGGAAATCGCATTCATAGCGAGAGCTCATCGCCGGTGGGACGCAATTTTACTTACCCTCGGACTCTGCAGACTCTACATCGGACTCAGAGATGCCCATTCGACCCTTGTTGGCGATTCGAGCGAATGGGGTGTCCGATTTCAGCCAGAGTTTAAAGTCGAAATACAGCGGGTACAGGAAAGTCATAAAACGCACGGCCAGCGACGGACGCAGATCCGCGGGTGGCGTATCCAGCTTGTAGCCCGTATCGGTAAGCAGTTCGCCGATGCCCGACTCCACGTCACGAATCTGCTGCGGAGACAACATAGTCTTCCAGCGGCCGATGGTATTCGCTACGGTCTCTTGGCCGTCGCCGCGAAACGATGAATTCGGAGCTTGCACCGCTCCGAGGGCAACCTGCCGAATGCGGTCATAATCCAGATCGTGCTCGATGAATTTGCCGATGCGCCCCAATGTTCCCTGGGGGTTCTGCACGAGGTCCTCATAATGAACTTCCATGTAATCGGCGCCTATCTGCTTCCCGTAGCGCCTGCCCTTGCTCACCTGCCATCGCCAGAACAGGGCAGGAGGCATGATGGGGCGACTGCGGTCCCACGGCAGCGGGCGGATCCATCCGATGCGTTGCAGCGAGGCGGTGACATCGCGCCCGTCGCGAATAATGTGGACGATGAGCGCGTCGGGAATCGTCTTCTTGATCAAAGGAAGGAACAGCAAGTGCGCGGGCGTACATTCGGCCCAGCGCCGGACGCCCTGTTTGCGGGCAACCGTTTCCATCACGATGCGCAGGAAGTCGCCGGCATGCCGGCAATCCTCCATGATGCGCTCTTCGATTTCCTGGCGCTCAAGTCCAGTGCGCTCAAACAGCATGCTTTTGAAGAAGTGGTCGAGCAAACTGCGCCGATTGTCCCGGTGGGAAAGGTTGCCGAAGAGCAGGCCGAGCAGATTGAAGGCATTGCTTTCTGAGTTGTAAACCGCGAAGCCTCCGGCGGAAAGCAGGGTATGGTAGAGAAACTTCGTCCCCGAGCGTTCGCAACCCAGCACAAACACGGGCGCCTGCGAGCGCTTGCTGAGCGCGGCGCCTTGTCCCGAATGCTTTTCCAGAACTCCCGCTGCCAGATTCATGACGATGTGCCTGCGTTTGGGAAATGCCGCCGCCTCGGCAGGAGCTGTTCTTGGGGGGATTGCCTGGATTCGGCGGTCTGCAATCCAATACAAATTTTATCACGCGAGGCTGCGAAAGCATTGTCCAATCAGGGGTTACCGAGGTTACTGGATGGCTACTCGACCCCGGCGAGCGCGGCATCGACGGCGCCAATGTCCGCTCCCAGATCGCGACCATCGTCGGCTCCGGCTCCGGGAGACTTCTTCTCGCAACCAGGTCCTTTTTCATGGCATAGGCGACCATCCTCGCTGATTCCGTCCTTGAAGGCGTGAATGCCGGCAGCCTGTGCCGAAGAGGCAGTGATGGTTCCGGCGGGCCAGCCACCGTGGTTATCCCCGATGATCAGGTTCTTCTCGAATTTATAAGGGCTGAAACATTCCTTCAAAACAGCTTCGGCGCCCATCACCTGGGATCTGGTGGCGCATGAGGTTGGCCCTCCACCGGCGGACGTGAATGCGCCGCGCGAGCCTCCGGCATAGAGCACGTTGTTGGTCATAACGAAGTTGGGCAACTTACTTTCGATGTTCTGGATGGCCGCCAGCGGCCCGGGGAAGAATGCGGTTACGTGATCGATCTGGAGATCATGAATGGGAGGCCGGAAAACAATCATGAGAATGAATGGTCCTCCTCCACCGAAGGCCTGGCCGCGAACTCCGTCGGCCACGAGGTCGTGAATACTGTAGCGCCCACCATCGGTGGACGCGCCGCCGGCATCGGAGAGTGCATTGGCGATCTGGAACACGCCAGCGACATTACGAATTCGGCAGTAGCGGATGGTGATGTCATCCACGACGCAGGCCGGGCATTTGTTCTCCTGGTTCTTTGGCGTCAGAAGAATCGAAAATCCCCGCTGCGAGAATCCGCCCCAGCTGCCTTCCAGGAGATTGGCCTCGAATAGGACGCGCTGCGCGTTTTTCAATTCGAAATTGTTCTTCACGATAAAGGGTTGTCCTGACGCGGTCGGGTTATAGCCCGGCTCGCCCTGCTTCCATAAAAGGGGCTTAAAAAGATGGTTACGGCGGATCTCGATGTCCGCCGGATTCACCGTCGCAGCGGCTCCGCCAAAGAGAATGTTTTCTCCGGACGCCTCCAGAAAATTGTTGTAGATCTTGAAGATGCCGGTGGGTTCATCGCCGCTGCCGCCACCTACCGCTGTCGCATCGGTGCATTTGCCGGTTCGGGCCACGCAGTTGAAGCCACTGATGTAGGAATTGATCACGGCGATGACGTGAGAGCCCGCTGTCAATCCCACTCCCTTGCCGATTTCGGCGCCTTCCGGAGGATGGATCCAGTTGCGGTCCAGGATGATGTGGTCGGCGTTATCCAA
>Ga0182015_10002150_pt1 | contig 24507 bp, 16 predicted proteins | sample 712P3MmetaG_FD_120478 | JGI IMG/M metagenome (GOLD analysis project Ga0182015, IMG submission 120478) | Permafrost microbial communities from Stordalen Mire, Sweden - 712P3M metaG | ecosystem: Environmental > Terrestrial > Soil > Wetlands > Permafrost | place: Sweden: Stordalen | collected...
CGACTCCATGATTCCGCAAAGGGGCTTACTTGGGGAACAAGAGGCGGAGTGAGATCAGATGGATCCCCGAGGTTACGAACTGAATGTCGTGCGGAATCCTACCGCGTAGCGGTTTAGTCCAATTCTGTAATTGTGTAATTGGCGATTTAGAACCTGCGAAGTAACTGCCGATTTTCCTCACATTACCCAAATTACCCCATCAAGAAATCACAAGTTCTCCTTGGGCTTCTGCGGCTCGGCCGCGTCCTTATCTTTCACTTCCGGCTTCCAGGGTTTTGCGTTGGCGGGGGCATTGGGGTTTACGCCGAAGTCCCAGAGGTAGAGGTTCATGCCTTCGTTCCCCTGGATTTCAACCAGGGCGTATTCGCCGGGTTCAAGATTGTGGGTGGGGGTCAGCTTGTACCATCCGCCGCTTATGCGGTCGATGGTGGCGTTTACGAAATCCTGGTCCGGGCTGAGCTTCCCGGCGGCGTTGCGCTTGAGGGCACTCACGATGCGCTTGCCACCTTTTACTTTTACGCGCACGATGTGGAAGCGATCAAAAGGGACGATTGCTTGCGCGGGTTGCTCCTGGGGGCGTTGCGCCTCGGCGCGTGGAGCGTCGAGGCTGGGCTGGGACAGTCGGGGGGATGCGGTTTCGCCCTTCGGCGGCAGCCTGGGGTCTTGCTCGTCGACATTGATATAGATAGAAGGCACGGCGACGTGAACGTGCACGGATGCGTGTTCGCCCTCGAGTTCCACGGTCGGCTTGGCGCCAGCCATGGGAATGCCGCTAAAGATGTTGGCCTTGGTATTGCGGTTGAGGTCACCCTCGGTTTGCTGCATTTCGACGAGTTGCGGCTGGCCCTGAAAGTTGTCGAGCAGGAAGATGCCGGAATCTTCCGGGAGGCGCAGTCCGGGGGCGACTTGTGGGAGCTGGGACGCTTGGGCTTCCGTCTCCTTGTCTTTCTCCTTGTCCAGGGCAGCGGCCTCGGGGATGGGGGAGGTGGCGCGGTCTTTCTCGTACTTTTCGGTGGCCGGCCAATCCACCAGGGAGGAGGGAAGTTCTTCCCATTCGTTGCGCTCGGCACTTTTGTAGCGTACGCGGTCGCCTTTGACTTCATACTCGGTAACCATTTGGTAGGATCCATCTTTAAGGATGAGACGACGAGCCAGGTCCTGGGCGGGGGAGTGCAGAGCGAGACTGAACCCAAACAGGGCGACGGCCATGAACAGTAACGTGCGACGGGGATTTGGTGATGCTGTGGTTGTGCGGGTCATGCGTCTAATTGGATGCGTCGGTTTTGATGGTCTTGAACTATTATCGTCCTAGGTGGGGTCTATCCGCTAACTGGCAGACGGAACGCGATTATCTGGGCGAGAATGTTGTGTGGGCGGGCGGTGTCAATGAGTTCGATAAAAAGGCACCTCGAAGAACCCACGGAAAGAATGCGTCGGATTGTAGTATCCTCGGCTTGTCGATATTCTGTTGCACGCACGACGCCACCGACTCCAGACTCAATGAACCCTAGACTTTTCTCCTGTTCTTTCGCGCTGTCTACGCTGCTCTGGATTGCGATTGCCTTTGGGCAGAGTGCCGCGGCGCTGGCTGCGGCGGCCACGGGTCGTTCGACGCAGGGAAGCGTTGCTTCCGCGGCGCCGCCACCGCAGGGCGCGGCGGTTTCTTATACGTCGATGACGCAACTGAACGAGTTGCTGGAGCAACTGGAGGCCACATCGAAGAGCACAGCGGCTGACCTCACGAAACTGCGAATTGAACACTGGAAGACCGACGCCGGCTCGAAGAAGCAGGCGCTGGGCAACGTGGATTCTCTCCAGCGCAATCTGCAGAATGCGTTGCCGGGGATCATTGAGCAATTGCGCAATGCGCCGGAAGACCTCTCCGTCACCTTCAAGCTCTATCGCAACCTCGACACCCTCGACTACGTGCTCGGCAGTGTAGTCGAATCAACCGGCGCATTTGGAGCCAAGGACGATTTGCAGGCTCTCTCAAACGATCTGGATGGTCTCGACAAGAACCTGAAAGTATTGGCGGAACGCATGCAGACCCTGGCCGCCTCGAAGGAGCAGGAGATTGTGCGTTTGCGTACGGACTTGAAGACGGCGCAGGCGGCGATTCCGGCCGAGCCTCCGAAGAAAATTGTGGTGGATGACAACGAACCGCCGAAGAAGCCGGCGGCGAAAAAGAAGCCTGTAGCGAAGAAGCCGGCGACAACGCCGGGCACGACCCCGGCGACTGCGCCGCCGCAAACTCCACCGGCGCAATCCAAACCGCAGTGAGAGAATGCGGCGTCCGGCTTTCCGGCGTCCGGAAAATCGCAAGCGAGTTGCCTCGGGCTCGGAAGCCGGGCATGGAATCTGTTACCCTTCCTTCCGCATCAAGATTGCAATCTGAGAATCCGGCATGAGCCCTCACGGCAGCATTCCCGCGGCTATCTTCGGCATCGTCATCATCTGTGTGGTGCTTCTGGACGCGTTTGAGACGGTGGTGCTGCCGCGGCGCGTGACGCGGCACTTCCGGCTGACGGCATGGTTCTACCGGCGCACCTGGATTCCGTGGAAGAAGATTGCCGGCCGCATCCGGACTCCTTCGCGGCAGCAAAGTTTTCTGGGATACTTCGGACCGCTGTCACTGATTTTGCTGATGGAGTTTTGGGCCGTGAGTCTGATTTTCGGTTTCGGCCTGCTGCAATACGGCATTGGCGGGCACGAACAACTGGGCAAAGAGCCGCTCACGTTTGGCCGGATCATCTACCACAGCGGGGAGACGTTCTTCACCCTGGGCTACGGCGACATTGTGCCCACGTCGAGTCTGGCTCGCGCACTTTCGGTGATCGAAGCCGGGATGGGCTTCGCGTTTCTCGGGGTGGTCATCGGATACCTGCCGGTGGTGTACGCTTCGTTTTCGCGGCGAGAGATTCAGATCTCCATGCTCGACGCCCGCGCGGGATCGCCACCGACGGCGGTGGAACTGCTGGTGCGGCTGGCGGGGGCCTCGGAGAATCCGACGATCGATCAAAAGGTTCTCGATACAGTTCTGCGCGACTGGGAACGCTGGGCGGGGGAATTGCTGGAGAGCGGTATTTCTTATCCGGTGTTGAGCTTTTTTCGTTCGCAGCATAGCAACCAGTCGTGGCTGGGAGCGCTGATGACGATGCTGGACGTCACCTCGCTTTTGCTGGTCGGCATCGAAGGGATTCAGCCCGGGCAGGCGAAGCTGACTTTCGCCATGGCTCGGCATGCGGCCGTGGATCTGGCGCAGGTGGTGAATGCGCGTTACGATTCGCTGGCGGCGGAACGGCTCCCGGACGCCGGGTTCGACGCAGTGCGAGAGACGCTGGCGGCGGCGGGATTGAAATTGCGTAGTACCGACGAAGCGCGACAGAAGCTGACCAGGTTACGGGCGATGTATGAACCTTACGTGCATTCGATGGCGAGAAATCTGATGGTGTCCCTGCCTCCCTGGCAACATCCGGCGATGGCGCGGGACAACTGGCAGGCGGGGCCCTGGGACCGGATCATCCAGGCCAAGGGATTGGCGGTGCTGGGTCAGAAACCCCTGCTGCCCCGGGGCAGTGAGGACCATTTCTAGGCAATTGAGCGATCGGGGTGATAGTGCGACGGAAATCGCGGCCGCTCGAAATGGGCCTGCCGCGCGAGGTGGACGCCAATCCTCTGGAGGATCGCGTTTTCATGAAAAACATTGGCGAGAACGTGGTGCGCATTGAGGCGGAGGCGCTACGAGCGCTGGCCGATCGCATTGGCGGGCCGATGGCGGCCGCGTTTCAGCGGGCCGTGGACTTGCTGTTTTCCTGCGCGGGACGCGTCGTGGTCACGGGGATGGGGAAGAGCGGGCTGATAGCGCGCAAGATTGCGGCTACGCTGAGTTCGACGGGGACTCCGGCTTTGTATCTCCATCCGGTGGAGGCGCTGCACGGGGATTTGGGGATGGTGGTGCGCGGCGATGTGGTGCTGGCGCTTTCAACGTCGGGGGAGACGGAGGAGATTCTGGCGCTGCTGGCGACGATCAAGCGGCTGCGGGTGCCGCTGATTGCGATGACGGGGGATGAAATTTCTGGCGCCCAGAGGCTGGAGCCTCGCTTGGCTGAGGTCAAAGCAGGAGGTGGAAAAGAAAAGTCACAAGCAGCGAACAAGGCCTGCGCTGAGCTTGTCGAAGGGAGTGTCCGCTCCACACAAGCTTCGACCAGAGAGGCATCCACTCTGGCGGCGGCCGCGGATGTGGCGCTTGATTGTTCGATCGCGGAGGAGGCTTGCTCGCTGGGCCTGGCTCCTACGGCTTCGACTACGACGATGCTGGCGCTGGGTGATGCGCTGGCGGTTACGCTCAGCGAGAAGCGCGGATTTAAAGAAGAAGATTTTGCCAACCTGCATCCGGGAGGGAAGCTGGGCAAGCGGCTGGCGCGGGTGGAATCCCTGATGCACTCAGGCGAAGCGCTGCCCTGCGTGACCCCGTCCACGAAGATGCCGGACGTGATTTATGAAATGTCGCGCAAGAAGCTGGGCGTGACGGCGGTGGTGGAGGGCGAGAGACTGGTGGGCGTGATCAGCGACGGCGATTTGCGGCGGCTGCTCGAGAAGCGCGGAAAAGACGTGCTGGATCTGACGGCTGGTGAATGCATGACGAAGAATCCACGGACGATTGCGGCTGGAGAGTTTGCCGCGACTGCGCTGGCTCTGATGGAAGAGAAGAAGATCACTTCGCTGATGGTGGTCACTGAAAGTGGCCGGCTGGAAGGGATTGTGCACCTGCATGATCTGTGGGGGACCGAGATGGTGTAGCGACCGTTGCCGGGAGAGCGGCGCTACAATACGTGGATGTATCATTACGATCCCAATATGGCGCTGGAAGAATTGACGGAAGACGCGATCCTGCCGAACCCGGTGCACGTGCGCGACATGATTCTGCGCAAGCGGCTCTCGGTGGACAGGTCCCTGGAGTTGAACCGGCTGTTCGTCGAGTATCAGAAGTTCTTCGGCGAGACGCAGAAGCTGGGGAAAGAGATTCTGCGGCAGCTTACTTCTTAGTACCGAGTTGCGAGTACCGAGCCGAGCCCGGTCCATCACAACGCCGGAACTCATCTGCCTGCCAAGAAGTCGATCCGCTCTACGCGGGCGAATCCCGCTTCCCTCAACCATGACATGAGAGTGACGGCGGGTAGCGTTGCCGGTTCGATGGCAGGGGTCACGTGATTTCTTGGCGCGAATACTCGAAATCCAGGGAGGCAACCCACGGGTTGTCTTCGGTTGGAACAGGATCGTTGGGCTTACCCAGGCTGGCAATATGGCCGGTGATGGCGTCTCTGGCCATGTCTCGAGCTTCGTCGACCGTGCGCCCGTAGGTGGCGCAGCCCGGCAGGGCGGGAGCGAGCGCGGTCGAGCCGCCCTCTGGTTCGGGCCTGAGCATGATGTTGTTGTAGTAGCGAGCCTTGGCCATCGCAGGATCGTTCGAGCCGGGGGCTGAGAGTTCGTCGAAGAAACTCGCTGCTACAATAGCCAATCCACTGCGGGATCAGCGGGTGTCTTGCACCCGCTACTCGCAACTCGGTACGCGGTACTCAAACCCTATGCATCATTGGTCAGAACTGTTTATTCCTACATTGCGCGAGGCGCCGGCGGACGCGGAAGTGGCCAGCCACAAGTTTCTGGTGCGGGCTGGATACATTCGGCAGTTGGCGGCGGGGATTTACTCGTATCTTTTTCTGGGCAACCGGTCGTTCAACAAAATCGTGGGCATCGTGCGCGAGGAGATGGACCGGATCGGGCAGGAGTTTCTTCTGCCGGCGCTGCATCCGCGGGAAATCTGGGAGGCGAGCGGGCGCTGGGCTTTGATGGGCGACAACCTGTTTCGCCTGAAAGATCGCAAGGGCGCCGACATGTGCCTGGGCATGACCGAGGAAGAAGTGATGACCTCGATTGCGCTGAAGGAACTGCGAAGCTACCGACAGTTGCCGCAGATTTGGTACCAGATCGCTCCCAAGTTTCGCGACGAGCCGCGGCCGAAGTCCGGACTGCTGCGGGTGCGGCAGTTCATGATGAAAGACGCGTACTCGTTCGACATCGACGCGGCAGGCCTCGATGTTTCCTACAAGAAGCATTACGACACCTATTGCCGTATCTTCGATCGCTGCGGATTGAAATACATGGTGGTGGAGGCGGATTCGGGAGCGATGGGGGGGAAAGAGTCGCACGAGTTCATGGTGAGAACGCCGGCGGGGGAAGATCAGATTGTGAGCTGCGACGGCTGCAATTACGCGGCTAACATGGAGAAAGCTACATCGAAGCTTCAACTGGTGGATGATCTTGCTGCGGAGGGCGATGGCACGCCGGTCGCGGTCCATACTCCGGGCCAGAAGACGATTGAAGATGTGGCGCGGTTTCTGAGAGTGTCGCCGAAAAACAAGATCAAGACGCTGGCCTTGATGGCGGACGAAAGGGATGGAAAGACCGGCAAAGTAAAGTCGCGGGCGATTGTGGTGCTGCTGCGCGGCGATCATCAGTTGAACGAAGCAAAACTCAACTCCACGGTAGCGGTTGCGACGCGGCCCATGGAGGAAGGTGAGATCACGGCGCTGTTCAAGTCTCCGGCGGGATACTTGGGGCCCATGGGGATTGAGTGGGCGAAGGACTTAAAGAAGGATGCGGACCGTCCGGTGCTTCTTGTCGATAAGGCTCTCGAAGGGCGCGCGAACCTGATTGCCGGCGCCAACAAAGAGAACTATCACCTGAAGAATCTGACGCCGGGGAAGGACTTTCATCCCACGGTGTTTGTGGACCTGCGTGCGGTTACCGCCGGCGAAGGTTGTCCGAATTGCGAGAAGGCGTTGCGCATCGATACCGCCGTTGAGGTTGGGCACATCTTCAAGCTCGGGTACCGGTATTCGGAGTCCATGGGCGCGCGGGTGCTGGATAAGAATGGCAAGGAAGTTACGCCGATCATGGGCAGTTATGGCATCGGGATTGAACGCATTCTGACGGCGGCGATAGAGCAGGGTAACGACGAGAATGGATTCTGGCTGCCGCCGGCGATTGCGCCGTTCGAAATTGTGGTTACTCCTACGAATGTGAAGGACGCGAGTTTGCTGAACGCGGCGGTTGACATCGGAACGCGGCTGGAAGCGGCTGGATTTGAAGTGATCCTCGACGACCGGGACGAGCGGCCGGGGGTGAAGTTCAAGGATGCCGATTTGGTCGGTATCCCCTTTAGAATCACGGTGGGAAAGAAGGTTACCGAAGGTACTGTCGAAGTGGTTCTACGCTCGACTCGGGCAGTATCCGATGTTACGATCGCTGCGATAGTTGAATATTTTCAAGGAGCGCTGCGAGCCAAGGCCTGAAATCTGCGCCCTGGCGAGGCGGCGCGGTTTCGAGACTTATGGGAACCATTAAGGCACTTAGTGGATTTCTCGCGATCCTCTTCGTGGTGGTGGGCTGCTTTGAAGTAGCTCCCCCCATGATGGCCAATTACAGTTTTGAGGACGACCTCAGGAATGTTTCGCTGATGGATTCGGGGAATTTCCAAAAGACGGAAGACGACGTCCGCAACGACGTGATGCGGAAGGTGAAGGACCAGAACCTGCCCATCCAGCCGAAGCAGCTGACCGTGCAGCGCATCAATACGCCGGGGATGTCGGCTCTTTACATTGCGGCGGACTATACGGTTCCGATCAACCTGCCGTTTTATTCCTTCGAGATGCACTTCACTCCGAATAGCGGAAACAAGTAGAACCAGCCGAACCAGTTCTCAGTTGCCGGTTCCCAGTTGCCAGTTACCAACTGACCGCCGCGCACTGACCACCGGCGGCTTCCGCTCGGGTAACCAGCCAAACCTGCGCGTTGTGACCTTCCCGGAGTTCTACCCAAGACCAGTTTGGTTGCCGTTCGGTGGATCGGCCAAGATGACTGCAAGGCCCGCTCCCCGTCTCATGAACTTGTGACCGGCCTCAAGGGAAAAAGACTGCGTCTTCATTGACTCTGGGCGGCGGTTCGCCGTGCCCTTCGCCAACGACTTATAAGACGGTGCCATCAATTCGGCCGCATCGCGGCGCAGGCCCGACCGTCCGAGGCTTGATGTTGAAAGAGGTGGTAAAGGGTATTGCTGTACGGGAGCAGTCGCGCCGCTTCAGTAGACCATGACAACGCTAGCGGATTGACAGTGAGACTGCAGGGGGAGCAGTCACGAACTGGGGAGAACAGCAACTTCAAGGACCGCCGGTATCTCCGGGGAATTATTGTGCCGATGGACCGCAGGCGCCTCCGGGACCGTTGCCGCCTTCCGATGCTACGGCGACGGAGACCGGCTGCGACGACATGCTACCGTAGGTAGCTACCACCTGATAGTACCCGGTCAGCTGGTAGGTGACCGGCGTTGCGTTGGGCGCCGAAGTGAGGGTCCAAGTGCAGACGGGCACCTCATCCGTCATCACGCCCGTTCCGTTGACCCATAAGGTACCAGGCTGCCCGCTGGCCGGCGCGGCGGGGGCCGGCAGTGCGCTCCCGCTTACGTCGCAGCACACCGCCGTAACTGTGTAGGCAGACTCATTGGCGACGTCGATTACTTTGCCGCTGTTGTAGTTCGCGTTGACGTTTAGCTGAATCGTTGTATCCACGCCCTGAAAGTTGGAACCGGTTGGCGAGAGCGTTATCGACCTCACGCTGTCTGAAGTGCCGCATCCCATTGAGATGAGCGATAGGCGACCGGCAGTGCGGCCAGAACATTTGTTCGTTGCACGTGGAAAAATCCTCCGGACAAGATTCCCCGCTGAATTCAAGTCGAATGTTGTCAGCTTCTAATAATCGAAGCAAATGTGGTTACCATGCAATCGATCGGTCACGTCCAATAGTCACATGCGATTGGTCGCAGCGCGGGAAGATTTATCTTCGGACTAAGTGTGAGTGTGTGCCTGCGCATATTTCGCATCCGGACAGATAGCAGATATCGACGCTGCAGAATCACCGCGTCCCACGGCCCTAGCAATGTTCAGAGTGCCATTGTGGACCTAATGCCGGCGAATCATTCTCCAAAAAAGCAGATCCATCATCGACAAGGGCAGCTGGACCTGATAGTAAGTAATCTACGGGCGGCGGTAGGGCGGGCCTAACTAATGACGAGTCCCGCGGCAGTTGATTAGTTTTTGTTCGCTCGACGGCCAGTGACATTCGTAACGTTGTCACCACGTTACCCTTCCACCTACTATATCGCGGTTGGATAAGAATTTCTTCACGCCCTCGAAGTGAACAGGAGTGGGCGAGATCCGAATTCGCGATCGTTTCCTGAACGTTCGCACAGGGCGTTCGCAAGCAATGCTCACCTGGAGGCGGTTCATGATGATACGAGCTCGAGTGCTACTCAGCTTGCTGGCGATGCTGCCAGCAATGTTCCTGGTCAACTGCCAAGGCTACAAATGCGGTGGGTTCGGGGCCTTGCCCTGCTCGTCTACGGGGACGGGGACCAGCGGCACCGGTGGCGGCAGTTCGGCCGCCGTGTTCGCATACGCCGTGGACACGTCCGCCGTCACGATGGATGGGTACGCTCTGAACACGAAGGCAGGAACTTTTTCTGCGATCCCCAACTACACCGCGCCCCCGATTCCTGACAGCGAGCCTGGGGTTGGCATGGTCATTGCGCAAGGGCAATTTGTGTACGCGGCGTTCGAAGCTGCAGGCGGATCGATTTATGGCTGGTCGGTGGACTCCACCACCGGCGCTCTGACGGCTCTCGCCCCAGTAGACTTGACGTTGCTTGCTCCGACTGGGCTGGCCTTCAACCAATACAACCTGGCGACCAATCCTGCCGGCACACTCCTGTTTGTGTCGGACACGGAGCTCGACGAGATTTTTGTTTTCCAGATCAGCAGCCCGACGTCGGCAACGCCGGGTGCGCTGACGCTGGTCCCAGGATCCCCGGTTACGACGCCGATTGGGTTCGAGCCTGGGAATCTGGCTACCGACGGCCTGGGCAATTACCTCTATGTCACCGAGTCTCTGGGCGCGGACACGCACTCGGGTGGCACTCTGCTGCTGGCATACACGATCGGCACGGGCGCAAACCTGGGCGTGCTCACGCCTGTAACCGGTAGCCCGTTTACTCTCCCCGTGGCCATGTGGCAAGTGCAGGGCGATCCCAGCGGGAACTTTCTGATCGGTACCAGCGGAAACAACCAGGACTTTACCGGACTGGATGACCTCCACCTCTACGTCTTCAGCATTCAGCCTCTAACGGGAACGGCTCCGGGTGCCATCGCACAGGTGCCGAACTCGCCGTTTATCACGAAGTATTCGCCATTCAACATTGCGGTGCAACCAACTTCGACCGGCGGAGAATTTGTCTACTCATTCAGCATCAACGACTCGGACACCGCATACTACCCGATTGAAGGTTTTCAATTAAACATTACCAGCGGGGCGCTCACGGAGCTTACCAACTCGCCTTTCGGAAGTACGACCACTCCGACGGGTCTAGGTCATTGGGGCCAGTTCGATCAAAGCGGAGCGTTCCTGTTCGTCTACAGCAGCAGCTTGGTCAGCGGTGTAACTGCGACGCAGCTCGGAGTTTGGAATGTGGGCTCCGCCGGCGTCCTGACGCTGTCTACGATTACTCCTGCGGCTTTGAAGACCCCGGGATATTGGGCGGTGACCGACCCGCAATAGGGGGACTGGGGATGGCCGAATCTATGTTTGTTTGACCGTCCGCTTTGCTTGGTTGGCTATTAACGGCTTAAAGACCCGCATGAACTGCGGGTTTCTTTTTGTTTGCGGGCATGGCGGTACAATGGAAGACATCGCCTCCTGACATCACGTAGTGGTGAAAACTGCGGGCAGGGAAGCGGCACAGGGAGCAACAGGCGTCCAACCCCTGGGCGCGTCCCATCGTCTGACCAGCAGGCAGTTTTGTCGGTGTCGTGTTAAAAGCGTGGCCATTAAGATCAAAATCCCGAAGAGCGGAAGGAAAGGCGGCAAAGACAGGTTCGGCCTGTCGCGCGATCCCGTGATTCGAGCCGCGCTGGTCGTCTTCCTGGCGGTGGCCATTGGTGTGAGCGGATTCCTTTGCTATTTCTACATCAAGTACGACCGCATTATCGAACAACGCTTCCGGTCGCCGGTGTTCAGCAATTCGGCCAAAATCTACGCCCTGCCGCGAACGCTACACGACGGCGATAAAATGGACGCCAAGGAAATCGCCGCAATGCTGCGCCGTGCCGGGTATTCCGACGAGGACGGCCAGTCGGAACTCGGCAGCTTTCACTTGGTGAGAGACGGGATCGAGATCACGCCCGGGCCGGAGAGCTACCACAGTCCGGAAGCGGCGCACGTCACCATTCAAGGTGGGCGGGTGAGCCGCATCACCAGCCAGGGCAATGACCTTTTCGCATACGAACTCGAGCCGCAACTGGTGACGGCGCTGTTCGACGCCGAACAGCGTTCGAAGCGCCAGGTGGTGAACTACACCGACATCCCCAAGGTGATGGTCGATGCCGTGCTGGCGATCGAAGACCGGCGATTCTTCGAGCACAGCGGAGTGAACTTCATCCGCATGTTCGAGGCGGGCTGGATCGATCTGACGCGGCAGCGGCATGAGCAGGGTGGTTCGACGATCACGATGCAACTCTCGCGCGGTTTTTTCCTGACGCCGGAGAAGACCGTAAGACGCAAGTTGACGGAGATGCTGATTGCCGAAGAACTGGAACAGAAGTTCAGCAAGCAGCAGATCTTTGAGTTCTACAGCAACTGGGTGAACCTGGGGCAGCGCGGATCGTTCGCCATCAGCGGGTTTGCCGAAGCCTCGCGCGCATACTTCAACAAGGATTTGAAGGACATCACGCTGCCGGAAGCGGCGCTGCTGGCGGGCATCATCCAAGGTCCCAGCCGGCTATCGCCCTACCGGCATCCCGAGCGCGCCCTGGAGCGGCGCAACCTGGTGCTGGATTCGATGGTGGAAAACCACTCCATCACTCGCGAGCAGGCGGAGAAAGCCAAGGCTGCGCCGCTAAAGCTGGCGCCGCCGAACGTGGAGGCCAGCGACGCGCCGTATTTCGTCGATATGGTGCGCGACACTCTGATCAACAGGTTCAACGAACATGATCTGAATGAGGAGTCCTACCGGATTTACACCACGCTCGATCCCGACCTGCAGAAGGCGGCAGCGCAGGCCGTCGAAATGGGCATCAAGCTGGTGGATGAGCAAGTCACCAAGATGCGCACCAAGCGTGTAAAGGTGGGCAAGAAACTGGAAACGCAAGTGGCGGCGGGCCCGCAAGCGCAGGTGGCGCTGGTTGCGCTCGACCCGCACACCGGTGCGGTCCTGGCTCTGGTCGGGGGAAGAGACTACGGCTGGAGCCAATTGAATCACGCCGTTTCGAAGCGGCCGACTGGTTCCATTTTCAAGCCATTTGTTTATGCTGCGGCGATGAATACGGCGCTTGACGGTTCCGCCACGGTGATTACCCCGGCCTCCACGGTGACCGATGCGCCGACCAGCTTCGCCTATGGAGATCAGATCTACGAGCCGCGCAACTACAAAGAGGAGTACCACGGCGATGTGACCCTGCGCTATGCGCTGGCCATGTCGCTGAACAACGCCACCGTGAAATTGGCGGAGGAAGTGGGTTATGACAAAGTGGCGGACCTGGCAAGGTCGGCGGGAATCGTTTCGGTGAAGGCGACGCCGGCCATGGCGCTGGGCTCCTACGACGCTCCTCCGCTGGACATGGCGGCGGCCTATACGTCATTCGCCAACAACGGCACGCGTCTTTCTCCAATCCTGGTGAACTCAGTGCGCAATGCCCAGGGCAACGTGATCGCGAACTACAAGACCGACCAGCGCCAGGTGCTCGACCCGCGCGTTGCTTACGTCATGACCAGGATGATGCAAGGCGTGATCGACAACGGGCTGGGCTATACGGCGGTTCGCCTGCGCGGATTTACTCTGCCGGCGGCGGGCAAGACCGGCAGTTCGCACGATGGCTGGTTCGCCGGATACACCTCCAACCTGTTGTGCGTGATTTGGGTGGGTTACGACGATTATAGCGACCTTCGCTTGAGCGGAGCTATGACGGCCGCGCCCATCTGGACCGAATTCATGAAGAAGGCCTCGGCGCTGCCGCAGTACTCTGACATGAAGGCCTTCGTCCAGCCAACGGGCGTGGTAGACGTGCAACTCGACAAGGTCACGAACCGCCTGGCGACGCCCACCTGTCCGGACGATTACGAAGCAGCCTTCGTCGCCGGCACGGAGCCGCGCGAGACCTGCGATCAAACCGGCGCAGTGGCGGGATTCTTCAATCGAGTCTTCGGCGGCGGAGAGAAGCCTTTGCCACCTTCGAACCCGACCAACGGCCAAGACCCGAATGCCGATCCGCAAAAGAAAAAGGGGTTCTTCGGCAAAATCGTAGGAATCTTCAAGGATGACAAAGCGTCAACGCCGCCGCCCAAGCCGCCCGACGCAACTCAGCCCGCGCCTCAATGACGCTCTCCGCTCGCTCCAACTCCTGAGAGTGCTCTGTCCTTGTGCCAGCGTTTCTTCGAGACACAGAGCTCCCTGGGCTGGTCGAAGGGGCGGGCAGTTTCACTTACCGTTGCTCTTACGAAATCTCCGCCACGGCGTCGTGATATAGACGGGCTGTCGCGATCCGAGCGATTGGCCTATTTGGCGGGAAAATGCTTGAGATTGCCGGGCACTCTGCCTTGACGTCCGGACTTCGCAGGGGAATTTCGTGCTAACTCGATGATTCCAAAGACTTGGAGAGAGATACCCCGATTTTTCGCGGGTGTAAGGCCGCCCGCTGCCTCGACGTCTCCCAAACTTTAGTTTCGCCGAGAAATCCATAGTGCGACTGGCCTTGGCGTCCTGAACGAAAATTCTGCGCCGCCAAGTCAAAACTGTGGCAGAATGGCTGCGTTAGAGCTGGTCGCTGGGGGTGTGTATGTCCTACTGGAAAGCCTGCCTGACTCTCCTGGTTGTATCTTCCTTCACTGCTGCGTTCGCGCAAGTTTCTCACTCGGAGCAGGTGCAGATCACACCGCCCCTGCTGCGCGCCGTCGATCCTCCGGCCCGCGACGCAACCGCAGCCGATCTGGAGCTGCAAGCCGACCGGTTGCGCGCGGACAAGCTTTATCTGGATGCCATCGATTATTACCAGGCGGCGCTGGCTAAGAAGGTGAATGACGCCTGCCTGCTGAATAAGATCGGCATTACCGAACTCATGATGCAGCGCTACAAAGAGGCGCGAAAAGACTTCGAGCGCGCCATCCGCGCCGATCATGAGTTCGCCAATGCCTACAACAATGAAGGCGTGGTTTTCTACGAGAGTAAAAAATACGGAGCAGCGATCAAACAGTACGAGAAGGCGATTGCGAAGGACAGCAACTCCGCGTCGTTCTACAGCAATCTGGGGGCTGCTCTTTTCTCCAAGCGGGAATTTGAGCCCGCGGTGGCAGCGTATCAGCATGCTCTGGAATTAGATCCCGACGTGTTTGGGCGAACATCGCGCTCGGGTGTGCAGGCGCAACTGCCGAGTCCCGAGGACCGCGCCCGCTACGACTACACGGTGGCGAAGTTGTACGCCAAGATGGGCTTCTCGGATCAGTCGCTGGAGTATTTGAAGAGGGCAATGGAGGCGGGCTTCAAAGATTTGAAGAATGTGTACAAAGACGCGGAATTTGCGGAACTGCGGAAGAATCCGCGTTTCACCGAGTTGATGGCATCGAAGACAACCGTCATCGCGAATTAGGACCACTGCTTCCTTGTGTCCGCAAACAAGAGTAGAGAAGCTTTGGCGAACTCACAGGGATGACAACCGAGTTTCGTCTAGATAGAGAATTACAAAGTTTTACAAAATTAGACGGAACTTCCTCGAGTTCTAGGGTTTAATTATTGCAAATACTCCTGAAAACAACAGGGTGAGTAAGGAGAAACGGTAGCCCACCGGATGCTGACCCGAGCACGCCCCAAGCAAGCATCTGGTGGGTTTTTTCGTAAGCTGTAAGCCATCAGCATTCCGCCGTCAGCTAAAACCAGCACTCAGGCACCTTCCTCAGCAGCTCCGAAATCTGACTGAAGGAAAATTGGTAGAAGTCGCTCATGGTTGGCGGGACCTTGTCTTTGTCTTTGGCGGATGGCTGTCCTGCGGACTTCTCTCGCCGATGTAATCTTCCACCACACGTTTCCATTTGCCTTGGGCCTTGAGAATGAACTCGACGGCATCGCGCAGTGCACCTTCTCCGCCGGCGTGGGGTGTGATGTAGTGGGCTTCACTCTTGGCTTCGGCCCGAGCATTCTTCACCGCGATGGCGAGTCCGCTGGCGCGCATGGCGGGGAGATCGATCACGTCGTCGCCGACGAAGGCGGCTTCTTCCGGCCTCAAGCTTGCCTTTTTTACCACCTCGTCGAAGCAGGTGCGCTTGTCGTCCACACCCTGATAGACGAATTCGAGTTTCAGGTCGCGGGCACGGAGCGCGACCGTTTCCGAAACGCGCTTGGTGATCAGCCCAGTCCTGATGCCGCCGAGGCGGGCCAGCGAGATCGAAGCCCCGTCGTGAGCATGGAAGCCTTTGGCCTCGATCATGCTCTCGCTGTGCATACCAAATCCACCCTGGCCGCCGTGCTGGGCGGATTGCTCTAGAACGCTCTGCTGTGAGCCGGCGGGAGCAGGGAAGATGAAGAGTTTGCCATCGGTGAGGACGCCGTCTACGTCGAACAGGAGGAGCTTGATTTTGCGGGCGCGAGCTTGAGCAGAGAGTTTTGGCATCGGGGGGATTCTAGCATTCTAGATGCAATCATCCCGCCCCATGTCCCAAAATGTCCAAAGCGAACAATTTACGAAACTAAGTTCTCCGGCTACAATATCGAGATGCCGTCCCTTCCCGCCTCGTTGGCCTGGGCACACCCTCTGGTGGCGGAGTGGTTCGTCGGGCGTTTCGGCACGCCTACCGAGCCGCAGGAGTATGGCTGGCCGCACATTCTCGCCGGACGGACGACTTTGATTTCCGCGCCCACCGGGTCGGGCAAGACACTGGCTGCATTTCTTGCCTGCATTGATCGTCTGGTGCGAAAGGCGCTGACGGGCGATCTTGCCGACCGTACGGAAGTGCTTTATGTTTCGCCGCTGAAGGCGCTGGGCAACGACATCCAGAAAAATCTTGAGGTTCCTCTGGGCGAAATTCTCGCGATGGCGGGCGAGCGCGGGCTGCTCATGCCGGAGATTCGCACTGCGGTCCGCACCGGCGACACGCTGATGCCCGAGCGGCGCGCCATGCTGAAGCGGCCGCCGCACATTCTGGTTACTACGCCGGAGTCGCTCTACATTTTGCTCACCGCCGATAAGAGCCGGGCGATTCTGCGCGACGTCGAAACAGTGATTGTCGACGAAATCCACGCGGTGGCCGACGACAAGCGCGGTGCCCATTTGACGCTGTCGTTGGAACGGCTGGAGGCGCTGACTCACAAGCCGCCGGTCCGCATCGGGCTTTCCGCGACCCAGAAGCCGATTGAAGAAGTAGCGCATTTTCTTACCGGCAGTCGAGTGGGTTGGCGGGACAGCATTCCGGCGACCCCAGCGGCGAAAGCCGACCTCAGTCGTGCGGCACAGGCGGCAGGACTGAAATCGTGCCCTTCCCGAACTGAGCCCGCGTCCGATTTATGTTTGCCACCGTGCGATCCCGTCATCGTGAATATCGGGCATAAGCGAAAACTTGATCTGGCAGTCGAAGTTCCTCCCATGCCGTTAGGGCCGGTAGCCTCGAATGAAATGTGGGACGACGTCTACAACCGGCTGGTTGCGCTGGTGGAGCAGCATCGGGCGACGCTGGTGTTTGTGAACACGCGGCGCATGGCAGAGCGCGTGGCACATCAACTGGGCGAGCGCATCGGGGAACAGAATGTCGCGGCACACCACGGCAGTCTCTCGCGCAAGCTGCGACTGGCGGCGGAGAAGAAGCTGAAAGAAGGTCAGCTGCGGGTGCTGGTGGCGACCGCATCGCTCGAACTGGGAATCGACGTGGGAACGGTGGATCTGGTTGTGCAAATCAATTCGCCTCGGGCAATTGCGGTGACCTTACAACGCGTAGGGCGATCCGGGCACTGGCGCGGGGCGGTTCCCAAGGGACGCCTTTTTTGTACCACGCGCGATGATCTGCTGGAGTGCGCGGCTTTGGTGCGCGCCATCCGGCATGGCGATCTGGATCGGCTGATGATTCCGGAATCGCCGCTGGATGTTCTGGCGCAGCAGATCGTGGCGGCTTGTTCCGCCGAAGAGTGGAGCGAGGATGAGATGTTTGCCTTGGTGCGGCGCGCCTATCCGTATCGCAATTTGGCGCGGGCAACCTTCGATGCGATTCTTGAGATGCTGGCCGAGGGCATCGCCGCGCGGCGCGGACGCTATGGCGCATATCTGCACCGGGACCGAGTGAACGGCAAGCTGCGGGCGCGACGCGGGGCGCGGCTGGCGGCCATCACCAGCGGCGGAGCGATCCCAGATAACTCGCTTTATGCCGTGGTGGCGGAGCCCGATGGCGTGGTTGTGGGTACGGTTGATGAAGACTTTGCCGTGGAGAGCAACCGCGGCGACATCATGCTGCTGGGAAATACGTCGTGGATGATTCGCCGCATCGAAACCAACGTTGGACGCGTGCTGGTCGAAGATGCGCATGGGGCGCCACCCAGCGTGCCGTTCTGGCGAGGCGAAGCTCCGGCACGAACCCAAGAGCTCTCCGCGCACGTGGGCAATCTACGGGAAAAGATCAGCGAAATGCTGCCGCACACTTCGCCGGTGGGTTTCTCGCCCACGCAGCCGGAAGTTGCAAAAGCAGTGGGTTGGCTCAAGCAAGAATGTGGCCTCGATGATTCCGGCGCGGAGCAGGCGATTGAATACATCCTGCAGGGGCGGGCCGTGTTGGGCGCGGTGCCGACCGAGACAACCGTGATTGCGGAGCGCTTCTTCGATGAAGGCGGTGGCATGCAGTTGGTGATCCACGCGCCCTTCGGAGGACGCATCAACAAGGCGTGGGGACTGGCTCTGCGCAAACGCTTCTGCGTTGGGTTCAACTTCGAGTTGCAGGCTGCAGCTACCGACAACGGGCTGAATATTGCCTTGGCCGAGCAGCACAGCTTCCCGCTGGCGGACGTCTTCAACTTTCTGCGGGCTGAGACGGTGCAGCCGATTCTCGAACAGGCGGCTCTGGATTCGCCGATCTTCGCCACGCGCTGGCGCTGGGATGCGAACCGGGCGCTGGCGCTGTTGCGCTTTCAAAATGGAAAGAAGGTTCCGGCGCAGATTCAGCGCATGCGGTCCGATGATTTGCTGGCTTCCGTTTTTCCCGACGCGGCTGCGTGCCAGGAAAATATTGTGGGCAACCGGCATATTCCGGATCATCCGCTGGTCGGTGAAGTGATGAAGGATGTCCTTACCGAGGCCATGGATATTGACGGGCTGAAGCTTGTCCTGAGCGGACTGGCGGATGGACGGATCCGTTGTCTCGCGGTCGACACACCGGTTCCGTCGCAGTTTTCGCACGAGATTCTGAATGCGAATCCGTATGCGTTTCTCGATGACGCACCGCTCGAAGAGCGCCGGGCGCGTGCGGTGCAGATGCGGCGCATGCTGCCGGAATCGGTGCTCGAAGAAGTGGGAGGCCTCGATCCGGCGGCGATTGCCCAGGTGCGGGAAGAGGCCTGGCCGGACGTGCGCGATGCCGATGAGTTGCACGATGTGTTGCATACGCTGGTGGCGCTGCCGGAAGCTGGTCCCAATTTCGAAACCGGCCCGTGGAAGTTTCATTTCGAGCGGTTGATCGGCGAAGGGCGTGCCGCGTCGGCCCGGTTCGATGGCCGGACTTATTGGGTCGCGGCGGAGCGTGCAAAAACTTTTTCAATATTGTTTCCTGAGGCGCGATTTGAGCGGGCATTGGCCGAGGTGGAACACTCAGCTCCCACCCGCGACGATGCTTTGTTCAGGCTGGTCACCGGATGGATGTCGCATCTCGGACCGGTTCGGGCGACACAGCTCGGAGAGACTTTGGGGATTCCCGCGTCCGAAATTTCGAACGCTCTTCTTCGTTTGGAAGCCAGCGGGGCCATCTTGCGAGGAAACTTCAGTGGCGGTGCCGCCGAGCTGCGCTCGGCCGGATCGGGGGCGGCTGTCCCCGCACCAGCGACGGTTACCGAATGGTGCGAGCGGCGGCTGCTGGCGCGCATTCACCGGCTGACGGTTGCGAGCTTGCGCAAGCAGATTGAGCCGGTCACCGCGGCGCACTTCATGCAGTGGCTACTGCGCTGGCAGCATGTGGCTGCCGGGACTCAGGTTGCGGGCGAGCGGGGCACGCTCGAAGTGCTGCGGCAACTGCAAGGGTTTGAGATTCCGGCGAATGCGTGGGAGCGACAGGTGCTGGCTCGGCGAATTGCGGACTACGATCCCAAATGGCTCGATCAGCTTTGCCTCACTGGGGCGGTGGGGTGGGGAAGATTGTCGCCGCATCCGGCTACCCTCGATTACTCCAACGGGAGCCGAGGAGGGGAAACTCAACCGGGATCGGCTCCTCGCCAGCGGCGAGTGATTCCGACCAGCGTTGCGCCCGTCACGTTTTTCATTCGGGAAGATGCCGAGTGGATGACGCCGCGGCATCCGGGCGCGGAACAGGGCGGAAACAGTGGGCTGAGCCAGGGAGCGCAGGTGGTGCTCGATTTTCTGCGACAGCGGGGCGCATCGTTCTTTGCCGACATCGTGCGTGGCACCGGAAAGCTGAAGGCGGAAATCGAGACCGCGCTTTGGGAACTGGTAGCCGCCGGCCTGGTGACGGCGGACGGCTTCGACAATTTGCGTTCACTGATCGATCCCAAGCGGCGGGCGGGGCAAGGCAGTGGACGCACGACGCGTCCCCGGCATAACGCCGGACGCTGGGCGCTGTTGTACACCGATGAAATTGTCGAAAGGCCTCGAGCCGTGGAAGCGGCCTGCTGGATGCTGCTGCGGCGTTACGGCATCGTTGTCCGGGACGTGCTGGCACGGGAGGCAAACTTGCCGCCGTGGCGCGAACTGCTGGGGGGCTTCCGCAGGCTTGAGGACCGGGGCGAGATTCGAGGCGGCCGCTTCGTGGATGGCTTTCTGGGCGAGCAGTTCGCCCTGCCGGTCGCGGTGGATTCCGTGCGAGCCATGCGCAAGCTCGACGCCGTTGCGGGAACGATCACGCTGTCGGCTGCCGATCCACTGAACCTGGTGGGGATTCTGGTTCCGGGTGAACGGGTGCCGGCGATTTCCGGTAACAGCGTCTCTTTCCGCGATGGGGTGGCGATCGCTGGGCCTGAAGTCGCGGCGGCGGCAGGCACCGAAGCGGTGGCCAGCTAGGCCTGAACGGTGCAAAAAAACAGGGACCCGATGAGGGGGCCCCTCGGAATCCCTGTTTCGCGCGAACTCGGCAAGAACGGATGCAAAAGCGCTTCCCCTATCGCCTTTTACCGAGCACTGGCGCACCCCACATAGAGCAAGCGAGGTGCCAGTCGGGGCCGTTTTGGCAAGAAATGCAGCTGTCCTCCCAACTCCCTTTCGGCAAAGTGTTTATCGCCTAAGTCGAGGTGCTGTCCGGGGGATGCTGCCCGGCGGTTGGCGCCAACCGCTATCCGATCGGATAGGGACCCTATCTGTTCGGATATTAGAACAGGTTCAATTCGGGCATGAATTTCGGGCAGAAGTGTGATAAGAAGAGCGCGAGGTGAGCCAGCTTGCGTCCCAGACTCCTGGTACTTTCCGGGCCCATGAAAGACTCGACCATCCCTCTGACTGAAGGAGAAGTCACGATCGGGCGGGAAGCGTCGAATGAGATCGCGGTTGCTGACCCGTCGGTTTCGCGAAAGCATTGCCGGGTGAGCTGGCAAGACGGAAGATTCCGGGTGCGGGATCTTGACAGCCGCAATGGAACCCTGGTGAACGGCGCCGGAGTCGAAGAGCAGTGGCTGCAACATGGTGATGAAATTTCTGCTGGCGATTCCTCCTTTCTGTTCCTGCTCGAAGACGATGATCTTGCAGCCGCTGAGGGACGGGTGGAATTCGAAGACGCCCAGGCTACCGCGGAAACCACCATCATCCATCCCAGAGATGTGGTCTATCTGCAGCCGGACCGGCTGTTGCGCGAGCTGCCTGCGATGTCGGGCCTGGCCCGTAACCTGAACGCACTGCTCAAGATCAGCCGGATCGTACATGCGATTCGCGATCTTAACGATCTGCAAGGACAGTTACTGGACCTGATCTTTGAGGTTATTCCCGCAGGCCGGGGCGCGATTCTGCTGGCGGACACCGAGGGCCATGAGTTCAATTCCATGTTCGCCCGCAACCGGCAGGCGGGGCAATCCCAATTGGTCAAGGTGAGCCGCACGGTCGCGCGCCAGGTGTTAGAGCAGGGAATTGCGATGCTGGGCAGTGATGTGCCGAGCAGCAGCCAGTTGCGCGAGGTCGAGAGCTTGGCGGCATCGCAAGTGCGCTCGTTATTATGCGTGCCCTTGACCGTGTTTCAGCGGGTGATTGGATGCATCTATCTCGACAGCGACAGTGTCGGCAACCGTCTGAACCAGGAGCATCTGCAACTGGTAACGGCGATCGCAGGCATCTCCGCGGTTGCGCTCGAAAACGCACGCCGTCTGCAGTGGCTGGAGCAGGAGAATGAACGCCTGACGGTCGAGATCAGCCAGGAGCGGAGCCTGGTGGGAGAAGGTGCTCGCATCAAAGAGGTCTACCAGTTCCTCAAGCGGGCGTCACCGAACGATTCGACGGTGTTGATCGAGGGCGAGAGCGGAACCGGCAAAGAGCTGGCGGCGCGGGCCTTACACCGCAACAGTCCACGAGGCGGCAAGCCGTTTGTGGCCATCAACTGCTCTGCGATTCCAGAAACGCTCTTGGAAAGTGATTTGTTCGGCCATGAGCGGGGAGCGTTCACTGGAGCCGCTTCCCTCAAGAAAGGCCGGCTCGAAGTTGCCGACGGCGGCGTAGTTTTTCTCGACGAGATCGGCGAACTGGCTCCCGCGTTGCAGGTTAAACTGCTGCGCGTGCTGCAGGAGCGTGAGTTCGAACGGGTCGGCGGGACTCATCCCATCAAGGTGGATATTCGCTTGATTGCCGCGACCAACTGTAACCTGGAGCAGGCTGTACGCGAGGGCGGGTTTCGCCAGGATTTGTATTACCGTTTGGCCGTGTTGAGAATTACGATGCCTGCGCTGCGGGACCGCCGCGAAGATATCCCCATGCTGGTGCGGCATTTTGTGCAGAAACACGCGAAACGCTGCAAAGTGAAGCCCCGGCCAATTTCCCGTGAGGCCCTGGCCTGCCTGGTGAACTATGACTGGCCCGGCAACGTGCGCGAACTGGAAAACGCAATCGAGCGGGCGCTGGTGCTGGGGGCATCGGATACGATTTTGCCTGAGGATCTGCCGGAATCGCTGCTGGAGCACGCTCCGCCGCCAGAGATGACCGAAGCGAAATATCATGCCGCGGTCAAGGAATTGAAGAAACAACTGATTCTTGACGCTGTGGAGCAGACTCAAGGCAGCTATGCCGACGCCGCCCGCATTCTAGGCGTGCATCCCAATTATCTCCACCGGCTGATCCGCAACCTCGAACTGAAAGAGGTTCTGAAGGAAGCGGTGCGAGACATTCCGGCACGGGGGTTGAGTCGGCTTTCGGGCGGGAACGCATAGGTCTCGCGTCGAAGTGAACCCAGCATTCGGCACTCAACCTTCGGCCATTACCGAATCGGGGCCGTAAAGCCTCGGCGTTCAAGCCGAGGATATAAGGCCCCCCGCGTTTTTCCCTGCCGTTCGTTCTAGAAACCTGGCGTCCACAAGACCTATGGCCGGGCATGGCCAAAAGTTAAGCCTCTTCGTTGTCCTCCGCTGCAGTAAGGGCGGTTGTGGGAGGAACCCACCGAAGAGATCGGACCAACATCCGACTCCGTAGGAATCCTCGCCGTTTGCGGCGGGGAGGATGTCAAGGCAAGCGCAGGCGAATCAGGGCCGCGGGATCGAGATAGGTGCCCTGCCATCTCACCCCGACGTGGAGATGCGGACCCGTGGCCCGGCCCGTGCCGCCGCTCAACCCGATTACCTGCCCGCGTTTCACCTGATCGCCTTCCTTCACTTTGAATTCCGAAAGATGCATGTAGATGGTGAGCAGGCCCTGGCCGTGATCCAGCACGACGAAATTGCCTTCGTAATAGAGCAGTCGCGCCAGCAGCACCGTGCCGTCATTCATTGCAGCTACGGGAGTTCCGCTGGGGACGCGGAAATCCAGGCCCAGGTGAGGGCTCTCGGATTTTCCATTGAAGATACGCTGGGAACCGAAGACATCAGAAATGGCAGCGTCCGCCGGCGCGGTGAATGGTCCCGACCATCCTCGCTCCGGCGTGACCCGGTTTAGATAGTCCTTCTTGACTTGCTGGCTTTCTTCAATTTGCTTCTGCTGCTCGGGATTGGGCTCCGTGAACTTGCTTTCAACACTGAGCTTCGCTTGGATTTTGGGATACTTGCCGCCCGCGACGGCGAATTCGTGACTGAACGAAATTTTCTTGCTGAGGGCTTTCCCCGCTTCAGTTTCGCCGGTCAGTTCAAGGGAATAGGTTCCGGGAGCGGTTTCCAGGCTGACGCCTGCCAGTGCGAACCATGTTTTGCTCGCCGCATCGAAGCTGAAGGAAACTTCATGTCCCAGCCAGGTTCCGTGAAGCGATTCCAGCCGCGCCGGAGGCTGCACCTGGAATAATACCGGCCCGCCATTGACCAGCCGCGTAGGCTGCGTGTGGATGGACCAGTTCGCAGCACAGGCCGGAGGGGCTGAGCTGAACAATAGCCAGAGCAGAAAAAGAAGTGCGAATGCGATACGGGAGAAAGAAAGAATCGATAGGCGCTGGTTCACCGTATCAGCCTAGCATTCCTCCTCGTGGAGTCCAGCGATAATCCGCGCATTCGTACCGCAGTGTTTACCCCGCTGGCCATCGGCCTGCTGCCCCTCTGCCTGCATGACGGCGCAATCCGTTCCGCAGACCGTCCTCGATGCCGATCGCGTTGTGACGCTAAAGGTTGTAGTGCAAGGAAAGAGCGGAGGCTCAAAAACTGCCAAGGCAAGGTGATCAGGATCCAGGGAGACCACAAGACGCTCGCAGGGCCACCTTCAGACACACCGCAATCGGTATTCGATTCGGTTCCCCGCGATTTCGGCGGCCAAACCTCACCGATCACGTGACGCTACTCCCGCTCCCGAACGGCCTTGGCCTCCTTTCTCGAAGTCCACTTGGTGTCGGCAAAGAGCTTGAACAGCCGAAGCTGACCTTGTGATGCGGCGCACGATTGCGAGGCTGGCGCAAAGAAGGGAACGGTGAACGACGTTCAGGGACTCACCTAGCCAACCTTCTGGGTTTCTACCTAGCCATCTGGCTGATGCGCCTTCCGTTCCTAGCCTCGATCCTGTTCTCATAGTTTCGGAAAGGGGTTTTCGTTAAACATGGCCAATTCAATAATAG
>Ga0182015_10002151_pt1 | contig 24504 bp, 24 predicted proteins | sample 712P3MmetaG_FD_120478 | JGI IMG/M metagenome (GOLD analysis project Ga0182015, IMG submission 120478) | Permafrost microbial communities from Stordalen Mire, Sweden - 712P3M metaG | ecosystem: Environmental > Terrestrial > Soil > Wetlands > Permafrost | place: Sweden: Stordalen | collected...
ACCTTCATACCGGCAGCTTCGATCACGTCTCCAGTGCCGGAGGTTGCGACCAACTTAAATCCCATGTCGACGAACTTGCGGGCTACGTCGGCGAGGTTCGGCTTATCATGGTCGGCCACGCTGATGAAAACCGTTCCTTCCGTTGGCAACTTCTGGCCAGCCGCTAACTGAGCCTTGCCAAATGCTTCACCAAAACTGTCGCCCACGCCCATCACTTCGCCGGTGGATTTCATCTCCGGCCCCAGTACGGTATCGACGCCGGGAAACTTATTCCACGGAAATACCGGCGACTTCACGTAATAACAGGTTCCGGTATCCAGATCGGTGTGGCGATCAATATTCTCCGGCAGAAATTCCCGCAGCTTCCGTCCGGTCATCAGCCGCGCCGCAATTTTTGCCATCGGCACTCCGGTTGCCTTCGAAACGTAGGGCACCGTGCGCGACGCTCTGGGATTGACTTCCAGCACGTATACTTTTCCGCCCCCCGAGCCGTTGCCTGTAGCTCCTCCATCCCCTCGCGGAATGGCGAACTGAATATTCATCAACCCAATTACTTTTAGAGCCCGCGCCAGTTTAAACGTATAGTCGCGCATCCGTTCCAGTAATGGCTGCGGGATATCCACCGCCGGCAGAACGCAGGAAGAATCTCCTGAATGAATGCCGGCTTCTTCAATGTGCTGCATGATCCCGCCGATCACCACATCTTCCCCGTCGGAAAGCGCATCTACATCCACTTCAATCGCATTTTCGAGAAAATGATCGATCAATACCGGCCGGTCGTGCGAGTACTCGACCGCCTCTTTCATATATCGAACTACGGACTCTTCGTCGTAGGCGATCACCATGGCGCGACCGCCTAATACATAAGAAGGCCGCACCACCACTGGATATCCGACTTGCTTCGCGCCTTCGACTGCCTCTTCGAGCGAAGTTGCCATCACACCCGCAGCCTGCGGAATATCAAGTTCCTGCAGTAGTCTGTTGAAAAGTTTCCGATCCTCGGCTAGATCGATCGACTCGGGAGTTGTCCCGATGATGTTCACACCGGCAATCTTGAGCGGGAGTGCGAGATTCAGCGGAGTCTGCCCACCAAACTGCACGATCACCCCTACCGGCGCACCTTTCGAGGTCTCATGCTGATAAATCGCCCACACATCTTCAAACGTCAGCGGCTCGAAGTAAAGCCGGTCGCTGGTGTCGTAATCGGTCGAGACGGTTTCAGGATTGCAGTTGATCATGATCGTCTCGTAGCCGTCTTCATGCAGCGCGAATGAAGCGTGGCAACAGCAGTAGTCGAACTCAATTCCCTGCCCAATACGGTTGGGTCCGCTGCCCAGAATGATGATCTTTTTCTTGTCGGTCGGCGCTGCTTCATCTTCTTCTTCGTACGTCGAATAAAGATATGGAGTGAAGCTTTCGAACTCGGCCGCGCATGTATCCACGCGCTTGTAGACCGGCATCACGCCATGCTTCTTGCGCAAATGTCGGACTTTCTCCTGTCCTTCCAGCCGCCAGATATTCGCCAGCCTTCCGTCCGAGAAGCCCATGCGCTTGGCCTCGCGCAGAATTTCGCCTGGAACCGAATCCATGGGATGCTTCTCCAACTCAAGCTGCATATCATTAATTTCTTTGAGCTGGTAAAGGAACCACGGATCCATCGAAGTCATCTTCGCAATCTGCTTTACCGTATGCCCTTGCCGCAGCGCGTAGCGTATATACATCAGGCGCTCCGGATGCGGCGTGACCAAACGCTGCGTCAGAATCTTCGGCTCAATCTTGTCGGCGCCCATACGCTTGCCGGTGTCGAGGGACCGAATGCCCTTCATCAGTGCTTCTTTGAAAGTGCGCCCAATGGCCATCACTTCCCCGACAGACTTCATCTGCACGCCCAGATTTTCGTCAGCCCCGGGAAATTTCTCGAACTGCCACTTGGGAATTTTTACGACGACATAGTCGAGCGTCGGCTCGAAACAGGCAGGAGTCTTGCGCGTGATGTCATTCGGAATTTCATCCAGCGTGTAGCCCACAGCGAGTTTCGCTGCAATTTTCGCAATCGGAAATCCTGTTGCCTTTGACGCTAGCGCCGACGATCGAGAGACCCGCGGGTTCATCTCGATCACCACCATGCGCCCGGTCTCAGGATTCACGCCGAATTGAATATTCGATCCGCCCGTATCCACGCCAATCTCGCGGATAACCGCAATCGATGCGTCGCGCATTGCCTGATATTCGCGATCGGTCAGCGTCTGTGCGGGAGCCACCGTGATCGAATCTCCGGTATGCACGCCCATCGGATCGAAGTTCTCGATCGAGCAGATGATGATGACGTTGTCTTTCGTGTCGCGCATCACCTCCAGTTCGAATTCCTTCCATCCGAGAACCGACTCTTCAATCAACGCCTCGTGAACCGGAGACATATCGAGCCCACGGGTCAACACTTCAACCAACTCCTCGCGGTTGTAGGCAATCCCGCCGCCGGAACCGCCTAGCGTGAATGATGGCCGAATGATGACCGGAAATCCAATCTTTCCCGCAAATTCGAGCCCGTCTTTTGTGCTGTTCACCAATGCGGACTTGGGCACGTCCAGCCCGATCTTCTGCATCGCGTCTTTGAAGAACAGCCGATCTTCGGCCTTCTTGATCGCCGCGACATTGGCGCCAATTAGGTGCACGTCATATTTCTCAAGCACCCCGCCATCGGATAATTCAATCGCAAGATTGAGAGCGGTCTGCCCGCCCACCGTCGGCAACACTGCGAAACCCGCACCCGGCGAAAGTTCCCTCTCTGTGCGAATGATCTCTTCCAGATATTCGAGCGTCATCGGCTCGATGTAAGTTCGATCGGCAATCTCCGGATCGGTCATGATGGTCGCCGGATTCGAATTGGCCAGCACCACCTCATAGCCCTCCGACTTGAGCGCCTTGCAAGCCTGCGTGCCAGAATAATCAAACTCCGCCGACTGCCCGATGACAATGGGCCCGGAGCCAAGAATCAGAATTTTCGAAATGTCAGTGCGTTTGGGCATTGATTATTGAGTTTTCTTGCACGCGATTGCCTTTGCTAGTAGCGACGAAACGAAGTTCGTGAAATTCAGTTCAGGAACCGGCTCCGAGTACTTACCTCTAAGCCCATCCGAACTGTTCGACATTAAAAAGCACGTTGCGTCAAAAAGCCGTTCGCGTACCAGTTTCGTTAGAAGGAGTTCGTAGCGCCTGGCATAAGAAGCAAACCGAAACTCTTCGAAGACCTTGAAATGTGGCTCCTGCGCTTTGACTGGCCGTGTCGAGGCAGGCGCATCCTCTAGAAGCATTAGATAGCCTAGCCACGGACGTCCCGACGGCTTAAAAGCCCCTTCCCGGTACGCTGCCCACAAATCCGCTGCGCTCCCAAACGCTTCCTCAGTTCTGTTATTGAAATTGTTTCCGAAGGAGCCAACTTGTGACTTGAACTCAATGGCCGCAATCAAGCAACCGTCGACAACCACGAGCAGATCCCATTTTTTTTCGGGCCGAAACCATCCGGGAAGCTCGATATGCCTTTCGCAATAAGCCAACGGTTTATCGACTCCTGATTCTTCCAAGAGATCTCGGACCAACGCCACGAAGCCATCCATCTGACTTCCACCCGTAACCGCGGCCCTTGCACCAGCATCGCGGACACCCGTCTTAGTCCCCTGCTTCTGCGCCTGGGTCTCACGACTTGACCAGAACTGCATCACAGCGCTCTGAAGCTTCGAGTCAAGTTCGGAATTCATCCGCTACTCCTGTTCCATAACTAAAACGGGATTCGCAAAAAGCGATGAAAGTTCTCCTTCTAGTCTCTTGGCAGCAAAGCTTAGATAGTGGGAGTCGATTTCGAAATTGACACTATTTCTGCCCCACTTCGAGGCAGCTAGAGCGGTTGTACCGGTACCCATAAACGGATCCAACACCGTATCTCCGACGAAGCTGAACATCCGAATGAGCCGCTCGGCCAATTCCACAGGGTACGGTGCAGGATGATCCTTGGTTGATGCGCCCGTCACTCCATGCCAAATCTGCTGAAACCATTCTTGGTAATCCTTCGCCGAGATGACGCTCAGAATTCTTGCCGCATCCTGAGGCGCCCGATAGCCGCCCGGCTTTCGCTGCATTAGGATAAATTCAACGTCGTTTTTTATCACAGCATTCGGTTCGTACAGTTTTCCGAGGAAGCCGCCACCACCGTTCTCTACCTCATACGCCGCATTCGCAATTTTGTGCCAAATAATCGGAGAAAGATTGTCGAACCCAATAGCCCGGCAATGCTCCTGAATACTGGCGTGCAGGGGCACCACGGTATGCCGCCCTTCGTTTTTGCGACGCGAGAGGCAGACATCGCCAACAACGCACACGAGGCGCCCCCCTACGACGAGCAGATCAAAACATCGCTCCCAGACAAGATCCAATTGTTTCAGAAATTCCTCGTATTCAATGATGTGACCAAGTTGCCCAGAAGTATTGCGATACTCCTTCAAAGTCCAATAGGGCGGCGACGTCAAGATCAAGTGGGCTCTACCAACCTTCTCCTTCGACATTCGCCTCGCATCACCATGAACGAGAACGTGCCTGGTCGGAATTTCTTTAATGGCGCTCTCAATCAAGGCAAGGTGAGATTCGTTCTTAGCAACCTCCGGAATGGCGGTCTGGAGGTCTCCAAGACGGCGTAACTCCTCAGGCACGAAGTTCCCCAGATCAGCTTGTCCGCGCAGATCGATCTTCGAGGTTGCCGGAGCGCTCACCCTTTCCACTCCTCCATCATCGTCGTGAACTCCTTAAACAGATAATGAGAGTCATGCGGACCCGGCGCGGCCTCGGGATGATATTGCACACTGAACAGCGGCAGATTGCGATGCCGCAGCCCTTCCAGCGTCGAGTCGTTGAGATCGATATGCGTCAGCTCCACTTCACTCTCAGGCAGCGAATCCGGATCGACCGCGAAATTATGATTGTGCGCCGTGATCTCAATCCTCCCTGACTTCAACTGCTTCACCGGATGATTCCCACCATGATGTCCAAATTTCAGCTTGAAAGTTTTCCCGCCCAGCGCGATACCGGTCAGTTGATGCCCGAGGCAAATTCCAAAGATCGGTTGCCGTCCCATGAGCCGCCGGATCGAATCCACGGCATAAGTACAAGGCTCCGGATCACCCGGCCCGTTCGACAGAAAAACTCCATCCGGCTTCAACGCCAGCACATCTTCCGCCAGCGTCTGCGCCGGGACCACCGTCACGCGGCATCCCTCACCGCGCAACTTTCGCAAAATGTTGGTTTTAATTCCGAAATCATAAGCCACTACATGAAACCGCGCAGGCTCATCCTTCACGCCAACTACGGCCACGGGCTCATGTGACCGTTCGCCCACTTCCCACACATAGGATCGTTTCGTGCTTACTTCCTTCGCCAGATCGGTGCCGTCCATTTTCGGAATCGACCGCGCCTTGGCGACCAGCTTGTCGGTGTCGGATTCTAAAGTCGAAATCACTCCTCGCATCACGCCATGATCGCGCAGATGACGCACCAGGCAGCGCGTGTCGATGTCGGAAAGCACCGGAACTTTGAACTGCTCCAGATATTCTTCCGCCACCTGCTGCGAGCGCCAGTTCGAGCTCACCTTCGAGAACTCGCGCACAACCAGCCCTTCAATCCAGGGGCGCGTGGCTTCGTTATCTTCCTGATTGGTGCCGTAGTTGCCGATCTGAGGATTGGTCAGAACAACAATCTGACCGCAGTAGGAGGGGTCGGTGAAAATTTCCTGGTAGCCGGTGATGGAAGTATTAAAAACGACTTCGCCGTAGCATTCGCCTTTGGCGCCGTAGCCTTTGCCTCGGAAGACTCTGCCATCTTCGAGCGCAAGGATTGCTTGCATTCTCACTCCGGAGTGTGGATTTTAGCAATGTTATCAGGGATTGCCGGAGGGGCCAAGAGTGGAAATCCGCCGCACGTGTGGAAAAACGCCCCTGAATTCTATGCGACCCTTAACTTCACGGCTGAACAGCCGGAAGAACGTAATCTGTAATCAGTTTTTCCGTCTGCTCGTGCATGCCGTGCGTGTTGTAGTTTGTGCTGGTGATCACCACGGCCATATCCAGTCCCGGAAACACGGCAACCTTGTTTCCCCCATTCCCGCTCATAAAAAATGCTGGATAGCCCTTTCCTCCGGACTTGAACGACTTCAACCACCACAGATAACCATAGGTCGTTTCCTCATCGATTTGAGCATGCGGCTGGGTCGATACTCGCACCCAATTCTCGTCCACAATTCGCCTCCCCTGCCAAACCCCGCCATTCAGATAAAGCTGCGCGACCTTGAGCAGGTCGCGGCTAGTCAGGCGTAAACCTCCGCCCGTCTGCGGAATGTTCATCGGCGAATATACCCACTCGGCATCAACGATCCCCAGCGGGGAAAAGAGTTTTTCCTGAGCATAGCGATCGGTGCGTTCACCAGTAGTTTTCTGCAATACTTCGCTCAACGTAAAGACACCACCCGTGCAATAGCTAAAGTATCGACCGTAGGGCGGCGCATCTACCTTATCCCCCACGTGCATCCGCCCTCGAATGGGCAGATCGAGAATAAATTGCGCCCAGTCCTCTAGAACGTACATGCGCTCCTCATTGCCTCTTGATGCGTCGTTCCAGTCGTCGCATTCCAAAGCCGAACTCATGGTCAGGAAGTCTTCAACCGTGATTTTGTCCTTGCGCGGATCGGGATTTTGCAATCGCCGCGCATGTTCGGGCAGCAACCGGAGTACCCGCGCGTCAACGCCGCTCAGCTTCTTCTCGCCAATAGCGATGCCGACCAAAATATCGGTAATGCTTTTCGTCGCGGAACGCGTGTCTCGAAGATCGCCGGGCCCGCCATCGAAATATGCTTCGTAGACCAACTTCCCATGCTGGGCAATCAACACACTGCCGATTTTCTTAAAAGCTCCGCCGCGAACCGCTCCTTCCATATCTTCGAGCGGCTTGGAGGTTATGCCTCCGGACGCCAGGCTCGCCGTAGGCCACCCGTCATTTTTTTGATCCGGAGTAGCAGGCAGCCCTGACTGCGCGAACGCACCCACGCCACAGACAGCGCTTAATAAAAACGTGAGATGTGTAGCTGATCGAGACATGCAGATTTTTTCCTCCCTGCGCGTTCTTCAGGAAAGACTCTCGATTCGTGAAAAGGTTACCGCGAGGCTTAAATCAATGAAATCTCATCGTCCTACCGCACTCTGCCCAGCTTATCCATGGGCCAATACCCAAAAACCGCCTTGCCATAAATAAAACTCTGATTCACTGCCCCAAAATCCCTGCTGTCGTTCGACATCGACCGATGGTCCCCAAGCACAAAATACGAATGAGCTGGCACCACAAATTCAGGGTACGACCGCGCATCCGCGTAAACCGCCGGGACGTAATCCTCGTCAACCGCCTGGTCGTTCACATACACCTGTCCCGCCTCAATCCGGATGCGATCTCCAGCCACTCCGATCACCCGCTTGATGTAGCTCTTCGAAGGATCGCGCGGATAACGGAACACCACGATATCTCCGCGCGAGATTGGCTCCAGCCTGTAGACAAACTTGTTGACGAAAATCCGCTCCTGATCCTGAAGGGACGGCATCATGCTCGTGCCTTCCACCTTCACAGGCTGGTAGATAAAAACGATGATGAACGCCGAAATCGCCAGCGAAAGAATCAGGTCTCGAAGCCACACTCCCAACCCAGGCCGTAAGCACGCTCCTGAAGCGTCCACTTCTCCCGCGGCTGCGGACGGGACGACCGGGCTCGCGATCGTTGTAGCCTCCGAAGTAGTTTCTGTCATGCGCGGTTCCATTCTGTGGTTCCATTCTACAGATAAACTGGTTTCCCACCGTAAGATGCGTCTACCCTGCGGCTTTCCCCCGCACGTTTTCCCGCACGTCGCCTCATCTCGGGTAAAATAGTTCAGCCAGGAGATTGTTCATGACTTCATTTTTCACATTGCGCCGAAAGCTAATTCATCGGGCGAGTTCGCTGACCGTGCTCTTGTTCGTAACCTTAACCATGACTTCTCTTTGGGCTGCTCCGCCGCAGGACGAAGGCTCTGCGGTTCCTGCCTATAATGCCGGCCCTCCGCCAAAAGGCACGAAATTACCCGCGATCTTGACCAAGGACCAACTCTGGGGCGCCGATGCCCAATACCCGTATCAGACTCATGCCTACGAACTCGCGGCAAAAATTCCGGCCGTCCTTCATCAGCAGCCCTGCTATTGCTACTGCGACCGGATGGGTCACAACAGTCTGCACAGCTGTTACGAAAATACTCACGGCGCCCGCTGCGCCACCTGCCTGAAGGAACTCTATTACTCGTATCAGCAGCACAAGGCAGGCAAAACTGCGACTCAAATTCGGGCAGGCATCATTAAGGGTGAGTGGCGGCAGATTGATCTGAATGCGTCCGCGACTATGAATTAGGCCTACCGCATGATCCGAGGCGCATAATTGGCGTACGGGACGACCCGCAAGTGTACCTAACTTGCCACCCGCAGCCCCCGACTTCTCGTTTGCGCCACATTGATCTACACTCGCTGTTTAGGTAATACTTACAATATCCATTTAACTAAGGAGTTCCTATCACGCCGAGCACAGGAAAAATCCTCCACATGGCTCAAAAGGCTAGCCCCAAGAAGTCAGCGACGGCAGCCGATCCTCGCGCCTCTCAAGCTTTGCAGAATTACGAAGCCGGCCTGCGAGCCTTGCAGGAACATAAGTTCGATAAGGCCAAGCCCCTGTTTCAGAAGGTGCTGGCCGGCGGAAGCCGCGAGCTGAGCGATCGTGCGACCATGCATCTCAGTATCTGCAATCAGCACCTCGATCGTTCCACGTCTCAGCAGTTCAAAACCATTGAAGAGCACTTCGACTACGCCGTCTCCCTAATGAACGTAGGAGACTACGTAACCGCTCGTGAACACATTGACAAACTGGTCAAGCAGGCTCCAAAGACCGATTTCGTGATCTATGGCTTAGCCGCGCTCGATTGTCTGACCGGGCACGTCGAGGATTCACTGCGTCATCTTGACGAAGCTCTTCGGTTGAACGCCACGCTCCGCTATCAGGCCCGCAACGATACCGACTTCCACAATCTGGCCGAAGACCCTCGTTTCACGGAGTTGCTATACCCCGATCCCGCCGCCGATCTTTCTCAGCCGGAAGGTTCCTTCGAGGAAGACGAGTCCTTTTAGGCTGCGCTTCGAGGCTCCTCCATGGTTAAGAAATCAGAAACTTTATCCGTGGAGAAATTCCCACGAGAAGCCGGCCTGCGCGTGGTTGCCATCGGAGGCGGTACAGGTCTTTCCACTCTGCTGAAGGGACTAAAGCGTTTTGTTCTTTCCCCAGCCGAAATAGCCGTAGCTCAAGCCGGTACCCCCACGATCGCAGACCTTTGCGCAGTGGTCACCGTGAGTGACGATGGCGGCTCCAGCGGGCGCCTCCGCAAAGAACTCAACATGCTTCCCCCGGGCGACATTCGCAATTGTATCGTCGCCCTCAGCGAGGATGAAGCGCTACTCTCCCAGCTCTTCCAGCATCGTTTCGGCAAGGGCTCGGGCCTGGAGGGCCATTCGTTCGGCAATCTTTTCTTAGCCGCTTTAACGTCTATCACACACGACTTCTCCGAGGCTGTCCGCCTTTCTTCGGAGATCCTCGTAACGCGCGGCCACATCTATCCCGCAACCGCCTCGAACATCGAACTGGAAGCTCTGATGGAAGATGGATCGCGCGTGCTGGGAGAAACCAAAATTACCGCCAGCAAGGTCCGCATCCAGGAACTCTTCCTGGTGCCTCCAAACGTCGATCCCTTGCCGCAGACCCTCGACGCTATCGCCCGTGCCGATCTGATTAGCATTGGTCCCGGTTCATTGTTCACCAGCCTGATTCCAAATCTGCTGGTGCACGGCATCGCTGACGCTATCGTCCATTCCTCCGCAACAAAAGTTTATATCTGTAATTTAATGACCCAGGCGAATGAGAGTTTGGGTCTTACCGCCGCCGATCACATCCGCGCGCTCAACCGTCACGCCGGTCAGAAGATCTTCGATTATGCTTTGATCAATCGTACCCTTGTGTCGGACGCGCTTAAAGCAAAATACGCGCTGGAAGGCGGATGCCAGATCCTCGCGGATCTCGACGCCATCGAAGCCCTGGACGTGATTCCCGTACTCGGAGACTACCTCGAGGAAGCCGGTGCCGCTCGCCACAACACCGCACGCGTGGCCACCGATCTTATCCAGCTTGCATCTCAATCTTCGAACCTTCATGCCAGGCCGCGTTCAGCTCCAAGAATCTAGCCTTGTTCGTAGATCAGATCCTTCCGGATCAATCCACCTTTCGGCAAATCCACCTTCGGCTCTTCCCCCCGCATCCCACAATGGCTAAAATGGCCAGATATGAAACATGGCTGCACATTCGTCAGCAAGGCGCTCGGGTGCCTTCTTATGGTTCTTGCATTGTTATCGCTTGCTATCGCGCAGCACGATAAGGATGAAGAACCGACCGCACGTCTGAGTTTCCTTGTGATCAAAGATGACAATGGCAAGCCGATACGCAACGCGGCCGTAATCATGCATTCGGTGGGGAACAGCGGCAAGCAGGCTCGCGGCGGTATGGAATTAAAAACCGATGGCGACGGCAAGACCAGTTTCGATGGCATCCCTTACGGCACATTGCGAGTGCAGGTGCTGGCGTCGGGATTCCAGACCTTCGGCGAAGATTACGATGTCCAACGCCCCGCGATGAGTTTCACAATCAAACTGAAACAACCGCAGAACCAATATTCGCTTTATGGGAGTCATCCGGACGAAAAAAAAGACGGGGCGACTCCGCCCCCGGATCCAAATGGAAAGCCGCCTCAGTAGGACTCTCACGGAGGCACAAACTTTATGCTTGACTCTGAATTCGAATCACAACGCGAGTAGACTTTTTACCATGACGTACCTCCTGAAAACCGAGCCCTCCGTATACTCTTTTACCGATCTTCAACGAGAACAAGTCACCATTTGGGATGGCGTTACCAATCCCGTCGCTCTCAAGAACCTGCGCGGCATGAAACCCGGAGACCCGCTATTCATCTATCACACCGGGGACGAAAAAAGCGCGGTCGGCACCGCAACCGTGGTATCGGTCGACCAAAGTGATGCGAAAAAACCCGAGATCAAAATCAAAGTTGGCAAACCTCTTCCAAAGCCGATCACCCTGGCCCAGATGAAGGCGAACCAAGCCTTCGCCGATTCTCCGCTTGTGCGGCAAGGCCGCCTGAGCGTCGTTCCCTTAACCGACGCCCAGCGTAAATTTATCGGCGGCTGAGAACCGATTCAGATCAACTCGCCCTGGCGTCCCGCCGGATGAGCGCATGATCCACAAAAAATCCGATTCCTACAGCCAACGGAATCGCCCCGAAGGTTGCCGCCACCATGGCATCCGGTTCCTGACGGCCAATCAACACAAACGTGACGATATATCCCACGGCCCCGGCGACCAGCAGAATACCCGACCTTCGCGACCTCGCCGCTTCCGAAAGTTCCATCTGCATCGGCACGGCTACGCCCCTTGCAATCGCCGCCATGCGCTCTTCACTGCGCAATTTGCGCACCCGAAAAAACGTATACATCGCGGCCATCGGAATGCCGAATATCATCACCACCGCTGCCAATCCCACCAGATTGCCATCCATAACTCCTCCTCGTCGTATGCCGACTTCGCACCGTCATCTAGATTTACGAGCCCCGGTCGAAAAAGTTCCAAGCACCCTTCTCCAACAGCACCCGGCGGGTTACAAAACTTTGCAAATCCGGCGCTCCCCATAGCAACCTCGAAGCTTCATACTGGTTCTTATGCACTGAGAAGTCTGGAAGTCTGCTGCTAACATACAAAAGGTGAAAAGAATGGCTTTCATAGCTTCGTCCCGGAAGCTCGACAGAACCAGCGGTTTCAACTATCCAAATGCGCTTGCAACCTGCCTGCTCGTCTTCCTTCTGGTGCGGGGCATGCGTGCCCAAGACACAACCGAAAAAGTCGACGTGAACGATGTCACACGCAACTACGTCGTGCACCTTCCCAAGGGATACGATCAGCAACAGCACTATCCGGTGGTCATCCTTCTCCATGGCCGCAATCAGGATGCCGACGACATGGCCCGCCTCACATTATTCAACCAGCTTGCCGATAAAGACGGCATCATCGCTGTCTATCCCAGTTCATCTCATGGACAGTGGAACATTGGCGTGCGCCCTGAAGCAGAGCCAGAAATGGCGCCCCGGCGGCGTGGCTATGGCCGACCAGGCGGGGGGTATCCTGGCGGCGGGTATCCTGGTGGTGGTTATCCTGGCGGAGGGTATCCCGGTGGCGGCGGTGGTAACTACCCTCAGGGCGGACAAAACCCCAATGGACAGGATCCGAATAGTCAAGATCCGAATGGTCAGAATCCCCACTCACAAGATCCCTCTCAAAATAGGGACCGTCAAGAACCTCCCGATGACGTAGCTTTCTTCAACCAAATTCTCGACCAACTGCCGCTCAAATATTCCGTCGACCCTCACCGCATCTATGCCACCGGGCTGGAGGATGGCGGCTTTATGGCTCTGCGCGTAGGCTGCACCATGTCCGACCGTGTGGCCGCCGTAGCCGCCGTCGGCGCCGACATGCCAAGGACCATGATCTGCCTCCCGTCTCGAGCCGTGCCCGCTCTTCTGATCGATGGCACGGACGACCCCATCGTTCCCTACAACGGCGGCAGCTACAAGCCAGGCCGCTTTCACGTCCTCTCCGCGGAAGACAGCGCCAAAACCTGGGCTAAGTACGATCGCTGCGGAGAAAAACCTGCGCAGGGAAAAATCCCTGCACCGCAGAAAAGTGAAAAAGAGACCAAAACCTATACCTACAGCGGCTGCCAGGATAATGCCGAGGTGATCCTTTACAGCGTGAAAGGCGGCGGCGACACCTGGCCCGGCGGCGAACAATATATGCCGGAAAAAGAGATTGGCAAGACCAGCGACGCCATTCATGCCAACGAGGTTATTTGGACTTTCTTCAATAGCAAAAAAATCGCAGGCGATAGCAATAGCGCGAGGTAGCCCTCGCTTTTACTTCAGATTGGCATGTGAATCTGGATAAAACTTCGCGATCATCCGCCCGGTCATCAAACCGCCCTCATATTCCGGAATGATGACCTCGTCCGCCCCCGAGTTCCGTATGGCTTGCGCGTATCGCGACTGTCCCGCCCGCGTAATAATCTTAGCTTTGGGATTCAGCGCCTTCGCAGTCACCGTTATATAAAGATTATCCCCGTCATTGTCGATCACGATGCACACTCCGCGCGCCCGTTCGATCCCCGCCGAGAGCAGCACATCGTGGCGCTTCGCGTCGCCGTGTATGGCCAGCACTTTTTCCTTCAGTAATTCGCGGCACAAGTCTTCATTGGTTTCAATCAGCACAAAAGGAATTTTCAATCGCGTGAGCTGATCCACCACCGTTCGCCCTACCTGCCCGTAGCCACAAATGATGAAGTGGTCTTTCAATTTCTCGATGCTGAAATCGTTCACCATGGTTCTCCAGGCCTCCATTCCTTGCCGGTTGAATATCGTCACCGCAACCCGTTCCGCCACCCAAATCTGAAAGGCAAACACGCCGCCGTACACAAGAATCGAAAACAGCTTCGTCGCATTCTTTACCCGTCGGGCATCGATGGCGTGCGGCTGGATCATCCAGAACAGTGCATCCTGCCACGTTAGACCCTCCAGTCTCCGGTACACCAGAACGCAGGCCAGGCTGAAGCCTGCAAAGACCAGCAGCGGCAGCCAGAGTCGCCGCAGGAACAACACGACGATTTTTATCATGGGGCAGCGATACTATCCCAACTGCACCCGATCATCAATCGCAATACCGACCCTAAAAGCCGATGATCAGAATCGCTTTTTTCGATTGGACAATTCGTGTGGCGCGGGCACTCCTGCCCGCGAATTTGAAGAGAAAGCTAATCACGAAGCGGACAGAAGAGAGCGAAGATGAGATTGAAACTCTACAAAAACCCCGAAACGCGCCACGATCACTCGTGGCGCGCCCCGATACTGATTCACTGGAACAAGTTCAATGTGTTGCTCACATCATCCACGTAATAAAGTTTGCCTCCAGAAGCCGTCGCCAATCCAAACAAAGCGCCATTTCCCGGCGGGTTCCCGGTGTCATCCAGCAACCGCTTCCCAATCTCTTTACCCTCGGGAGTCGTCGCCACTAGATAACCATCGTCTCCATCCACCGTCAGAATGTTCCCATCCGCCGCAACCGTAAGTCCCAGAGGATCGTTCAGACTGCCGCCTTCAGTAACCGTCTCTCCAATTCCGCCCGAAGTCTTTCGATTCTCCGGATTTTCAATCGCTGCGATGCGATTATTCAGACTGTCCGCCACATAAAGAACCCGGCCGTTCCCACTCACTCCAAGCCCTGTCGGCCCAATGACCAGAGCTGCCGGGTCGGTGCGCTCGGCAAATTTCGCCCCAATCACTGTCACCGATAACAGCGCCGGCATGTGTCCTTCTGGAATAATGAGCGTCAACCGCGTCACCGTTCCTCCATAAACTACATTTCCCCCGCCGGCTACCGTTCCATTCAGCACGTTCGAGACAAACAGATTCGCCGTGCTGCCGTAATCGGTTATAGCCATATCCCATGGACCATTGATGAGCGCTCCCACAAATGTCTCCACAACATTGCCGTAGCTGTCCAACACCAACAAACATCCAGCCTTTGCGGTAGCGGCGGTCCCATCGCTCGTCGGCAGGCTTCCCACGATCACCCACCCCGTTTTCAGTACACCGAGCGCTGTAGATAAGCCCACTCCGCCAGCACACGGCCCCGGCAAATGATTCGGATCGATCTGCGCAAACAGACTGCTGCTGCCGTCCGGCGCGATCTGCACAATCGTTGTTCCAGTACCCTGAAGGTTGGCGCTGTTATTAAAGTTGCTCACCAGAAAATCTCCCTCAACTAATACGCCTTTACTTACCGGTATTTGCGCCAGGCCATAGGGATTTACATCTCCATTCTCTGGAATCGTCGACGCCACCACGCTGATACTCGGATGTGACGTGAGGTCCTGCGCGTAGGCCAGCACGCCGCAAAGCGCGAACACCACCGCAGCCGCGCAAATTTTTACTTCGTCAAGTCGTTTCATGATGTTCTCCTGGGTGAAAATCATTTGGGATTACGGAGAGCCGCATGACTATCGGCCTCTGCGCGAACATGAGTTTCCGCCAGGGCTTACCGTGGATTGTCAGGGAATTGTCAATTCCAGGTCATTTCTCGCGCGTAGCCCGCGAGAATGCAGAACGACTTAAGCTTCAGCGCAGTTTTTGCCGAAGCTCTCTTCGCAGGATTTTGCCCGAAGCTGTCTTCGGCACGGCCTCCACAAAATGCACCTCTCGCGGCTGCTTGTAATGGGTCAACCGCTCCGCGACAAAATCGCACAATTCTTCTTCCAGATTCCTCCCCGTAACAAATCCTTCGCGCAATGCCACAAACGCCACCGGGATTTCTCCTGCCGCCGCATCCGGACGTCCCACCACTCCGCACTCGCGCACCGCCGGATGCTCCAGCAACACCGCTTCCACCTCCGCGGGCGCAACCGCAAATCCTTTGTATTTGATCATCTCCTTGCGGCGATCCACTACTCGATAAAATCCTTCCGCATCGCGCGTCACAATGTCGCCAGACCAAAACCATCCGTCGCGCAAGGCGGCGGCCGTCGCCTCCGCATCTTTCCAATAGCCCCGCATGAACTGCGGCCCGCGCATCACGAGTTCTCCGCGTTCTCCCGCCGCAACCTCCGCTGCGCTGTCAGCCGGGTCAAGTATATTTTCCGTCGCAATCACCTTGCAGTCCGTTAGCGCCACTGGATGCCCAATCGAATCCGGATGGTAAAGTTCCGGCTCCAGATACCCCACATGCGTCAACGGAGACGCTTCGGTCATACCGTATCCCTGCCGCACCGGAATGCCGGTCAGCGCCGTGAATCTTCGCGGCAAATCCGGCGCAAGCGGCGCTGCTCCCGATTTCACCCACCTCAGTTGATGGCTCTTGGGAAACTGTCCCGCCTCCGCCGCCAGGCACATCGCATTCATCGCCGGAGGCACCAGCGGCATCATTGTAATTTTCTCCTCCACCATCAGCGCCATCATGTGCGTAACCTGAAATCGCGGCATCAGCACCAACGTTGCGCCCACCAGCAATACCGGATTCAACATCACATTCAGCCCGTAAATGTGATACAGCGGCAAAAAGCAGAGAGGAATATCCTCGTCAGTCAGCTTAACCGCGCCCGGTCCCAGCAACTGATAGACATTCGCCACCAGATTATGGTGCGAGAGCATTACGCCCTTCGGGAGCCCGGTTGTACCGCTCGAATATGGCAGCGCCGCCAATGTTTCTTTGGATCCTTTATCCGCAGGAGGAAGCACCGAACTCACCGGCTCAAGCAATCGGGAAAAACTTTCCGCTCCGCTTCCCTGTTCCCGCGTCGCATAAACCCGCCGCAGATTAACTAATCCCGCCAGGTTGATGCCGTTGAGAAATGGCGCATCGCTAATCAGCACCACCGCACCGGAATTCTCTAGTTGATACCGCACTTCACGCTCGCGGTACGTTGGATTCAATAGCGTGGGAATCGCTCCCGCCAGCGTGGCGGCATGATAGGCTGCACAAAACTCCCACGAGTTCGCCAGGAAAATCGCGACCACCTCCCCCGGCTTCACGCCCGCCGCAACCAGCCCTCGCGCCACAGCTTCAACCGTCTCTCCGTATTCCTCATACGTAAGTCGGCGGCCGCAGGAAGTATCCACAAGAGCGGTGTTCCTCCCATAAGTACGGCAGGACGCGAGAATCGCCTCGTGCATGAATACATCCTCAGGATTCGCGAACAGTTCCGTGCGCAGCATCGGCGACATCATTGTATTGGAAGGGTATTGGAAGCGTTTGTATTCGAAACGTTCAGGCAAACTGCCACTCGATCGTTTTGCCAGCAAGGCGGGTCAGGTTTTCGCTCAGGCAGGTTGCTTCAGATTTCGAGAGTGCCCTGAAGATACAAGCGTGCGCTTCCAGTGATCTTCACTCGATCGCCAAGAATCGCGCACTGCGCCGATCCACCTCGGGCACTGAGTTGTCGCGCGCGAAACCTGCTTTTACCCAGCCGTCCCGACCAATAGGGAGCCAGCGTGCAGTGTATCGAGCCGGTAGCAGGGTCCTCATCGATGCCAGCCGACGGTAGAAACATTCGGCACACATAATCCACATCGCCCTCGCCGGGAGCGGTAACAATCGTTCCGCTGCCCGCGTCCAGTTTGGCGAGAGCGGCAATATCGGGCGAGAGGTCTCGCACTTCCTCAGCCCGATCCACCACCACCAGGTAATCGCGTGATTTCATTACCAGCGCCGCTTTCAAACCCAGTGCTGCTAAGAGGTCAACTCGCTTCTCACATGGTTGGGGCGGTTTAACGGGAAAGTCCATCTCAAAGCCGTCTTGCTCCTTAGCGACAGTCAATACCCCGCCGCGAGTGTGAAAACGAACCGGCCACACATCGTGTTTTCGCAACGCAAGCACGTAGGCCGACGCCAAAGTCGCATGCCCGCATAGGTCGTCCTCAATTTTGGGTGTAAACCATCTCAAGTCAAAATCTCCGTCCGCGCGGCGAACAACAAAAGCGGTCTCGCTGTGCCTGTTTTCCGCCGCAATCTTCTGCATCAAGCTATCCGCGGGGAAAGCGGAAAGGATGCAGACCCCAGCCGGGTTCCCTGCGAACAGCTCACCCGTGAATGCATCAACGTGGTAATACGGAATTGCCATGTCGTGTCCTCCAGGTCTGGACCCCATAGGCTAATGGATTGTTTAGAGAAGTGGGCCGCGCGGAAATGGACCTTCGCGAATGGTGGGATGGCCCACTGGAATTATCACTAACTATCAACCCTCGATAATACGCAGTGCCCCGCAATACGCAGTGCCCCGCGCTGCAATCTCTTGCTGCCCACGATCTTATCCCGCTAGCCGCTTCAGAAACTCCTGCTCATCCATCCGATATTTAAATGCCTTGCGTCCATTGATGAACACCACTGGCACTTCATCGTTAAACTGGCGCCGTAATTCCCCATCGCTATCCACATCCACCTCCTTCCAGGTAAAACCGCCCCGGCGAGCGAGCTTCACCATGCTCTCCTTCACCACTTCGCAAAGGTGACAACCCTTGCGTGAATAAACCACCACTTGCTTGGTCAGCGTCACGCAGCGATTCTACCGTTGCCCCTACGCCCATGTTCAAGAAAAAAGAAACCGTAGCGTAATGACCGGAAGCCTGTTCCCGCTTCAGGAGTAGAATCCGGAAATGCTTGCTTCCGATCCCAAGCCCCTGCGCGGCAAGGCTTGTCTCGTCACTGGCGGCGCGCGCCGTCTCGGACGTGCTTCCGCCCTCGCTTTGGCTCAGGCCGGCGCCGATGTCGCCATCACTTTTCGCAACTCGGCCCGCGAAGCGCAACACACGGTCGTCGATCTTTCCAGCTTCGGCATACGCGCCTTTGCCTTGAAATGCGACGTTACCGACGAAGTCAGCGTGAAATCCATGATGAAAGAGGTCGGCCGCGAACTGGGCCGAATCGATGTCCTCGTCAACAACGCCGCCAACTACGCCACTGCCGATTTCGAACGTTTAACCCTGCGCGAGTGGGACGCCATCTTCGCCTCGAACACTCGCGGCCCCTTCCTCGTTTCACGCGAAGCACTGAAATGGATGCGCCGAAAACCATCCGGATCGAAGCGATCCGGCAAAGTTGAAGCCAAAATCCTCCACATGGGCTCCCTCGGCGGACTGCGTCCCTGGCCCACCCACGCCCATTACTGCTCCTCGAAAGCCGCTCTCCACATGCTGACCAAGGTTATGGCGAAAGCGCTCGCGCCTGAAATCGCGGTAAACGCCATCGCCCCCGGCATGATCGATCTCGGAGACAAATCGACCGCTCTCTTCATGCGCCGCATGGCCAAACAAACTCCCATGCAGCGCAACGGACGCGCGGACGAAATCGCCGCAGCAGTCCTCTTCTTCGCCACCGCTCCGCAGTTTATTACCGGACAAATCCTCGCCGTAGACGGCGGTCTCGGACTTTAACTTCGTTGCAACTCAACCCTCGGCGGAAGTCGGATCGATCATTCTTTTCACTTCCGACACCCGATTCGCCGGAAATTCGCCCTGCTTGGCATGTTCCCGCACCATCGCTTCATTCGGCGCGATATACACGCAGTAGATTTTGTCCTGAGTCACGTAACTTTCCACCCACTGAATCTGCGGCCCAAGATTCTTCAACACGCCGCACGATTTTTGCGATATCGCGACGATCTGCTCCTGCGTCAACTTCCCCGCATCTGGAATCTCTCGCTCGATCACATATTTCGGCATTTCGTCCTCCACAAATTTTTCCCATACCATCGAAAGCAACTATCGACTGAATCCAAAGCATTCTATTCGGCAAAATGTAAAATTGTACGGAATCGACCAACTCACTTTTTCTACTGCTCAAACGCAGGGTATATTGGGGCCAATGAAGAAGCAGAAGAACACACCGTCACAATTGTCTCAACCTTCTCCCCGCGTCGCTATCGCGATCATGGCTGCCGGAAAAGGTACGCGCCTCAAATCGCAACTACCCAAGGTATTGCATGAAGTCGGAGGCAAGCCTCTCCTCTCGCACGTCATCTCCGCCGCCACCCGGGTCGTTCCCGCTTCTGACGTCTTCGTCATAGTCGGTCATGAAGCCGACCGTGTCCGCGCCGCCGTCGCTCCCACTGGCGTCAACTTCGTTTTGCAATCCGAACAGCGCGGCACCGGACACGCCCTCATGGTAGCCCGCACGCCGCTCTCGGCGTACGACCACGTCATCGTTCTCTCCGGCGACGCCCCGCAGATCACGCCTCAAACCATCGCGCAACTTCTGAACTTCCATCTTGACCAGGACGCGGCTATGACGTTGCTCAGCGCCCACCTCGACACGCCCACCGGCTACGGCCGTGTCATCCGTAAGAATCCCCGCAGTTCCAAAGTTAGTTCCGAAGTCCAGGCCATCGTCGAAGAAAAATCCGCCACGCTCGCACAAAAACAAATTCGCGAAATCAACGCCGGATTCTACGCCTTCTCCGTACCGCAACTCTTCTACCACATCGAAAAACTTTCCACCGCCAACCCCCACGCCGAGTATTACCTTACCGATATGGCCGAACTCCTGCGCAAAGCGCGCCAACCCGTGGTCACATGGAAAACGGAAAATTCCGCCGAGGTCCTCGGAGCCAATACCCGCGCCGAACTCGCCCTCCTCGACTCCCAAATCCGCATGCGCAAATGCACCGAACTTATGGCTGCAGGCGTCAGCATCTTCTATCCCTCTACCTCCGTAATCGACGCCGAAGTCGCAATCGCACCCGACACCGTCATCGAACCCTTTGTCCAGATTCTCGGCAGTACTCGCATCGGCCGCCACTGCCGCATCCGGTCTTATTCCGTGATTCGCGACTCCGAGATCGCTGACGGCGTCCTTATTCGCAACGGCTCTATTTTGGACAATGCCCACGTTGCCACCAACGCGATCATCGGACCGTACTCTCACCTTCGTCCTGGCAGCAATATCGGCGAAGCCGCGCACGTCGGCAACTTCGTTGAGACCAAAAAGATCACGCTGGGCAAGGGATCGAAAGCCAACCACCTCACTTACCTCGGCGACGCCGAAATCGGCGCAGGCGTCAACATCGGCGCCGGAACTATCACCTGCAACTACGATGGTGTTCACAAACACACAACCATCATCGAAGATGGCGTCTTCATCGGCAGCGATAGCACCCTGGTCGCTCCTGTGCGAGTCGGGAAAAATGCCTATGTAGCCGCCGCCTCCTGCATCACCGAAGATGTTCCCGAAGACGCCCTCGCCCTGGGCCGCTCCCGCCAGATTGTGAAAGAAAATTGGGCTCGGGAAAAACGCGCCGCACGTCAGACCAAGTAATCAAGTCCTCGTAAAATAAAAGCGCGCAAAACAAAAAGCACCAGGATCCGGATTCCTCCGTCTCTCAGTGCTTGCTTTAATCGGGATTTAGCTCTTCGCGCGAAACTCTTAGTGCGAAACCGCCGCAAACAACTGCGAATGCATGATCGACTGAAACTGCTGATCGGTCGATTTGAAATGGAAGCTCACATTCGAACCGTCGGAATCTACGCTGGTATTATCCATCGCAACTTTTTCCGTAGGCGTCGCGCTCATTTTCTTGTAAAGCAAGCCCGCCTTCACCAACGATGACAACGTCGCCGCGCTCATCGAATCGGAGGTGACCACGGTCAAATCAAAATTCACTCCACTCGTAAAGTTCATCGTGTATTCCGATCCCAGCAACCGTTTCTTAATCGTGTCGAAATCGGCCACCTTCGCGGCATCCCCTAAAGCCGATAGCATCACGTTCTGCGTCCCCAACTGATCCAGAACGCTCCACACCGGCGACGAGTCCACGTTCGACATCATGTCGGACATCGTCTCATTCGTATCCAGTCCCAGCGCCAGCCCGTCGCGCGTGTCCAATGCAATCTTTAAAGCCGACATCTCCCCGAAAAGCAGCGTGCTGTCATCGAGAAAAGTCATCACAAATCCGCCGTCCATCGGATAGATATTCGACGTCCGGTATTTCGTCGGCTTGATCTTCGCCACCGTCAACTTCTTCAGCACCGCTTTCATGGTGAACGGCCCAGCCGCTACGCCCACGCCCTTCACTCCCATTTTCGCCGTGCGAAATGACGCGAACGCGAGCGTGTCCACATCTTTATCCGGATTGATCCCGATTCCCTTCAAAGCCGCTTCGAACTCCTGCAGATTCGGCTGCGTCCCCATAATCTGCTGCTTCAAGGCGGTTGCCGTCGGCGAGTCCGCCATCGCGCGGTAATCCACTGAAATTAACTGCTGCAAGTCCGCCGGAACCACCCCTCGCGCCGAAGAATTCAGCGGCATTGCAGTCGCTACACCCATCGTCACCGTAACCAGCGCCGCAACCGCAGCCGCCGAAAATAGACCAGCCTTGAACGTCTTCATCATCGCAAACCTCATCCTGAAAGATTTCTGAAGAATGAACGGGAGAATGACCTTCTCTTGCAGGTTAGATGCGAATTCTGCCCGCCCCGTCACTTCGGTAATCCCATTCTAAGCCTCTCAACGATCCCCGAGGTCAGCCAAAGGTGCTGGCCCCATGACCACTTTGGAACCCTGCCCGAAACCACATTCATCACTTTGTAACGCACCCGACTCTCCAATGTGCGGTTCCGAACAATTCCGTGTAAAATAAATTCGACCCCAGCCACCCCTGCCTGGAGCGGATTTTCTGGGCGCTTGAATCTCCATCGCACGCAGAAATCAGGGCCTATTTGAAAATCCTACTCTACAACCCCGACAACGGGGTTACGCGCAATTTCATGCCGCATCTCTGGATGTTCCTCCTCCAGTCGCTCACTCCATCTGGCCACGAAGTTGTGCTCATTGACGGCAACGCTCAACCAATGGATGAAGCCGGTATCGCCCGTTACGTGCGTGAAGAGAAAATTGATCTCGTCGGTATCGGTGCAATGACCCGAATGATCGCTAAGGCCTATCGCATGGCTGATGCGGTCCGCGCCGCCGGTGTGGCCGTCGTCATGGGTGGCCCGCACGTTACTGAAATGGCAGACGAAGCCCTGGGCCGCGATGGTGGCCCGCGCCACGCCGATGCCGTCGCCCTCGGCGAAGCCGATGAAACCTGGCCGCGCATCGTCGAAGACGCCGCTCGCGGCGAACTCAAAGAAATTTACGCTCCGGTTGACGCCGCAGGCAAAGAGCTGAAGCCCTCCCTCAAGCAATATCCCGTGATTCCCTGGGACACTATCGATCTGCGCCAATTCAATCTCGTCCCAAAACAATTTACCCGCTGGCTGCAGAAACATGGAGAAGGTTGGGGAACTTTCCGCATCATTCCCGTCGAATCAGGCCGCGGCTGTCCTTATGGCTGCGAGTTCTGCACCGTCACCGGATTCTTCGGAGACTCCATTCGCTTTCGCACCAATGAAAGCGTCGTCAACGAACTTCTCTTGCTAAAGGCCCGCGCCAGAAAAGAGCGCGGCCAAATCGCTGTCTTCTTCATCGATGACAACTTCGCTATCAACATCAAACGCACCAAATCTCTGTTGCGCGATATCATCGCCGCTGGCGCGCAAGTAAACTGGGTCGCCCAGATCAGCGCCAACCTCTTGCGCGATCAGGAACTCGTCGATCTCATCTCCGCTTCCGGCGGCAAGTGGGTCTTCATTGGCATGGAATCCATCGATCCCGCCAACTTGAAGGATGTGAATAAGGGCTTCAACAAGCCCGAAGAATATGCAGCCGTGCTGCAGCGCCTCGCCCAGCGCAACGTCTATGCCATCACGTCATTCATCTTCGGCATGGATAACGACACCGTAGGCGCCGCCGAGCGCACGCTGGAGCAGGTGCGAACCTGGCCGCCCGGTCTGCCGATTTTCGGCCTGCTCACGCCGCTTCCTGGAACTCCGCTTCTCAAACGTCTCGAGGTCGCTGGCCGCCTGACTCGCCCCAAACACTGGCAGGAGTTCATTCCATTCGCTATGGCCCACACTCCACTCAAAATGACGATCGCGGAAGCTCACCAGGAGGTAAATTACGGCTGGGCCGATTCCTATGGTCCGAAAGCCATCGCCCAGGCTGTGGATTCAATCTCTGACCAACCGTTGGGTTATCGCATCAACATCCTGATCGCGCGTCTGTGCTTCCGTGGCATTTATTTCCCCATGCTGGGCCGCTTCGCTTGGTTGAAAGTAATCTCGGAAAATCGCCGCACCATCTTCAAACTGGTTCGACAGGGCGTGCAGGCCTGGTGGAACTCCCGCGCCAGCAGGCAGCCCCAACCTGCCACCATCTCAGGCGATTAGAAATAGGGCGCGACCAAATCTCTTGCAAACGCAAAAGGCGGACCTTTTCAGGTCCGCCTTTATTCAGCTCATAAACTATCTTCCAAACTCGCTACAGCCTGAATTACATACCAGGGCCGGAAGGTGTGCTCCCGCCAGGGTTCGAACCGCCAGATCCTGACGTTCCAGGATTAGAACCGGGGTTCGCTGTACCTGGATTCGATCCTGGATTTGCAGTATCAGGGTTCGTCGATCCGCCATTGGGCGAGCTCGGATTCGATCCCGGGTTGTTTCCAGGCGTGCCGTTCGGACCGGTGCTTGGATTCGGGTTATCCGGATTGTTCGGAGAGGTTGACGGTTGTGAAGGGCTGCCAGGAGTGCTGGGTGTGCCCGGAGCTGTACCCGAGTTCCCACTTCCCGCGCCGGTCGGTGGCGCGGCCGTTCCGCCTGTAGGCGGCGTCCCGGCGCGGCCAGTTGGCGGTGCCCCAGGAGTTCCTTGACCCGGGGTTGCGGC
>Ga0182015_10002152_pt1 | contig 24499 bp, 20 predicted proteins | sample 712P3MmetaG_FD_120478 | JGI IMG/M metagenome (GOLD analysis project Ga0182015, IMG submission 120478) | Permafrost microbial communities from Stordalen Mire, Sweden - 712P3M metaG | ecosystem: Environmental > Terrestrial > Soil > Wetlands > Permafrost | place: Sweden: Stordalen | collected...
ACACATTATCGCACATCAGTGTCTCGATGTCGAGCATACTCGTGTCTACATCTGCGAACTCTGACACCCGGGTAGATGCTGCTCAAGTGGTCAATCGGGCCTCAGATCAGACGTAAGTTCGGTCTAACCGCGCGTTCGTACGTCCACGTCGAGGACCTCGCGGCACGGCTGCCCTGCCGCCCGCACGTAATAGGCTGCTCCGCGTGTTGAGAGCGCTCCGCCTCGGGTTCGCCGGCCTAGTCGTCATCGGGTTAGGACGTATGGCCGCGACCGGCCGCCTGCCGAGAAATCTCTTCGCAGGTATCCGTATCCCTTCGACCCTGCGCAGCGATGAAGCATGGCGTGCCGGGCATCAGGCCGCCGCTGCGGCACTGACGGCCGCCGGTGTCGGCCCGGTGGTGGCCGCGGTCATCGTTGCGGCGAAGAGTCCTGCTCGCGACACAGAGACCGTCTTGTCCCGGATCGGCACCGGATGGCTGCTTGCTTGGCTTGGCCTCGCGACGGTCCAGGCGAGCCGCGCCGCGCGGGCGACGGTCGTCGGCTGAAGCTCCGGGCACAGGTCGGACGGCCTGCCGCCTGCGAACCGCGTCGAAGGCGTCCACTTGCAGGGATACCGACACCGAGGACGGCTGTGAGGCGAGCTGTTTGGACGAATCGCCGTTCAGTCGATTAGCTTCACGTTACGAAATGGGGCAGCGTTGCCCGAAGTCAATAGTCAATAGAGGGGAGAGTTCATGAGGAAATTGCTCATGAGAGCCGGTGTGCCACTTGCTGTGGGGGCAATGGCGCTCACGGCGTTCAGCGGAACGGCATTTGCGAATGCCAAGCATCCGGCCACGAGTAAGCCGACGTTCGATCTTGCGTACGAGGGTCCGCTCTCCGGTGGAAACGCGCAGCTCGGTCTGAACATGTCCTATTCGGTCCAGTACGCCATCAACCAGGCGAACGCAGGGAAATCCTTCGGCAAGCTTCCGTTCAAGCTGAAGTACATGCAGAAGGATGACCAGGGCTCGGCTACGCTTTCGCCGACCGACGCCCAGGAGCTCGTCTCCAACAGCTCGGTCATCGGCGTTGTCGGCCCCGCCTTCTCCGGCGCCACCAAGGCCGCCGAGCCGACCTTCAGCGCGAATCACCTGGCAACCGTGAGTCCCTCGGCGACCCTGCCGGCGCTCGCGCAGCGTGGATGGAAGAACTTCTTCCGAGTCGTCGCCGATGACAGCGTGCAGGGACCGGCGGACGCCAACTACGTCGTCAAGGTGCTCGGACGCAAGGACCTGTATGTCGCCAACGACGCCAGCACCTACGGCGTCGGCCTCGCCAACGCCTTTGCGGCACAGGCGCGCAAGGACGGCGCGACGGTGACAGCCGGCGCGTTCCCCGGCACCACCGGGTGCAGCGACGGGACGGCGAGCCCCACGCAGTACATCGATGACGCAGCGACCGTGGTCAACAAGCACCCCGGGCTGCTGTTCTACGGCGGTTACTACTGCGACCTCGGGCTGCTGGTCAGCGCGCTCCACAAGGCGGACTTCAAGGGCAAGATCTTCAGCGGAGACGGCAGCGACAGCACGGCGCTGATCTCCGGGACGAACCCGCACAGCGCGGCAAACGGCGTCTACGCCAGCTGCGCGTGCGCAGTCGTCGGCAACAGCAAGGGCGACAAGGCGTTCTCCGCCGGCTTCAAGAAGCTCGCCCATTTCCCGGTGGGCATCTACTCGGCTGAGGCGTTCGATGCGGCCAACACGATCATCTACGAGCTGAAGATCCTCTCCTCCCACAAGGGCGGGGTGAAGAACATCACTCGTCAGAACGTCGTCAACGGCCTCCACAAGATCCTCTACCACGGCCTCACGAAGACCATCAAATTCAAGTCGGACGGGAACATCTCCGGCACCGACATCTACGTGAACCAGGTCAAAGCCGGTAAGCTGGTCCAGCTCGGCCTCGAGTAGCACCTCTCAGCACGAGTGAACGAGCCGGGCACCTCGCGATTGCGGGGTGCCCGGCTTTTTCGCATCCCCGAGTCCTCGGCCCGCAACTGAGTAATCTGCTGCCCAAGGTTGAGGAGGATGGTCTGAAGGCATGCAGTGTCCGACGTTCATCGCGCACAACACCCTCTGGGTCTCGCTCATCCTTGGGGGCCTAGCCAACGGCTTCCTCTACGCCCTCATGGCCCTCGGGTACACCCTCGTCTACGGGGTGCTCCGGCTCATCAACTTCGCCCACTCCGAAGTGGTGATGGCCGGAGGCTTCGGCGGACTCTTCGCCCTGCGTGCCGTCCTCGGCACGAGCAGCCCGGCGGGGTTCTGGGCGATCTGGTTCATGCTCATCGGGATCGCCGCCGGCGCCTTCGCGGGCGGCGCAACCGCCTTCGTCCTCGAACGGGTTGCGTACCGGCCGTTGCGCAAGCGCAACGCACCCCGCCTGACGTACCTCATCAGCGCCATCGGGGCCTCCTATTTCCTCTTCAATGTCGCGGGCAAGGAATTTGGGCGCTACACGGCCTTCATCCCGACACCTGCGGTGGTTCAAGGCAATGCCTTCTCTCTCTGCGGCGTCGGCGTGCAGTCGGTCTGGATCCTGACCATGGTCACCGCGCTCATCCTGATGCTCGTGCTCGACATCGTCGTGAACCGGACCAAGCTCGGCAAGGGCATCCGCGCCGTCGCCCAGGACGCCGAGACTGCGAGCCTGATGGGCGTGAACATCGACCGGACGATCGCGCTCACCTTCGTGCTCGGGGGGCTCATGGGCGGCGCCGCAGGGTTCCTCTTCGGGCTCCAGTTCGGCGTGATCTACACGATGGGCTTCGTCCCCGGATTGAAGGCCTTCACGGCCGCGGTGCTCGGGGGCATCGGCAACATCCGGGGAGCGATGATCGGCGGCCTCCTGCTCGGGCTGTTCGAGAGCATCCCGTTGCGCTGGATGTCCGCAGAATGGCAGGACGTCGTCGCCTTCGGCGTGCTCGTCACACTCCTTCTCTTCCGCCCAACCGGCATCCTCGGTGAGCGACTCGGGAGGGAAGCATGACAGCGATCGGCCCGGACACCGACGCCGGCCCCACCCCCACGCCGGCTCGCTCTCCGCGCTCGGCACCACACGCGAACTTCCTCGCCAGTCCGTCAGTGCGTCGGCTCGGGATCTGCCTGGTGGCCGTCCTCGTCCTCGCCGTCATGACCGGCCCCCCGGGATCGAACTCGGCTCCGACCTCCGGGTTCACCGGCTCACTGCAGTTTCCGAGGGTGTTCTGGTTCCTCGGATTCGGTGTCATCGTGTTCGCCATCGTCTCGATCTGGTACTCCGCCGGCCCGGCGGCAACCTCGCGGCTCCACCGTCTCCGTTCGTCGATCCTCCAGATGACCGCGCAGCGAAAGGTGCGCCTTGCGCTCGATCTGGCGATCATCGTCTTCGGCTTCATCTGGGTCTCGTGGATCTCACCGCACGACACCTGGAAGGGCGGCGTCTGCATCGAGATCGGGTCGGCATTCGCGGCGATGGAGCTGGTCGTCTATGTCTTCGAGTCGCGGTCGCTGCGGGTCGCACGGCCGGCGGGCTATGCGCTCGTCGCCGTGTACGGAGTGCTGGCCTGGATGCACAACCCGGTCTCGAAGTACCTGAACACGATCGGGGCCGTGCCGCACGACCGGACCCTGGGCACGCTCCTGCTCTGGCTCGCGCTCAGCCTGAGTGTGCTCGAGGCTCTGCTTTTCGGCCTCTCGATGATCCGCAAGGCGATCCCCTCCCGCCGCGGTCGCGGCCTCGGCACGCTCGCGGGCTTCGTCCTGCTCGCTTACGGGTGGCTGATGTGGACGCGGTGGGCCTACTGGCGCGCTTCGGCGCCGCATTCGGTTCCCCATTGGCTCGCCTCCATCGGAGTGCTTCCTCACAACCACTCGGCGGGGCTCGCCGTCATGGCTGTCGGTGCGGTCGTCCTGCTCTGCGCTCTCGCCTGGGTGGGGGCCGACCTCGTTCGCGCTGCCGGCGGGTCACGCCCCGACCACGGCCGCTACGAGTTCATCGGCATCACGAAACAAGCCAGGTTCGGCTACGGAAAGACCGCGATCACGATCGCCGCCCTCCTCGTGGCGGTCCAGTGGCCGTTGCACATGAACGGGGGCATCCAGTCAATTCTCACGACCCAGGTCGCGATCTACGTCCTGCTCGCCATCGGGCTCAACGTGGTCGTCGGGTTTGCCGGGCTGCTCGACCTCGGATACGTCGCGTTCTGGGCGATCGGGGCCTACACCAGTGCCTACTTCACCGGCGCGCTGCCCGTCCAGCCGCCGTTCATCCTCAACCCCTTCTGGATCATCCCGTTTTCCATCGTGGCCGCGATGCTCACCGGTGTCCTGCTCGGGACTCCCACGCTTCGGCTCCGGGGGGATTACCTCGCGATCGTCACGTTGGGATTCGGCGAGATCATCGAGATCGTCGCCAACAACCTCGACGGGGTGACCGGCGGACCAGCGGGCACGCCGGGCGTGATCCCGCAGTTCTCCGTGCACATCTTCTCGGTCAAATACGCCTGGACGGGGACGGTTCTGCCCTACTACTACCTGATCCTCGGGGTGGCGGTCATCTTCACGGTGGCCTTCAGCTTCCTCGAACATTCCCGGGTGGGACGCTCCTGGACGGCCATTCGCGAGGACGAGGTCGCGGCTGACTCCGTGGGCATCAACGCGTTGAAGTACAAGGTCATGGCTTTTGCCATCGGCGCCTCGAGCGCCGGGTTTGCCGGGGTCTTCTTCGCGAGCCAGGTCCAGAGCCTCGTACCGAACGACTTCGTCGTCCAGACGTCGATCCTCATCCTCGTTTTCGTGATCTTCGGCGGAATGGGCTCGATCGCCGGCGCGGTGATCGGCGCATTTGTGATCCAGTGGCTACCCCAGTACCTCCAGGTGCGCTCGTTCAAGGACTACCAGTTCCAGGACGAGTTCATTTACCTCGGAGCTCTCCTCATCCTTCTCATGATCTTCCGGCCCCACGGCATCATCCCCTCGCGCCGACGCCGCCGGGAGATCCTCCTCACCGAGCAGGGCGTCGGTCACATGGGCAGTCCTGGTGGGCCCGTCCAGATCCGGTCGATGGGAGAACCCCTGCCTTCGACGTACGGCAAGCTGTCCCTCGACGAGCCCGGCTACATCGGTCCGGAGACCGAATGAGCGACGCGTCGCCCGAGGTGGCATCTCCTCCGTCGACGGACGTGTTGTTCTCGGTCGAGCACGTGACCCTCCGCTTCGGCGGCGTCACCAGCCTTAGCGACGTTTCACTCCAGTTGCACCGAGGCGAGATCCTGTCGGTCATCGGCCCGAACGGTGCCGGCAAGACCTCGTTGTTCAATTGCCTGACCGGCGTCTACCGGCCCCAGGAAGGGTCGATCCTCTTCACCTCCAAGAACGGGCACGCGACGATGGTGATCGGGCGAAAGCCCTACAAGGTGAGCCGACTCGGGGTGGCGAGAACATTCCAGACCTCCCGGCTGTTCAACGCGTTGACGACCTTCGAGAACGTGAAGATCGGGGTGGAGTCCAAACAGCACACCGGGCCCCTCGGCGCCATGCTCCGGTTGCCTCGGACCCGGCGCGAGGAGCACGAAAGCGACCTCAGGTCGCTGGAGCTCCTGAGCTTCGTCGGCCTGACGCGGCGGACGAACGAGCTCGCGAACTCGTTGCCCTACGGGGACCGCCGGCGCCTCGAGATCGCCCGGGCCCTCGGGACGAACCCTGAAGTGCTGCTCTTGGACGAGCCCGCCGCCGGGACCAACCCGGCCGAGAAAGTCGAGCTTGCCGAGCTGATTCGCAAGGTCAATGCCGAGCTCGGCATCACCGTGCTCTTGATCGAGCACGACATGAAGCTCGTGATGTCGGTGGCCCAGCGGATCATCGTGCTGAACTTCGGTCAGCTGATCGCGCAAGGTTCGCCGGCCGAGATCCAAAGGGACCCCGTCGTCATCAACGCCTATCTCGGCTCGCCTGAGGGCGCAGGCGACAGCGGGGACGGAGATCCGTAGTGGCGCTACTCGAGGTCACCGGCGTAGAGGTCCGCTATGGCGCCGTCCCGGCTCTGAAGGACTTCACGATCTCGGTCGATCAAGGTGAGATCGTCACGCTCCTCGGCGCGAACGGCGCCGGCAAGACGACGACGCTCCGGATGATCTCGGGACTGCATCACCTGTCGCTCGGCACCGTCGTCTTCGATGGCGTCGACATCTCGCGCCTTGCGGCGCACAAGACGGTCGAGCTGGGCATCAGTCATGTCCCCGAGGGTCGGCGGATCTTTCCACAGATGACGGTGCTCGAAAACCTCGAGGTCGGGGCCTACCACAAGCCTCATGACCGGGCCGCGAAGATCGATCATGTCTACGAGCTCTTCCCGATCCTAAAGGATCGCCGCAAGCAGCAGGGGGGCAACCTATCGGGTGGCGAGCAGCAGATGCTCGCCATCGGTCGAGCGCTCATGGCCGAGCCCCGGCTGCTGCTCTTGGACGAGCCCTCCATGGGGCTGGCCCCGTTGTTCGTGCAGACCATCTTCGAGATCCTGAGGACTATCCGTGAACAGGGTGTCACCGTCCTTCTGGTCGAGCAGAACGCGGCCAAAGCCCTCCAGCTCGCCGATCGGGGCTACGTCCTCGAGACGGGAAGCATCGTGCTGCAGGACTCAGCGGAGGTCCTGTTGCGCGATGACCGCGTGCGCATGGCCTATCTCGGGGAGGATATCGGACCGTGACCTGGGCGGGCCGAGGCTCGCCGAGCCATTTCTCGAGACGAAGCGACGGGAGATCACCGACAACAAGCCGACGAGGTCGTGTTCGCAGGTCGATCTGGCACTTCAGAACAGCGCCGGCAGCGTCGATGAACTAATGGACAGTGCGACCTTGGGATCCCGCCCAGCTTCGCTAGGAAGAGGGATACCCAATGAGACGCAATGTCCTCGCCGCCGGTGCGGCACTCGCTTTGGTCGCCGGATTCGCGGCAGTGTCCAGCGAGGCTTCGGCGGCCCACAACGCGACCGGGCTGCAGATGCGCCTGGCTTCGGCTACCCGAGTAGCACACGAACACCGCGGTACCGGCTACTGGCTGGTCTCCTCGACCGGGGCGGTGTCGCACTTTGGTAGCGCCAAGTTCTATGGCTCGATGGCGGGTAGGCACCTGAAGGCGCCGATCATCGGCATCGTCGCTACTGCCGACGATCGCGGCTACTGGTTGGTGGCCAAGGACGGCGGGGTGTTCAGCTTCGGTGACGCCACCTTCCAAGGGTCACTTGGCGACAAGACCCTGACCGAGCCCATCGTGGGCATGGCTTCGAGCAGCGGTGTGCAAGGTGGGACAGCCGGACCACAAGGGGTGAGGGGCCGGGCCGGAGCAAGGGGCGCAACGGGTCCAAGAGGGGCCGTCGGCGCCAGGGGTCCCATCGGACTTGCCGGGGCAACGGGCGCAATCGGACCTGCCGGCGCAACGGGCGCAATCGGACCTGCCGGCGAAAAGGGCGCAATCGGACCTGACGGAGCAAAGGGCGCAACGGGTGCGGTCGGACCGGAAGGCGCAACGGGCGCGGTCGGGCCGAAAGGCGCGACGGGCGCCGTCGGAGCGACCGGTGTCACTGGTGCCACCGGAGCGAAGGGCGCTACAGGAACAAGCGGCACCTCGGAGTTCGCGGAGTTCTTCGCGCTCATGCCACCGGACAATGCAGCGACGGTGGCTGCCGGAACTGCGGTGTCCTTCCCCCAGGATGGACCAGCGGACGGGAGTGGTTTGATCTCCAGGTTGAACGCCAACCAGTTCGTGCTCAGCGATATCGGCACCTACAACGTGTCGTTCGCGGTCTCCGTCACCGAGGCTGGTCAACTCGAACTCACGCTCAACGGCGCGGCACTCGCGTACACGGTGATCGGACGAGCGACGGGGACCTCGGAGATCGTGGGCGAGTCGCTGGTCACGACGACGACGGTGAACTCGTTCCTGAGTGTTCTGAATCCGGCCGGCGAATCCACCGCTTTGACCATTACCCCGTTGGCCGGGGGCACGCATCCGGTCGGCGCCTCGCTCGTGATCCAGCAGCTCGGCTGACGAACAACGAGAGCCGACACATTGCCATTCGAGCCCGATGACCTCCGGACAGACCCATAGACGGGAAGATGTCACCGCAACCGCCTGGAAGCAGCGGAGGCGGTCAGCACCTCAGGGCCACGACCGCGTAGGCTGACCCCGACACGATGGACGATGGGTGAGTGGGGAGAGCCGTGCGAAGATTCGTGCCACTGCTGGTTGCCGCCGGGCTACTGGCGGTCGGTTTATCGACCAATGCTGGTGCAACTCCCAGCGCGCGGGGCTACCTTTACCAGGTTGCCTGCACGAGCTCGGCAAGCTGCACCGCGGTTGGGGGCAGCACCGCCGGGCCGCTGATTCTCCATTGGAACGGCTCGAAATGGTCGGCAGTTGCCAGCCCGGGAGAGGGCAATCTCAGCAACCTGCTCTCCATCGCCTGCCCGAACGCGCGGAGTTGCACCGCTGTCGGCCATCTGGGAGTGGCATCGGCACTCATCGAGCACTGGAACGGGCTGAAGTGGTCGGTCGTAAAGGGCCCCAGCCTGCCCAAGTCGGAGTCCAGCGTCTTGAGTGGTGTGGCCTGCACGAGCGTGACGACTTGCACAGCGGTCGGCGAAGTCGGCGGCTTCGACAGCTCGAAGACGCTCGTGGAGCAAGGGCATGGATCGACCTGGAAGATCGTCAAGAGCCCGAGCGTCGCTCCCTCGAGCGATTTGAGTGGCATCGCCTGTACCGGCGCCGATAGCTGCATTGCAGCCGGCAACGTCGGCACCTTCAACGATTACCGGACGCTCGTCGAAGCCTGGAACGGCACGAGCTGGAAGATCGTGAAGAGCCCGAATGACCCGGGGCTGCCGTCCAGTTCCCTCTTCATCCCCTTCTGCACCAGTGCGAAGTCCTGCACCGCCGTCGGGAACAGCACGAGTCGCACCGGTACACCCTCGGTCACCCTCGTCGAGCGACGAAGCGGGGCGACCTGGAAGATCGTGAGGAGCCCGAACATCACCGGGACGACCGATTACCTCTTCGGCCTTGCTTGCAGGTCAAGCTCGAGCTGCATGACGGTTGGCGTCAGCGAGGAAAACGGCACCGGTGCTTCGCTGGTCGAGCACTGGAACGGATCGAGTTGGTCAATCATGACGAGCCCGAACGTCTCCAAGCTCGGCTACAACTACCTCGAGGGCGTGACCTGTACCAGCGGATCCAACTGTTGGGCGGTGGGCAACTCGACAGCCGCGAGTGCGAATGCCACGCTCATCGAGCACTGGAACGGAAAGCGCTGGTCGATCGTGAAGAGCCCGAACTAGGGCAGCACTAGGGCCGAGATTCACTTGACTGGCGGCGGACCAAGATCGCCGTCTCGTCGCCGGCGCGAGCATCGAGGGCTATGAGGAGTTGTCCTGTAGGCCCGCCCGGCAAAGCAGATGCGAGTAGCCCTCACCGTCAGACTGCTCGACGACCTCGAGGCGTGCCTCATCGAGCCAGGTCCGCACCGCAGCACGCTCGGGGTAGTAGTGGTATCCGTCGTCTTCCGCGAGCTCGCCTGGCACGACGGGCCAACCCTTCCCGCGAGCGGCGTCGTAGGCGGCTCCAAGATCGTTGTCGTGTTCTGCCAGTTCGACCGTGACGTAGACCAGCGCCATTGGCTTTGCGGCTCCCTGAAGGGCGCCCAGAGCGGCGGGCCAGTCCTCCGGCGGAAGGTTCTCGAGGGCGTCGACGCAGATGACGCCGTCGAAGGCACGGTCGAACCCGAGGTGCTGCAGATGACGTTGTTCCGTCGCGGCGTCGGGGAACTTCGCCCTGCAACGTTCGAGCATCCCCGGAGACCAGTCCACGCCGAGGACGCGGCGTCCAGCGTCGAGGATCATCGAGAAGAACCGGGCGGTGCCACACGCGGCGTCGAGGATCACGTCGCCCGGCTGCAGCGACTGAATGACGCGAGTGACATAGAGGGCGTGGCTCTCACCGATCCGACCCCAGGACTCGTCGTACACCGGGGCATACACCAGGTCGAAGCGTTCGGCCTTGCGGCGCATCACCTCCTCCAGCCAAGCACGACGATCCACGCCTGCACGCTATATCGAGGAGCCGGCACGAGGAGCGGCCCGCTTAGCGGAACCGGATGGTCGCTTCCTACGTCAAAGCTGTCGTGGCCGCGAACCTCACTAGCGCGAGGCCGATCGCTCCCCGCTTGGTGAGATCGTGAAGCCCGCCCGGACTCCGCGGGTCGTCGCGTGCTTGTGCGTGGCCCTTCTCGCGACGGCATGCGCCTCGGCGCGGACGACGCTCCCGACCAGACCGAGGGGGAGCTCCGGGTCGTCTCAATCGAAGCCGGCCGTCTCGGCTTCGGCCCGGATCGTGTACTCGGTTCGCAACGGCACGCAGGATCCGCCATGGGCACTCACCGGCGGCAACGGCGACGGCGTGTGGTCCTGGGACGTGGGTACGAGTTCGGCCCTCGATTACGTCAGCGCTCTCACGCACCGCGAGCGCGTCTATCGGCTCGTCGGCAAGTGTTGTGGGAGAGGAGTCCGGGGATACACCGGGCTCACGGTTGGCCCGAACGGAACGGTGTGGGGCGTGTTGAACCACACACTGCTGCGCTTGGACTCGGGCAGCGGTCGCTTCTCCGTGACGACGCTCCCCACTCCGCTACGCACCGACGGCGCGCCTGCGATCGGCCTGCGGACGGGGCAGAACTCCGCTGATCTCGTCTCCGTGTCGCCGGACGACAGCGAGCTCGTGGTCGGTTTCGAGGGGGCGGCCGCGCTCGCGCGCTACTACCTCACCGATGGAACGCCGGGAGCCCGTCCTTCGATGATCGCCTTGCCAAAGGGATATTTCGCGCTCGACATCGGGATCCTGTCGGACGACACCATTGGAGTGGGCATGGAGCGCTTCGGCTCGAATCCGGAGCCGGAGCTGCTCCTCGTCCACACCGGCGGTCGGGTGACGCAGGTCCGAGTCGCCGACGCATGGGGCGTGGTCGCGGACGGCCGTTCATTCCTCGTGGGCGACTACCGACCCGAGCTCGTCACCGAGGCGGGTCGGGTACGAGCGGTGCCGGCGGACTTCAAGTTGCCGAGGGGAGATCGCTGGATCGAGAACGGAGTCGCCGGCGGACCCAATCGACTCATCCTTCTGCCCGGCGGCCTGATCGCGCGGACGATCGACAACGGCCTTGTGGAGGTCGCCTCGCGCACGCGGAGCAAGCTCTTCGCCCTGCCACTGCAGCGCTACGGGAACCTGCCGGATTCGTGTCTCGGATGCTTTCCGCCCGGTCGCTCGACGACGACCACCACGACCCTGGTCCCGCCGCCAAAGTGGATCTGGGAGCGAGATGCTGACCAAGGGGTCGTGAACGACCACGAAGGTGACCTGTGGATCCTGACGCAGACCCCCGCAACGGGCATCGCCTTCGCCGAGATCACCGCAGCCCAGCTGCGCGCCGCGTTCGGATAGCTCCGGAGACGACTTCCCAGGTCTGCCGGACGACGCCGGAGCTCCCTGAGCGGAGCGAGCAGCAAGGCGAGATTCTCGCTGCCGTGAGCAGCCCGGTCGGGTCCTATGCTCTTGCGCTTGAGAGGTTCGAGGGACCGGGCGCCGGGCAGCCGGCGACGATGCCAACTCGAACGCGGCCCCCGTCGACCGATCGACGGTGGCGCCGTGCGGCCGAAGGGAGGCAGATGGGCGCGAGAGATCGTCTGAACGAGCGACTCGGGAGCGGCGAGGTCGTCATCCTCGACGGGGGTATGGGCACTGAGCTGCAGGCCCGCGGGGTTCCCATGAGCAACGCCGCTTGGAGTGGGCTTGCGAATCTCGATCACAGCGACATCGTCAAGCAGATCCACGAGGACAACATCCGCGCGGGCGCGGACGTCGTCATTGCCAACACCTTCGCCACCTCGCGGCTGATGCTGAGGGCGGCCGGTGTCGAGGACCGGTTCGAGGAGGCGAACAAACGTGCCGTCGAGGCGGCGATCGCGGCTCGGGACGCGACCGGCAGACCGGATGTCGCGGTCGCGGGGTCGATCTCCGATGGAGTGGCCGGCGTAGCCGACGATTTCACCGACCAGGTGCCGCTCGAGGGACGGGCGCTGCGTGATGCCTTCTCCGAACATGCCCAGACGCTGGCGGACGCGGGCGCCGACTTGCTCGTGCTCGAGATGATGACGTCACCTTCCTACGGCGTGGTTGCGGTCGAGACGGCGCTCGAGACCGGCCTGCCCGTCTGGCTCGGCGTCAGCGCCGGCCTCTCGCTCGAGGGCACGCTCTGCGCCCTCGGGGGCGAGGACGGGAGCTTCGAGGCTCTCCTCGCTGCCCTCGTGCGCCCCGAGCTCGCGGCGGTGACGGTGATGCACACGTCGGTCGAGGCGACGACTCCCGCCCTCGAGGCGGTCCGGAAGGCTTGGGCCGGTCCACTTGGCGCGTACCCCGAGTCGGGTTCGTGGATCCCTCCGAACTGGGTGTTCAACGACTTCACGCCGGAGGCCTTCGCGTCCGCCGCCCTCGGGTGGGTTCGTGACGGCGGAGTGCGCATCGTCGGCGGTTGCTGCGGGATGGGTCCGAGGTTCATTGCCGCCCTGCACGACGCGCTCGTGCCGAATTCGTAGCAGGCTGGCTACCCCGACGGCTCGGGCGTGTCGAGGACCGACAGCGCCGCGGCGGCAGCCATCTTGTGGTCCTTTTGCCAGGGCGGCCCGAGGGCTCGGGCGGCGGAGTCGAGGTTGGGGTGGACCGACACCGGTGTCGGAGCCACGCGTCGCACGCGCAGGCCGGCCCGGACCGCTCCCTCGGCCAGGGCCTGCTCATGGAGGTCGCCCTCGGCGGCGTGCAAGAGGGGATGTGAGCCGAGGATCCGGGCGAGATCATCGGGTAACGAGCGGTCCTTGGCCACGACGGCGACTCCGGCCAGCGTGAATCGGCTGGTGTCGAGCAATGCAGCCATTTCGTTAAGCGCCGTGGCGGCGCGGGACGCGGCGAGCTCTTCGACCCGGGTGATCAGTTCGGCCGCCTCGGCCTGAGCGAGCCCCGACTCGACTGCGGCGTGGTACGGCTGGACGGGTAGCGAGCCGTCGAGGAGCTCGACCCGCCTTCGCTCGAGGACGAGGGGAGCCGCGAGGGAGCCGGCAACCGCGACGATCACCGCCCATCCGGAATGGGAGCGGCAGCCGAGCGCGGCGAGCCTCTTCGCGCTCAACGCAGCGAGCGTGAAGTTGCCGCAACCCTGCCGCGGCCTGCACGGTTCTCCTCATTCACTTCCGACACCGTAGTGCTCGCCCTCCGGCGACGACGGGGGAAACTTCCGCCCTCAGCTCTCGCGCGCGTCCGGACCTCGCCGCCGTCGATCACGAGGTTGACGAGGATCCGGCGTGATGGTCCATCGAGCGCACGCGGTTCCAGCGGCGAGCGACCTGTAGCAGGGTCTCCTGCACGAGATCCTCCGTCTCGGGGAGATCCCAAGTCATCAGGTAGCCCGTGCGGACGAGCCCGTCGGAGACTTCGGCCACGAAGCGCTCGAACTGTCGCTGCGCCGCCCCTCCCGTCAGCCAGTCCATGCGCGTCTCCCGTGCCGAACAATTCTGCCCGTCTACCTCTATGAACCCGCGCGGGACGGAGAAGGTTGAGCGCGTTCGGAGAAGCTTGTGGTGACCGGCCGGATGGGACGTTGGGGTGGAACGGCGGGCGAGGGGCCGGCGCGGCCCCGAGACTCAGGGGACGATCACGATGGCGAGCGGGAATGCGGTGTAGCCGAGCTGGATCGGCGGGCGCGCCCGCCCGGTGGCGAGGTCGATCGCGGTGATCTCGCCCGCGTAGTTGTCCACGACCTCCGCGACGCCGGCGCGGGGAGCGAGGGCGATCGCGAGCGGGTAGGTGTAGGTACCCACGTTGATCGCCTTGCCGGGCCTCCCGGACACCGTGCTGATCGGTGTCACCGTGCTCGAGACCGTGTTCACGACATAGGCCGTGCTCGCGGTGACCGCGACGGCCGCCGGCGAGGAGCCGACCCGGATCGCCCTGCCGGGGCGCCCCGACGCGACATTGATCGGCGTCACCGTGTCGGAGTCACCGTTTGCCACATAGGCCGTGCGCCCGTTCGGCGTGAAGCTCACGGCGTTGGGCGCCTGACCGACGGGGACCGATGGGCCGGCGTGATTTGTCGCCGTGTCGATCGGGGTCACCGTGTCGGAGCCGAAGTTGGCAACGTAGATGACCTTGGCGTTCGGGCTCAGCGCCATGGAGTTCGGGTACGAGCCCACCCGGATGGGCGCCTCTGCCTGCCTCGTGCCGATCTCGATCGGCGTCACCTCACCCGATCCCCAGTCGAGGACATAGGCGAACCGCCCGTCGGGCGTGATGACGATGGCGACCGGATCGCTGCCCACCCGGACCGGATCCCCGGCTCTCCCGGTCGTGACCTCGATCGGCGTGACGGTGCCCGAATCCTTGTTGGCGACGAGCAGTGTGCGCCCGTTCGGAGTGAGGGCGAGCGCATCCGGTCCCCGCCCGACGTGGATCGGCCTGCCGGCGCGGTTGTTCGTCACGTCGATCGGGGTGACGGCGTTCGCGGCGGAGTCGGCCACGTAGACGGTCCTTCCGCTCGCAGTCGCCACCAGTGCGTCCGGCCCTCCACCGACGCGGATCGGCTTGCCGGCGCGGTTGTCCGTCACGTCGATCGGGGTGACGGCGTTCGTGGCGGAGTCGGCCACGTACGCGAGCACGGACCGGGCCGTCGTGACGACGCGGGGCGTCGAGGATGCCGGCAGAGAGCCGGCGGCCAGCACCGCCGAAAGCCCGACGGCGCCGACGAATCCACCGAAGGCCACCGTGGCTCTTCGCATCAGCTTCCCGTTCGGAAGACGTCGTTCAACGGCGTCGCATAGGCGTCGTTGTCGGTGAGGGTGCCGAGGCCGAGCGCGGCTTCGACGGTGCGCAGCAGGCTGTAGTGGGTGTAACGCACCGTCGACACGAATCCTTTTTTCACGGACTCAGAGCCGATCACGAGCGTCGGGACGCGCTGGGCAGGGTGCTGGGCATCTTCGGCGTCCTCGTCCCAGGTGACGATCAGCAGTGAAGGCTGCGTTCTCCACGCGGGCGAGTCGAAGAACTCCGTCGCCACCGTCTCGAGCCACGAGTCGCCGGCCTCGATCCCGCAGCTCTCCATGTCGTCGCAGTCGTTGGCGCCGAGCCAAGCAAAGTTCGGGGTGGTCGCGATCGACTTCAGGTCGGCCGTGTACTGCTCGAGCGGCACGACGTGGGCGTCGCAGTACGCCGGGCGCCCGCGGACATCCTTGAAGTAGAGGAACGGTAGGTCGTCGTCCCAGTAGTAGTCGTGCACCGTGTCGTCACACGGCCCGTTCGCGCTCTGCAGGTACGCCTTCCAGCTCTCGTGCGCCTCGTCGACGAGGTCGCCGATGTTCTTGGCGTCGATCGTGTACTGCGAGTTCTCCTCGGCGGGATCGTCGAGCGGCACGCCGAAGGCACTGCCCCCAGCGAACGCGAGGTAATTGGCGTCGCTCGGGTGCTCTTCGGCGAAAGTATCGGCGAGCAAGCTGGACTTGGGTATCAGGCTGTTGATGAACGGGGCCTGTTTGGTGTTGCCGATGATCTCGTGATAGTCCTCGTTCTCCAGGTAGACGAGGAAGACATGGTCGAAGTGGGGGATGCGCGCCACCGGCCGGGTGACCGCAGGCGGCTTGACGACGGGAACCGAGAGCGTCAGGCGTAGGTCGTCGGCGTAGGAGTAGTTGAAGCCGTCGGTGCTCCCGTTCGGTCCGTTGTAGTCCTTCGCAGTGGTGCGCAGGAACAGCACCACCACGGCGCTCGCTGTTCCGGCCGGTAGATGGCCGTGAGCCGAGCGTCGGAGGAGCTCAGTCCTCTCCGAGCGATCCCGAGCGGTCACCGGCGCCAGCGTGGCCGTCACGAGCACCTTGTGCGAAGCGTCCTCGAAGCTCACCTTGACGGAGGCGTCGGCGGTGTGAGCCCCTTGGCCGCCGAGCGCCGCCGAAATCGAGAAGGTCGCGGCTCGGGGCCGGGTGCCGTCGGGGTAGCGGATCGGCACGCGCTGGGAGAGCGTCGCCGGCCCTCCGGCGCCGCCGATGAACAGCTGGTGGCCGCTCGCGGCGGGCCGGCGATCGCGGGAGGCGACAAAGCCTGGCGTCCCATAGCCGATGACCGACGGGAGCCCGCTCGTGACCCCCCAGCCGGGGATGGTGACGGCGTCGTAGCCGTTGCCCGAGGCGTCGCCCATCTCGGCACCGCCGTTTCGGATCAGGTTGGAGCCGGCAGGAGCGAGGCTGCGGGCGCTCGCCGCGCCGCTCGCCGCGCCGCTCGCCGCGTGCAGGGCGCCGACAAGGATCGTGGCCCAACAGAGCGTCGCGACCACGAGCAGCATCCGGGCGAGTCGCCCCTTGGTCAGCACGCCTTCACGGTAACGCGCCGAGGTGAGGCGACGCTTAGGCGTCGGCGACCGGCGGCTTGGGCTCGACGACTGCCCGCACTCGGCGGACGCCCGCGCTCGAGGACTCCTCCTTGATGATGCGGAAGTGACCGAGCTGTCCCGTCCGCTCGACATGTGGGCCGCCGCAGATCTCCTTGCTGTACCAATCCCCGGCGGGGTCACCGGCCGTGTAGACCTTCACCGTGTCGCCGTACTTGTCACCGAACGCGCCGATCGCACCTTCCGCGAAGGCGTCGTCGGTCCGAAGCTCGCGATAGCCCATCGGCCAGTCGTGCTCGATGGCCTCGTTGACGATCCGCTGCACCTCGTCGACTTCCTCGGCCGTCATCTTCGCCGGATGCGAAAAGTCGAAGCGCAGTCGCTCAGCGGTCACGTTGCTCCCTCGCTGCACGACATGGGTGCCGAGCACGAGGCGCAATGCCTTGTACAACAAGTGCGTCGCTGTGTGCAGCTGCGTCGCCGCCTCCGAGTGGTCGGCGAGACCGCCCTTGAAGAGACCCACCGCGGCGGTCTTGGAGCGCTCGCGCTGCTCGGCCATCAGTCGGTCGTAGTGCGGTCGCCAATCCGGGTCGACCGGCACACCGGACGTGGCCGCTTCCTCCAGGCTGAGCTCGGGCGGGAATCCGTAGGTGTCGAAGAGCGTGAAGATCGCACTGCCGGAAAGGGCCGTGCCCGCCAGCTTGGTGAACTCTCGCACACCCCGCGACAACGTACGGCGGAACAGCGTCTCCTCACGGGAGAGCACGCCGGTGATGTCCTGTCTGCGGGCACCCAGCTCGGGATAGGCGTCCACGTAGGCGCCGATCACCGGCGACACGAGGGAGACAAGAAGATCCTCGGTGATACCGAGGGCATGGCCCTGGCGCATGGCACGACGGGCGAAGCGGCGCATCACGTAGCCCTGGGCGGTGTTCGAGGGCTCGACCCCGTCGGCAGCGAGGAACACCAGGGCCCGAGCGTGATCGGCGATGATTCGAAGGGGCGCCGGGCGTTCTGCGTAGCTGACGCCGGCGAGCCGCTCGAGATGTTCGACGAGCGGCTGCAGCAGGTCGATCCGGAAGGCGTCGGGAGAGTCGATGACGGCCATGGATATCCGCTCGAGGCCGCCGCCGAAGTCGACGTTGCGCTGCGGGAGCTCCTCGAAACCCTCCTCGGTGCGCCGGTACTGCATGAACACGGAGTTGCCGATCTCGATGTAGCGCCCGCAGTCGCAGTGCGGGTGGCACTCGGCGCCGAAGCTGCGGTCGTGCGCGACCTGGTCAAAGAGGTAGAAGACCTCCGAGTCCGGCCCGCCGGGCTCGCCGACCGGCATCGCGTCGGGCGAACCCGAGCGGCTCCACCAACACTGCGTCTCGTCGTAGAAGCCGATGCGGGCGTCACCGAATCCGACCGAGGCAGCATTCTCGCTCGTGCCGAGCTCGATCGCGGGCGAGTCGAGGCCGACGGAGGTGAACAGCTCCCTCCAGATCGCCGCGGACTCGTCGTCGCGGGGGATCGAGAACCGAGGTGCGCCGGAGAAGACGGTGACGAACAGCCGGGCAGGGTCGAGCCCGATGGCCTCGGTGAGAAAGCTGAAGAACCACGGCAGCTGCTCGGCTTTGAAGTACGAGCCGAGGCCCCAGTTCCCGAGCATCTCGAAAAAGGTCGTGTGCCGCGTGTCGCCGACCTCGTCGATGTCGTCGGCGCGAAAGCACGTCTGCGAGTCGACGAGACGGTCGCCGGCCGGGTGCGGCTGGCCGAGGAGATAGGGGATCAGCGGCTGCATCCCCGAGCCGGTGAACAGCGTCGTGGGGTCCTCGCGGGGAACGAGGCTCGCTCTCGGCACGACGGCGTGCCCGCGAGCGGTGAAGTGATCGAGATAGGCCCTGCGAATCTCGGCGCTGCGCAACGGTGGCATGTCGCGAAACTACCCACCGACGAGTCCCCGTCCTTCCGAATATCGTCAGCGCTTCACCGCCGGCGCTCCCCGCCGGGCGGAAGGTGATCCCACCCAGCCGCAGATCGCGTGCAGTGTAGAGACATGTCAAGGCCGGAATCGGCGTGCTCGAGCGGCGCCGCGGCGCGCTGGCTGGTCGTGGCCGCGTGTGCCTCGCTGTTGGCAGCCGGCTGCGGATCCAGCCAGTCGACGGCCTCCACGACGACCTCGACGGCGGTTGCGAGGACCACGACCACGACTCGGGACACGACCACGACCGATGTGACCGCCACGACTCAAGCGCCCACGACGACGACCGGTGCCGCGACGACCACGACGACGGAAGTGGCCACGACCACCACCACCCTTGCGAACGGATGGACCGAGGCGCAGCTTCTTGCCCAGATGATCATGATCGGCGGGGATTTCTCCGATATCTCGTCCTCCACTGAGGCGGTGAGGGACGGCGCCGGCGGCGTCGTGTTCCTTGGCCTGCCGCCGGCCGGCTCCGGCCCCTCGATCAAGAGCAGCCTCGGCCAGCTCGAGCGTGCCGCGACGACGCCGCTGTTCACCGCTACCGACGAGGAGGGCGGAGGGATCGCTCGCCTCACCAACGTCATCGGAGCGATTCCCTGGCCGCGGCAGATGGAACAGACGATGTCGCCTGATCAGGTTCAGGTACTGATGAAGGGCCAGGGCGCGGCCATGTTGGCGCTCGGCATCGACATGGACCTCGCGCCGGTGCTCGACACCGCGAGCGCCAACGACACGATCGACGACGAGAACGAACGGTCCTTCAACGAGAACGCCAAGATCGCCTCGTCGTACGGCCTCGCCTTCGCGGCCGGCCTGCGAGACGGCGGCGTCATCGCCGTGGCGAAGCACTTCCCCGGCCTCGGGCACGCCAACGGCGACACCGACCTCGGCCCGGCGAGCGACCCGGTGCTTTCGAAGCTCGAGAAGAATGATCTCGTCCCCTTCCAGCACGCGATCGACGCCGGCGTTCCCGTCGTGATGATGAGCAACGTCACCGAGCCCACCTGGGGCAGCGTTCCGGCGTCGATGAACCCAGCCGCCTACCGTTACCTGCGGTCGATGGGATTCACGGGCGTCGTCATCACCGACAGCCTCGACGCCGGGGCCATCAGCCATGTCGGCGACAGCGGCCCCGAAGCGGTGGTGAGGGCGATAGAGGCCGGTGCCGACATGGCGATGGTGACCACTCCGACCGACTTCTCGGCCGCGTTGGCAGATCTCGAGCGAGCCGTGTCGTCGGGGCAGCTCCCACTGTCACAGGTCGAAGCATCCGTGCAGCGCATCCTCGCCCTCAAGAAAGGCATTGCACTGCCCGGCTAGCGAGTGCAGCCCGGCCAGCTGCGCTCGGGCGTCAGTGGCCCCTCACGATCGAGAACTCGTCGATGAGCGTGACGCCGTCCTCCATCACGGCCCGTACCGAGAGCCGGGGCTTGCCGAAGTCGCAGAGGCAGTCCACGACGAGCAGCCCGTAGCCGGTGTAGCGCACCCGGGACCACGCGACGGTGATCGGGTTCTGCGCCGGCTTGGACGGCGAGGAGCCCAGCTCCCACTGCCAGGTGGTGATCGCACCGTCATCGTTGACGAGGCCGAGGTAACTGTCGGGAACGGGGCTGGCCGACGAACCGAAACCATAGAGGCTCTTGCCCGCACCGCCGGCGGTGACATAGGTGGTCCCTTCCGCCACCGCGTCGATCGTGGCGCCGATCGGCGCCTCGCCCGTGGGCGCGCCGCCCCGGATCGGATCTGTCCGCTCGTAGATGTGGTTGTGGCCGTTGATGACGAGGTCGACTTGATACTGGTCGAACAGCGGCGCCCAGAACTTGTCGATCCCGCCGTCGCTGGCGTGCACTTTGCACGTCGAGTAGGCGCACTGGTGGAAGAACGCCACGATGAAGTCGATCCCTCGATCCTGGCGCATGGCCGCGAGCGTGGACTCGAGCCACGCCGTCTGGGCGCCGCCGGTATAGCCGAGGTTCGCCTCGAGCTCGTAGGACACGTCGTTGGCATCGAGGGAGATGAAGCCGACGTTTCCGTAGCCGAACGAGTACGACACCGGGCACGAGCTCGGCGCGTTGGCGATGAACGAGAAGCGGGCGAGCTGGCCGCCGTATCCGTGCGTCGGGTACCACGGCTCCATCTCGTGGTTGCCGACGCCGACGATCCACGGGATGTTGGCGGCGACGCCCTCGATCTCGGCGAACCACGAGTCGAAGACACGGGGGTCGTAGGCGTCGGTGAGCAGGCCCGACCCACCGGACTCCGCGTACGACAGGTCGCCGGCGTGGAGGTGGAACGCCGGGCTCTGCCCCGCGACCACCTGGGAGGTCGAGACCGCGTCGTAGGAGACTCCTTGGTCGCCGAACGCCGTGAACCGGAAGTCCCCCCGGTTGCTCGGGGCGAGCGTGAACGAGTTCACCTGAACCACTTTCGCCGCTCGTGGGTCGAGCCCCTGGTGGCCGACGGCGTAGTAGTACGTCTCGCCGGGGGCGAGCCGGTCGAGGGACGCGTGCGCGTACCACTGCTCGACCTCGGCCGGTGCCAGAAGCGGGACACTGTCGACGGCGGTCACGTCGACGAATGGCGTCGTGAGCGACACCAGCTCGGCGGCGACTCGTTGCTCGAGCTCGTCCGGTGACGTGCCGATCCGCACGAACGGGTTCGAGACCGGTGCGTTCAGCTGCCAGGAGATGTTCATCTGTCGGGTCGGATCCTCGCCGTAGGAGATGTGCCGTCCGAACGGCGCCACACTTGCGCCCGGCAACCGGTCGCGGCTCAACAGAACCGTGGGTGCGCGTCGCGCGCCTCGGCGGCTTTGGGGGAGCGTTGCGGCGCCGGCGGCCGTCGATCCGAGCACCGGGCCGGCGATCAACGCGCCGGCGCCGATCAAGCCGCCCTTCAGCATGCTCCGTCGAGAGCGCTGTGTCTGCAACCACTCGTGCTGCTCGGCCACCGACATCTGCTGCAGATCCGCGGTGGTGGGTTTCCCTGATTGGCTCATGGTTCGCAACCTAAGAGACTCAGGTGTCCTCAAGCTGAACGTGATGCCACCGTCAGGTGACGAGTGGTTGAAACCTCGGCGACGCGAAGGTGTCGAGGGGGAACCGGGCGATTCTCGGCCGGCACCGAACGCGCAACACGCCGGCTCAGCCGAAGCGAGCCGTACCGGCGTTTAGAATATTGGCCATGGGTGAGCCGGCAGCGGAGACATCCTCGCCCGCGGTCCGGTCCCCATCGCCGGCCCGGGCCTCCGAACCGCTGCCATCGCGGTCGTCGGCTCCTCCGGCCGTCCGACGCACGACGACCGCTGTCCAGGTGCTCACGAGCGATGCTGCCGGCAGCGGCCTCACTCGCCCGGACCGGCTCGCCACCGAGGAGCCGATGGCGATCCAGGTGCGGGGCCGGCGCCAGGAGCAGGTGAGCGTCGCGGTCACGATGCGCACCCCGGGCAACGACTTCGAGCTCGCCGCCGGGTTCCTCGTGACCGAGGGGCTCGTGCATGACCGCCAGGAGGTCGCGGGCATCCGCTATTGCGACGTCGCCCCTGCCGAGCAGCACTACAACGTCGTCACCGTGGATCTCACGGTGCCGTTCAACCCGGACTTCGCCGAGCGGCACTTCTTCGCCTCGTCGAGTTGCGGCATCTGCGGCAAGGCCTCGCTCGACCAGGTCGAGATCAGCTGCCCGGTCATCGCGCCCGGGCCGGTCGTGGCGCGCTCGACCATCGTCGCGCTACCCGACGCGTTGCGGCGCGCTCAGCGCGTCTTCGAGCAGACGGGCGGATTGCATGCCGCAGCCCTGTTCGACACCGACGGCCGCATGGTCGAGGCACGCGAGGATGTCGGGCGTCACAACGCGGTCGACAAGCTCGTCGGCCATGCGTTGCTCTCCGGCGGGCTGCCCTTGCGGGAGCGGGTGTTGATGGTGTCGGGACGGGTCAGTTTCGAGATCGTGCAGAAGGCGGCCGTCGCCGGCATCCCCATCACCTGTGCCGTCTCGGCCCCGTCGAGTCTCGCCGTCGAGGCGGGCGAGCGGCTCGGGATGACCGTCGTCGGCTTCCTTCGGGGCGACAAGTTCAACGTCTACTCCCACCCCGAGCGGATCGACCTCGAGGCCTGAGCCACCCGGCTCGAGAAGTCAGGCCGGGGACGCCTCTCGAAGGATCCCCGCAGCGGCGACGACGAGCGGATCGAAGCCGCCGCCTGCGACGTTGTCGAGAAGCTCGCGCCGCATCAGCGGGGGCCAGAACATGCGGATGTGGTTGGCCACCTCGGCCGCGGCTTGGTCCGCAGGATGGTGGCGGAAGTTCGCCGCGATCTGGTTCGACATCCGGGTCAGGTCAGCCCGTACCAACGCGCCGCCCTCAGCGCAGCGCGGGGACGTCGGCGTCGACCCGGTCCGAGGGGACGCTCGCAACCTCCGAGCCGGTCGACGCGTGCAGGCGGGCGCGCACCTGGACGGCGGTCACCTTGTACTCCGGGCAGTTCGTGGCCCAGTCGGAATGCTCGGTCGTCACGACGTTGGCGCCGGTCACCGGATGGTGGAAGGTCGTGTAGACAACGCCCTGCGGGACGCGGTCGGTGATCTCGGCCCGTAGCTCGGTCTCGCCCGACCGGCTCGTGAGCGTCACCCAGCCGCCGTCGACGATCCCGCGCTCCTCGGCGTCATAGGGGTGAACCTCGAGCAGGTCCTCGGGATGCCAGATGACATTCTCAGTCCTTCGCGTCTGAGCGCCGACGTTGTACTGCGACAGGACTCGCCCGGTCGTGAGGATGAGCGGGTAGCGCCGGTTCGTCCGTTCCTCGGTCGGGACGAACGGGGTCTCCATGAACCGGCCCATGCCGCGGACGAACTTCCCGATGTGCATGATCGGCGTCCCGAGAGGAGCGGCGTCGTTGCACGGCCACTGGACGCTGCCGACCTCGTCGAGCTTCGCGAACGACACACCCGCGAACGTCGGCGTGGTCGCGGCGATCTCGTCCATGATCTCGCTCGAGTGCTCGTAGTGCATCGAGTAGCCCATCGCGGCCGCGAGATCGCAGACCACCTGCCACTCCTGCTTGCCGTTCTTCGGGGCCATCACGGGCCGGACCCGGTTGATGCGCCGCTCGGCGTTGGTGAACGTCCCGTCCTTCTCGAGAAACGACGTCCCCGGGAAGAACACATGCGCGAACTTCGACGTCTCGTTCAAGAAGAGGTCCTGGACGATGCACAGCTCGAGCGCGTTGAGGGCGGCGTTGACGTGGTGGGTATTCGGGTCCGACTGGGCGATGTCCTCGCCTTGCACGTAGAGGGCCTTGAAGCTCCCCTCGATGGCGCCGTCGAACATGTTCGGGATGCGCAGCCCTGGCTCGGAATCGAGGGTCGCTCCCCAGAGCTCGTCGAACTGATGACGCACCGTGTCGTCGGAGATGTGGCGATAGCCGGGAAGCTCGTGTGGGAACGAGCCCATGTCGCACGAGCCCTGCACGTTGTTCTGTCCCCGCAGCGGGTTGATGCCCACGCCGTCCCTGCCGATGTTCCCGGTTGCCATGGCGAGATTGGCCATGCCCATGACCATGGTCGAGCCTTGGCTGTGCTCGGTGACACCGAGGCCGTAGTAGATGGCGGAATTGCCTGCCGTCGCATACAGCCGTGCCGTTGCCCGAACGTCGGCTGCGGGGACGCCGGTGACCTCTTCGGTCGCCTCGGGGCTGTACTCGGGCGAGGAGATGAACGCGGCCCAGGTCGCAAACTCGTCCGGATCACAGCGCTCCGCAACGAACTTGTGATCGACGAGATCCTCCGTGACGATGACATGGGCGAGGGCGTTTACGATGGCCACGTTCGTCCCCGGGCTCAGCTGGAGGTGGTACTCCGCCTCGAGGTGAGGCGAGCGGACCATCTCGGTACGACGGGGGTCGATGACGACGAGCTTTGCGCCTTCGCGGAGCCTCCGTTTCATGCGGGAGGCGAAGACGGGGTGAGCCTGGACCGGATTCGCGCCGATGACGACGATGACGTCGCACTTCTCGACCGACTTGAAGTCCTGGGTGCCGGCCGAGG